>UOFG01000199.1_pt1 | contig 43238 bp, 37 predicted proteins | sample 1988411 | NCBI WGS metagenome assembly UOFG01 (sample SAMEA4712194, study PRJEB27164) | hydrothermal vent metagenome | biome: marine basaltic hydrothermal vent biome; feature: marine hydrothermal vent; material: mineral | place: Pacific Ocean | collected 2011-06-14/2011-07-23 | depth 1689 m
TTGCTTGTCGCTTTATTTAAATATGGGCTTAATGGCGATGATCGGCTTTATTCTCATCCATTAATATTTATTGCAGCAGAGGAAAAAAATTTACAGGCAGTAAAAGTTTTAATTGAGAAGGGTGCTGATATTAATAAGAAAAACTGGAAAGATGAATTGCTGTTAGAGTTAAATATGGCTATGGATAAGTGTCTTCAGTTAAAGCTTTTTGATTCCATGGCTTATAACAGTGCGGGGATGAGCTACCTGCAAATACGGGCGAGTTATAATGAAGGAGATGACTTGCCGAAAGAAATTGAAAGGATGACTGATGTGCTGGTGAATGAGTAGCAGGCTGATATTAATCAGGCAGGGATGGGGATAGTACTGCCCTGACACTGGCAGAGAATAGAAAAGTATCTGATATTCTCCTGACGTATAAACCGGATGTGGCCCTGTCGCTTGAATATTACAATACGGTTATGTCCCGGGTGGTTAATATGTTTGATGGCGATGCGCTTGAGGCCGCGATTAAATCGGGTATAGATACGAGGGCACAAGCTATTAATAGAGGTGGCTGAAGTAAATGGGCTGAAATGCAGATAAGATGCTCGGGGTTGCATATACTCAAGTTATTAATCACGAATTCCCTCGGACCTGACTTATGCAATATGGCCTTGCTCAATGGCTGGCGTACCTGTCTGATAAACGTCTGCCGCTACTGAAACGCACCCGAGCCAGTGTTCAGAGCAGAATAGATCAGTCTCAGTTGTCGATTACTCAATATGCGGTACCTGCGTTGTTTGATGGGGGCTTCGCGGCATATATTTTTCAGCATGTGAATACACAGCGTGTTTCGATGGGTAAAAGCCCTCTGACTACGTCAGGTAATGCCCTTTCGCATCTGGGCGGAGCGGCTTTTCAGTCTCTGCTGAATGACGCGCTTTTGCTCGAAAGCATGAATTTGCATGAAAAAAACCAGCTCGGCTATTTGCGGGTGATGGAGCAGGCCTGCCATGCCGGGTTACAGGCTAAAGACTGGGCTAAGCAAAGAGGTGTGCTTCAACCAGAGGAAACCCAGCTGGCAGCATCGTTGCAGAGCCTGCCTGAGATGATGCTCTGGTGTTATGGAGATACTGCTATGCGAGAGATTGAGTATTTGCATTATGTTAAGAAGCAGGATTATGAGAAAGCCGCAGATAAAGTACTGGGTTGTGGCATGCGAGAATTAGGTGCAACACTGGCGTTTAAGTGGGAATTACCCGAGATGGCCGTTGAAGGGTTAAGGAGCCGACAGGATAACTTTACACTGGCAACCGGTGTTTCGCTGGCTGCTGAACTGACGAGGGTGGTGGCTCAGAACTGGTATGGCAGGCAGGCCAGAGATATTATTCAACGAATTTCAAAATATAAGGCAAAACCAGAGGCAGAGATTAGTCGGCAGCTGCATTTAAATGCCGTTAATTTTACTGAGAGTATGCTTGGGGTGGGGTATGCCGCGCCAGCCAGACTATTGCCTCAGCTTGCGGCGGATGATTTTATTGATTCGCAATATATTTTTCATAAAAAAAATGCTGACAGCATGCATCGTGTTAAAGAGAGTGAAATTGATGAAAGTGTGAATGTTAAAGAGCGCAGCAGAAAAGAGATGGCAGGTAAACATAAGCAGGAGGCTTCTAAAAAACAGATGCCAGTTAAGGGGCGTTCAGGTAATGCGCGGTTAGTGTCGAACATAAAACAACAGGCAGTAAAAAAACCCGGCAACTCGACAGTGAGTGTTGATAATAGTCAGTCTGAAGTGCCGTTCAGATCAAATAATGATACGATAACTAAAGCCTCGCTGGCGATCGAAAAAACAAAAATTAAGAAAAAAACGCTTCAGAATAAAGCTGTTATTGGCAGTAATGTTACCACTGAAAAAAAGAACAGGTTACCGGCAGTGAGCCGTGAGCTGGGCGCAGCGATTAAAGAATTTCAACTCATGGTGGTGCAGGGAAAACCTGCACATGAGCTAATTGAAAAAGCCGTTAAAAGCTCTCTGTTATGTGGTGTTCAACGATGTGTTTTTTCAGTTAAGGTGCCGGATAAGGGTTTGCTGGTGTCCAGATATACTGCGCAGGTGAGAGAGAATGATGCAATTAAAGGTCTGAAAATTTCGGTTAATAATCCACATGTGTTTACCCTGTTAATGGAAAAAAACAGAAGTTTGTTTTTAAATGATTCAAATCGGCAGAAATACTGGAATTCTATACCTGAAGAAGTAAAGTTAGCGACAGGAGCCAGGCAATTTTTCGCGGCTTCAATTTTCGCGAATACGCATGCGATGGGTTTAATGTATGCAGATAAAATTAAAGGGGAGTTAACGCAGCCTGAGTTTACGCATTTTCAGGGAATCTGTCGTTTGTTATCTAAAGGGATTGTGCAGTCTGCGCTGAATAAGAAAAAATAATAGTTAAGTTACTCCTGGTAAAACCGGGCGCTTATAGATGAAAACCAAAAGGGGGCAGACTCAATTGATTTATTGTGGCATCCAGGCTTAAGGTGATATTTTACGCTTTCAATCGAGTCTGACTCTTTTGATTCGCAATGACTCGATTTTATTATCCGGTATTTTGCAGGGTGGATCAAGCGCAGCGGATCCACCTGTTCCCGTTTCATGCTATTTATATTCGACGATTCTGAGCCTGTCCGAAATGAATATATTTTTTAGCTTCTTTTTTTATCCTGAAAAGATCAGTTGAGCGCCCTGGAGTGTGCTTCTGGGAGTACCCTGAACTCCCCTTCATTAAAACACAAAAACACTGGCATTGGCGTTAAGATGCTACAGAGCGGGTTAATTGATCCAGGCTATAAGATGCCTAAATCAATAAAAAAAACAGGCTATCCAGACGGGGTCTATGGGAAAGAAACGGTTAAGGCAATTACACTGTTTCAAAAGGATAATAAATTAACACTCGATGGAAAAGCAGGTAAAAACACGATTACTTTAATGGACAAGCTATTATTAAAAAAATTTAAAAAAATAGCACCGCCATTAAAAACCCATAAACTTTATATTTCTACGCTACCAAAAGACAGGAGCTACACAATAGGAACTAAAAACCCTGCATTACGTTCTAATGCAGGCGCTGGAGCATTTAATTCAGTGCCAATGCAATTTTCCCTGTCTGGCAATGCGTTCATTAACCGTACGATCAGCCAGCTAACATTCATTAAGCGTTCTCGCCAGACTTCGGCTTTTTCATTCAATATTGCCAGTTCAGTTTTACCCAGTGAGTCGCCTTTTAAATAGCGTTGTGACAATGCAAAACCGCTATACAGTTGATGCCATCGCTTAATCCAGGATGATGTCAATAGTGAATGTATACGTTTTATTTCTAATGCTGTTAACACAATCAACAGCTTAGCGCTTAACTTACTGGCATTGAGTCTGGCCTCTTTGATGCATCCGCCAGAAGTGGTGCAATGCGGTTCAGTACTATAGATTTTTGATGTAAATTCTTGAATTTCGCTGTGCGTTATACATATCCCGGCGCTGAACAGGAATCTCTTCAAGCTTGCCTTCAATAAAGCCTTTTTCTATAAACCAGTGCGCAGTATGAGTGGTTAGAATAAACAGTTGCTGAATATCTTTTTGCTGGCACTGCTGTTCTATGTGTTGAAGCAGTTCATCAGCACGCCCCTGTTTCTGGTAGTTGTGGTGTACCGCAACACAGGCCAGTTCAGCGCAATGGGTGTTGTCACAGGGATAGAGCGCTGCGCAAGCAATGATCATAGCATCGCGCTCAATAACACTGAACTGATCAATTTCCAGTTCTAGCTGTTCACGCGAGCGGTGTGCCAGTATCTGTTGTTGCTCCAGCGGCTCAATGAGTTCGAGTATGCCGCCAACATCGTCGATATTTGCAGGGCGCAATCCATCATAGGTGTCGGTGGTAATCATGGTGCCATTGCCATCGTGTGTATAGAGTTCCAGCAGTAATGCGCCATCGGTTTCATGGCTAATTAAATGTGCGCGTCGCACGCCGTGTTTGCAGGCGTTAATGGCACTGCCGAGGTGCAGTTGCGTGAGTTCATCGTTTATATTTTTCTGTAGTATGGCTTCAGCTTCCAGGATGTTTAGCTGGTGTACCAGCGACAGTGAGTTTTTTTCGCCATGATCTGCAATTTTATTTCCCTTTACAGCGTTGCTGGGCATCATCAGAATAAGTTTGTCTGCACCTAACGCACTTGCGGTTGCGGTTGCGATATCTTCTGCGCGGCAGTTAAATGCCTCGCCCGTGGGTGAGCAGGCAATGGGCGAGAGCAGCACGATATTATTCAGTGCCAGCTGTTGCTGTATTGCCTCGGTATTAATTTTGCGGATATCGCCGGTAAAACCAAAATCAATACCGTCTCTAACGCCATAGGGGCGAGCGGTGACAAAATTGCCTGAAATAACGCTCAGTGCCGCACCGGACATGGGCGTGTTAATTAAGCCCATGGAAAGCTGTGTTTCTATATTAACGCGCACCTGGCCAACTGCCTGCTCGATACCGGGCAGGTTTTCTGCACTGGTAATGCGCCAGCCATTATGAAAACTGGATTTCAGCTTTAGTCTTTTCAGGTGCCGCTCTATCTGTGGGCGCGCACCGTGAACCAGCACCAGCTTTACCCCCAGACTGTTGAGCAGGGCGATATCGTGAATGAGGTGCGCAAAACCGGAGTGGGTGATGCTTTCACCGGACAGATAAATAACAAATGTGCGGCCCCGGTGGCTATGGATGTAGGGTGAAGATCCACGAAACCAGTCGACATATTGTTGTTGCGTTGAGCTCATTGCTAGCCTTTCAGTTAATATTTTCTGCTATTGAATACAGAACTGGTGAATAAATTTTTTCAGTAATTCAATCATCGGTTTAATGCGATTGATATCCAGGTACTCATCAGGTTGATGTGCCTGATCTATATTGCCAGGACCGAGTACAATGGTTTCTATGCCAAGGCGAGTAAGATACGGTGCTTCCGTGGCAAAGGCAACACTCCCTGCCGCTTTTCCGGTGAGTTTTTCTGCGGCTTTTACTAATGCAGATTCGGCTGGGGTTTGCATCGCGGCGATGCCAGAAAACAATGGCCGGGTTTGCAGTTCAAAACCATGTCCAGGCATAACCGCCTGTAGTCGGTGATTGAGCTGATGGCGCAAATCCTCTAAATCCATGCCGGGCAGCGGACGAATATCAATATGCAGCTCACAGGCACCGCAAATTCGGTTTGGGTTATCGCCACCGTGAATATGCCCAAGGTTTATTGTAGGTACAGGCACCTCGAACAGGCCGTTATGGTATTGTTGTTGCAGTTCGTCTCGCCAGCGCAGCAACTCGGCAATTACCGTATGCATGGCTTCCAGCGCATTATGCCCATAGGCAGGGTTGCTGGAGTGCCCGGCCAGGCCGGTGATGCGGATAGCTTCCATCATAATGCCCTTGTGCATACGAATGGGTTGCATACCCGTGGGTTCGCCAATAATTGCGTAACGGGCTGCGGGCTTACAGGCATCAATCAGCGCTTTGGCCCCCGCCATGGTGGTTTCTTCATCGGAGGTGGCGAGGATAATTAAGGGCTGTTTGTATTCACTGGCCCTGAAGCTGATAGCCGCCTCGATGGCCAGTGCCAGAAATGCTTTCATGTCGGACGTGCCGAGGCCGTAAAACCGTCCATTGTCTTCGCTGAGTTTAAAGGGGTTGTGCTGCCAGCGGTTTTCATCATACGGTACCGTGTCGGTGTGTCCCGCCAGTACCAGCCCCGCTGATCCCCTGCCCAGTGTGGCAATTAAGTTGGCCTTGCCTTTATTTACGGGGAGTATCTCCACTTCAAAATCCAGTTCGTTTAACCAGTTGGCCAGCAGGTTAATGACCGCCATATTGCTCTGATCAGTCGAAGGGTCTACACAGCTTATAGAAGGGGTCGCGATGAGTTGTTGTATCATCTCCAGCGTATCGGGTTTTTGCTGTGATGGGCTCATAACAGGGTGACTCCATTCAGTGTGCATTTTAAAATTTCTTCTCTCAGTACCTCTATTGCCTGTGGGCGAGTAAACCCCTTGCGCCAGGCCAGGGCAACTCTGCGCATGGGTGCGGGTGCTGAGAAGGGGATCATCTTAATCAGTGAATGACCTGTGTTTTGCTGATTTGAGCTGCTGGGCAACACCGTAATGCCTGTGCCGCTGGCAACCATATGGCGAATGGTTTCCAGTGAGCCCCCGGCCAGGCTTTCCTGTAAATGCCCAGAGGTGCTGCAATCGGGACAGGCCTGCAACACATGATCCCGAAAACAGTGCCCAGGGCCGAGCAGTATCAAATTTTCCTGCGCGAGTTCATTGGGGGTAATCTGTGAGCGGTCTTTCCAGTGATGATTAGCCGGAACAGCGGCTTCAAAAGGCTCGTCGTACATGGCCTGCGTGAGAATACCAGGTTCATTAAAAGGCAGTGCGATAATGATGACATCGAGTTTACCTCGCTTTAGCTGCTCCAGGAGCACTGCGGTGAAGTTTTCCTCCAGTCGCAGTTGCATCTGTGGCGCGCGTTGATGGAGCAGGGGGATTAACTGCGGCAGAAGGTAGGGCGCAATGGTGTATATTGCACCCAGATGCAAAGGGGCGGCGAGAGAATCGTGATGTGTTTGTGCCAGCAGCTTCAGCTGAGCGGCCTGGTCGAGAATTATCTGGGCCTGCTCTATTATAACTTCTCCCTGCTCGGTGATATGGAGCTCGTTGCGGGCCTCGCGTTCAAATATATTCAGTTTCAGTTCCTGTTCCAGCTTCTTGATGCCCAGGCTCAGTGTCGGCTGGCTAACAAAGCAGGCTTTTGCAGCGCGGCCAAAATGCTTATGTTGGGCTACGGCGACAATATATTTCAGTTCGGTAAGGGTCATGGGGTAATTTTAGCTGATTGTGTGAGGATTGATAGAAAAAATTAATCAGCCTGCTGATAAAGCTCCGCTTCTGAGTTAGTTGTGCACTGCCGCTGGTCTATCTACAGGCTAATGACTTTCTGCTCAATTATTTTAATAATATCAGACAGTTACCCCTAACTTATGGGTGCTGACCCCGGTGACTATGGCAGATATTGATATCTTTGCTATAAAAAGCTATAGATACTGAAAAGCGCCATGAGGCTGTAATGTGATTAAACAATATATCTGTTCGAGTATTCGAAACAAGTTACTGATGATAACGGGGCTGGGTGCAGCATTGATCATCGGTGCTGCCAGTTATGGTATTTATGTCGGTGGGTCAGTTGAGCAGAAAATGTTTCAGATGATGTATAAGGAAATTGCATTTGAGGCTGATTTGCGGAGCGTATCATCGAGCTTTGAATCACAGGTGCAGAACTGGAAAAATGTGCTGATTCGAGGGCATGATGTTGATCAACGTGAAAAGTACTGGGCAAGGTTCAGTGCTGAGCATCAATCCGTTCAGACGGGCATCGTAAAGCTTATGCAGGATGCACATGATGAAGCGCTAAGTAATAAACTCGAAGAGTTTAAGCAGGCACATGCATTATTGCTTGCACAATATACCGCAGGGATGGCAAAGTTTGTAGATTCCAGTTTCAACCATGTTTCCGCTGATATTGAAGTAAAGGGAATTGATAAAGCGCCCACTGAGTTGTTGCGGGAAGTTTCAGTGATGATGGGAGAGGCAATGAAGCGGAACGTTGTAGTAGAAAGAGATAGAGCGGGTAAAAGTATAAAGCTGACGATTGTAATGATTACTGGTGCGGTGATTGTTTCCGCTATTATTTTTCTTTTAATGATACAGCGTATTATTGTTACGCCTGCGAAATCAGTGGCTCATGATTTGTCACTAATGGCGAAGGGTGATTTTAATCATGAAATTATAGCCACATCCAATGATGAAATAGGCCAGGTTGCTAACAGCGCTGCAAAGTTACGTGACGATATTGGCGGCATTGTGGAGGGTATTAATCAGTCTGTATTTAAGCTCTCCACTTCATCAGAGGAAATGGCACATAACACGGATCAGTTAAACCAGTTGATGATTCAGCAGCGTAGTGAAACGGATCAGGTGGCGACCGCGATGAATCAGATGACCGCAACGGTGCATGAAGTGGCACAGAATGCACAGCTTGCGTCAGATTCTGCAAACCAGGCGAACGGCGAAGTAAATACCGGGCAGGGAGTTGTAAATGATGCGATTAATGCTATTTCAAAACTGGTGCAGCAGGTAGAAACCGCAGCGGATGTTATACAGGTGCTGGAAAATGATTCGATAGAAATAGGTTCAGTACTGGATGTTATCCGCAGTATTGCAGAGCAGACGAACTTACTGGCATTGAATGCGGCAATTGAAGCGGCGCGAGCCGGTGAGCAGGGGAGAGGGTTTGCTGTGGTGGCGGATGAGGTGCGGGTGCTGGCGCAGCGCACACAAACCTCTACGCAGGAAATACAGGACATGATTGAAAAAGTGCAGGGTGGTGCGCAACAGGCAGTGGAGGCGATGAATCAGAGCCGTTCGCAGGCCGATGTGACTCGGGATACAGCGGCAAAGGCGGGCGAAGTACTGACTCGTATTACCCGTTCTGTAACGAATATTAATGACATGAACACCCTGATAGCCAGTTCAGCTGAAGAGCAGAATGCGGTGGCGGAGGAAATTAACCGCAGTATTGTGAGTATTTCTCAGGGGGCTGAATCTGTTTCGGAGAGTGCCACACAAACGGCAACTACATCGGATGAATTGCGCAATGTGGCTGAAGAGCTTAAGCACGTTGTTTCAGGGCTCAGTGCCTGAATTAAAGTTTTCTTTTTTATCGCATTTGTTAACCTGGCACTATCGAAGTAAGAATGCTGGTGGTAGGGGAGTGCCCTATGGAAACTCCGCGTAATCAATTAATAGAGGCGCTCTTAAATATCTGATATTTTATTATTTATCAATGTGTTATAACTGTCAAAAAAATATCTTTATTTGTCAATTAAAATTAATAAATCAAAGGCATTCGACGGGTATTGCGCCTCAGTTTACAGCGAACCAGGTCTCTCATTATGTTAAACCTGGAAAAATCAGCTGAGTCACGAAAGTCTGCACAACTTCCTGGTGCGTATAGCTATATGAAAAAAGTATTCATCTCCAGCCGCTCCAGGGTTTCACGGCGCTAGCGCCCAATAAGGTGGTAGAAAACCGCTCCTGCATTTTCTACATACCCACCCTCCATGGTGGTAACTTCACATTTTTTCATTACGCCATACAAATCAATGGCCAAATCAATAACTCGCACACCTTTTTCGCGCCCAACTGATTAATCCAGGTTAAAGACATTCTGGCCCGGATTGATGTTTATCCTGCAACAGATGCTCAATATCTATTGCATCAGATAAACTCCAGTAGTGTCGTTACAGTCCTTGTGCGCAGTTAAAAGTGGTAATTGTGTTGCGGGTGTATTGGCGAAGAAAAACCATAAGATGTACGATAAAGTTGGCACCTATACACGAACATTGCACACGCATCTGCCGTATCCAAACCAGGCGTTCACTGTGAGTAGCAGAATATCAGAAGGCCTGGGCGATAGTATTCGAGAGGCGCTGCTATCTGAAGAAGGTCAGAAAGCACTGGAAAATCTGCGCAAACGTTACACCGGTGGTTCAAAGCTGGTTTCGGCTGAAGATGAAGAGTATGACAGTATTTATATGTTATTAATAAATGCTGAAAATTTCAGCAATAATGGTGGCACAAAAAAAACTCAACAGGTAAAAAAACAGCTGGCTCTGAAAAATCACAACGTTGATAGTATTCGTGGTTACAACTGATCCTCATCAGCATTCATTACCGTGACTGGATCGGTAAATAATCTTGAATTTGGAATCAGCACCCTGTATCCATTGGAGTCGAGCTGTGTATATCGAAGGTCTATAGAAATAACAGTGCCTTCGTAGCCGGATATTTTTATATGATTGCCGATCTTAAATGGGCGGTAGAGCAGTATAAGAATACCGGACAGGAAGTTGGAAATTGTATCTTTTAAAGCAAAACCCAGAGCAAAGCCGGTGAGACCAAGGCCTGCGACAAGTGCTGATACATTAACACCCAGAGTGCCAAGGGCGGTAATAAGGCCTAAAACGATGAATGTGATGTTGCTTATACGGGCAAGCAGTGAGCTGAGGCTGGCATCAAACTTTAATTTTTCAGCCGTTGTTAAAATAATCTTTCTGATTAGTTTTGACAGCAGGTAAAACACAAAAAGGATAGCTAAAGCGCCAATAACTTTCGGTGTCCAGAGCGCAACTTCTGCAAATATTAAATCCCATAAATTATCCATAAATAAAAAACCTTTTATTGATTCTCTTTTGCCTGGTCAGGCATAAAAAAAGCGGTCTGGTGAGTTCTGCCTGTAAGCCAGCTCTGTGGTTGAGTTATAGAGTAAGCACCCTATACTATATAACTGACAAAATCTGTCCAGCCTTAATTCAACTTAAAAAAACCAGTTGACCGCACAATAGTGCAGTAAGTGTTTGATAATATTTAATATTATCAGGTGTTCCAGGTCACCCATCTGGTGAATATGCTGCGCCCTGAATTGCACCTCTGGGAGTGCGCCTGGCTATATAAAAAACACGCTCCTTTGCATCCTGCAACCGCGATATTAATGCATCCCTGCATGTCCACGCTCCTTTGCATCCATGCAATCGCGATATTAATGCATCCCTGCACGTCCACGCTCCTTTGCATCCCTGCAACCACGATATTAGTGCATCCCTGCACGTCATTCGTGAAGGACTGGGCCGTTTTTGCGTGTAAAGATGACACGCTTTATCGCGTGCCAAAAGCACACAACCGTGCAACGACTCACTTTTTATTACGCCCCCTATTTATTCAGCAGGGTACTCCCAGAAGCACACTCCAGAGCACTCAACTGATCTTTTTAGGTTTAACGGGCTGTTTTTTAGCAGGTCGTCACAAGATTCATAGCTGGCAGTGCTGTATTTAAGATGGAATAATAACCATATTTCAAAACAGACATTGGAGAATGCTATTTCAATATTGTTCCGAGTGGCCAGGTTTCTGGCTTTTAAATGAAGCTCATGTGAATATTTCGCTGCTGATTCACGGTCAAAAACTACCCAGTAAATATCTTCCTGGTTTGCTCTGTCTTTATGATTTGCTGCTGTCTCTACTAACTGGACAGGTGTGTTCTTTTTTGTGTTCTCTACAATAATAATATTTCTATATTGTGAGTGAAAATGTGAAATATAGCCCTTAATGTAGTAAGGTTCTGTTTTTTTTTGCCTTCACAAAAAACACGAAAGGCTGGTTTTACTGGGATATTACATTCAGGTTTTTTCTTTGGCACGCTAAAACAGGCCTTTTATGGCATCTGAAATATTGCGATAATCTATTTCTGGTATAGCGCCCAGGCGACCTTCGTTATACCATTTTGAGAATGGGCTGTTATCTTTTAAGCCCGCTTCATAACTTTCAAGGCAATAAAGCCTGGTTCCATTGGCAGGGTCCTTTTCAGTTAAATATATCTGGTCTTTTCTCATAACGTCAGACTCCATAAGCGATAAGTCATGCGTTGTAAAAATTAATTGAGCGTTATTCCTGTTCAGCAAAGGGTCATTGAATATTTTAATTATTAATTCTGCAATATGTGGATGAAAGCTGCCTTCTATTTCATCAACAAATAATATCAAGCCATCACGAAGAACCTGTATAAAAAAAGGCAATAATTCAAATAGTTTACTCGTTCCGTTTGATTCTTTATCTTTTTCAAATCGCACCAGGTTGCCATTATCATCCGAATGATAAAAATACTCTTTTTTTGAGAACTCATTTATAAGCTTTTCCCTCAGTAGTTCGGACATGCTTTCTGGGAGTTTTAAATCTTTAGTGTTTTTGTTTTTTTCAATGCCAAAGCTATCAATTCCCAGATCAATTTTTTTCAAAAAAGTGTTAATTATTGAAACTATTTTTTTGTCTTCATCCCAGTCGAACCTTACAGCGCTATGGCTGCTTAACATGATTTGAGCGTTTTTTCTAAAATAATTAAATATTTTTCTAATTATCTCAGGCGAATCAGGGCTGTTCCCCGCTTTAGATAAATAAGTATTATTTGCGAAAAATGCTATTTTCTTTTTGCCTCCTTTATAGCGTTCACCAAATCTTACTGATTTCCAGTCATCAGGCGAGGTTCTAAGAAAGATATTTGCTGCACGCGCATTCGGGTAAAAGTCTAATTTCTCATAAGTGATTTCTTTTTCATTGTGCTCGATGTGATAAGCGTATCTTGTGCCATCAATATAGAGCTCTATTTCAAAGCGTGTCGGTGCGTTTTTTGTAGACTCTGAAAGAAGATATGGTTCATAGTATTTAATCGGATCGCCGTCTTTTAAATCACCGCTGTGTACAATTAAATTCTGCAGTGCCTGAAATGGGCGCAGGTTCTAAGAACACCTGATTCATCTTCAATATATGAAATATTGCCCGCATGGTGTTTCGGCTTTTTATCGGCGTGCAGGCTCAATAATTGCTCGGTTTTTATAGACCTGAAATTCTTAATTGTAAAGCCAACTATCACTTTAAAACCCTGTTAACATGCTATTTAACCAAGCTATAGCGCATAAAAGGCATAAAATCACCATAAAACAGGATTTCAGGTGGTGTGAACGCCTTATTCCGGCTAATTAGGGAGCTGGTTCAGTCATTAACTTCTCGGGGGTCTCACCACAGAGGACAGAGCGGCCCAAATCAATCAGGATGCGCGGCGCTCTGTTCCCGAGGGAGATAACGTTCGGGAGATGCGTGTTTTACCAATAATATGCAATGAAAGATTAACCACCGGGCATTTATTCATTTACAATACCTGTTTTGATGAAACTAAATTAACACAGAGGTTAATCATGCCCGTTTATCGCTCCCGAACGTCTACCCATGGCCGAAATATGGCCGGTGCTCGCGCACTCTGGCGCGCTACAGGCATGAAAGATGGTGATTTCGAAAAGCCAATTATCGCGATTGCGAACTCCTTTACACAGTTTGTGCCCGGACATGTACATTTAAAAGACATGGGCCAGCTGGTGGCGCGTGAGGTTGAGAAGGCTGGCGGTATTGCTAAGGAGTTTAATACCATTGCGGTGGATGATGGTATTGCGATGGGTCATGATGGCATGCTGTACTCACTGCCCTCGCGTGAGATTATTGCTGATTCGGTGGAGTATATGGTCAATGCTCACTGTGCGGATGCGATTGTCTGTATCTCTAACTGCGATAAAATTACGCCGGGCATGTTAATGGCGGCAATGCGGCTGAATATCCCGGTTATTTTTGTATCCGGTGGGCCAATGGAGTCGGGTAAGGCGAATGTTGATGGCAGGGAGGTACACCTTGATCTGGTGGATGCTATGGTGATGGCGGCAGATCCGAATGAAACAGATGAGGTGGTGGCCTCAGTTGAGCGCTCTGCCTGCCCTACCTGTGGTTCCTGCTCGGGGATGTTTACGGCAAATTCCATGAACTGTTTAACGGAAGCGCTGGGTCTGTCATTACCGGGCAATGGGTCTTTGCTGGCTACACACGCGTTTAGAGAGGCGCTGTTTCTTGAGGCGGGGCGGCGAATAGTATCGCTTGCACGGGATTATTATGAAAATGATAATGATGATGTGTTGCCGCGTTCTATTGCCAGCTTTAAGGCGTTTGAAAATGCCATGAGCCTGGATATTGCGATGGGTGGCTCTACTAATACGGTGCTGCATTTACTGGCCGCCGCCCATGAGGGTGAACTGGGTTTTACAATGGATGATATCGATCGTCTGTCACGTAAAGTCCCTAATTTATGCAAGGTGGCACCCGCCACACAAAAATACCATATGGAAGATGTGCATCGTGCAGGCGGTGTGATGAGTATTTTAGGGGAGCTGGATCGGGCCGGGTTATTGCACACTGAGCTACCCACGGTGCATACTACGACGATGGGCGAGAGCCTGGCGAAGTGGGATCTGGTGGTAACAGAGGATGAAGCGGCGAAAAAACTGTTTTCCGCAGCCCCGGGTAATGTGCCGACGCAGCAGGCTTTCTCGCAGGAAAAGCAATGGACATTAGATGTAGACCGTGCGGATGGCTGCATTCGTAATATCGAAAATGCCTATTCGCAGGACGGCGGTCTGGCGGTTTTATTCGGCAATATTGCTGAGCAGGGCTGCATTGTAAAAACCGCAGGTGTTGATAAGGATAATCTTACATTTAATGGCACTGCGCGAATTTTTGAATCGCAGGATGCATCGGTTGAGGCTATTTTAAATGATGAAATTAAGCCAGGGGATGTGGTGCTTATTCGCTATGAAGGTCCAAAAGGTGGGCCGGGTATGCAGGAAATGCTTTATCCAACATCGTACCTTAAGTCCCGGGGCCTGGGTAAGGCCTGTGCGCTGCTAACCGATGGTCGTTTTTCCGGTGGAACATCGGGCCTGTCGATTGGTCATGCATCGCCTGAAGCGGCGGAAGGTGGTACGATTGGTCTGGTTGAAGAAGGCGATCGCATAGAAATTGATATTCCTGGTCGCACGATTCATCTGGCGGTATCTGAGGATGAGCTGGCTCAGCGTCGTGCGGCAATGGATGCCAGGGGCGTTGATGGCTGGAAACCGGCACAGCCTCGCAAACGTGTGGTTAGCCAGGCGTTAAAGGCCTATGCCGCATTAACCACCAGTGCTGCTCGCGGTGCTGTACGGGATGTTACGCAGTTGAAATAAGGTTGTTAAACCTTAAAAAACACAGTCGTAAGTCTTGAAGCCTTTAGTCGGAAAAACGGTCTACTCCTGTATGACTAGAGATAGATGACTTTTTAAAAGCAGGCATAAAAATGAAAATAGGTACTCCATTATCTCCCACCGCATTAAAAGTGATGCTGCTGGGTGCAGGCGAGCTGGGCAAAGAAGTTATTATCGAATTACAGCGTTTTGGCGTAGAAGTGATTGCGGTTGATCGCTATGAAAACGCGCCGGGCCATCAGGTGGCCCACCGTGCCCATGTGATTGATATGAGCGATGGTGATGCGCTTAAAGCCCTGGTTAAAAAGGAGCTTCCAGATTTAATTGTGCCAGAGATCGAGGCGATTGCTACGGATATGCTGGCGGTGATTGAAGAGGAGGGGCTGGCGGAGGTGATTCCTAATGCGCGCGCCACCCAGCTTACCATGAATCGGGAGGGAATTCGGCGACTGGCTGCGGAGGAGCTTAAACTGGCTACCTCTGAGTACGCATTCGCGGACAGTCTTGAAGAGCTGCAACAATCTACTAAACTGATTGGCTTCCCCTGTATTATTAAACCGGTGATGTCTTCTTCGGGAAAAGGTCAGTCGCGGCTGGAATCAGCGGATGATGTGGTGGCGGCCTGGGCCTATGCAATGGATGCCGGGCGGGTTAATTATGGCCGGGTGATTGTGGAAAGCGTGATTGAGTTTGATTATGAAATTACTCAGCTTACCGTGCGTGCATTAAACGCGAAGGGTGAGATTGATACGCATTTCTGCGCGCCTGTGGGACATATTCAGAAAAATGGCGATTATGTTGAAAGCTGGCAGCCGCAGCCGATGTCGGACACCGCGCTGGAAAAATCCAGAAGTATCGCTGAAAAAATCACGTCTGCGCTGGGAGGGCGAGGCATATTTGGTGTTGAGCTCTTTATTAAAGGCGATGATGTTTATTTCAGTGAAGTGAGCCCAAGGCCGCATGATACGGGGCTGGTAACGCTGATGACTCAGTGGCAGTCAGAGTTTGCACTGCATGCAAGGGCAATACTGGGCCTGCCGGTTGATGCCAGCCTGCACTGCAATGGAGCCAGTGCGGTTATTTATGGTGGAATGAATGAAAGTGCGGTTGTATATGCCGGGCTTGAAAAGGCGCTGAATGTGCCTGCGACAGAAATTCGCCTGTTTGGAAAGCCGGAGGCTTTTGTGAAGCGGCGTATGGGAGTTGCTATCTCCAGTGGCGGTTCGGTGGACGAAGCGCGTGGCAGAGCAAGGCTGGCGGCATCACAGGTTGTAATAGAGAAATAGAGGAAAACTGCCAGAAGAGGGTGTGATTTACGAGGCGTTCCTGGTGTGATTTATTAAGTAAGTGACCTAAATCACTATTTTTATTGAATATTTTCTTTACCTTTTGTTTTTTTTGAACTAAAGTCACTGCTATTAAAATGATAAACAGGATAAGACATTGCCACGCTTAACTGATGTAGTAACACAAACATTCAAGTCCATTTCTCCGGGTACATTGTCTGAGCGGCTTTTTAGAGACCCGCTTGAGCGCTGGTGGGAGACCTGCCAGCAAAAATTAGAAGAAACCGGCTATGATGGTCCCGTACAGATGGCTTTCTTTATTGCGAGTTTTACCGCGATGGGGCATGTTGCCAAGTGCAATGGCCGTGTTAAGGCGGTTGAGGTTGAGCTGGCCACTAAAGTGATGGAGCATTTAAAGCTAAGCAAAAAACAGAAGCAGCTGGCGATTCGCCTGTTTAATGAAGGCAAACATACGGATTTTGCACTGGATACCCTGTTATGGCGATTTAAGCGGCAGTGTCATCACCGTGTTAGCGTATTGCAAATTTTTATTGAAATTCAGTTACAGATGGCCTGTGCCGATTCGGTTATGGATGCCTCTGAAGCAAAACTCATTAAGCGTATGTGCAAACGGCTGGATGTGTCGGACTCCATTTATATTCGTATTGAGCGTCGAGTTAGAGCAGAGAAAAAAGCCCGTCAGCAGGTACTCGTTAGTCGGCCTGGAAAAGCAATGAGCCTGTCAGATGCCTGTGAAGTGCTGGGGGTGGGCCGTTGGACAAAGCCAGAGCAGGTTAAAAAAGCCTATCGCAGTATGATGGGTTTGCATCATCCTGATAAATTACAGGCACGAGGGGCGAGCGAGATTGAATTAATTGAATCTCAGGAAATTGTCTGTGATATAAAAAGCGCCTATGAGATACTGATGAACGCCAGGCGTATCCGTTAACAGGTTAGAGGTCTCCTGAGCGCTACTGAGGAGAGCCAAAGTGCCAGCTAAAACTGATCGAGCGGAATCAGATCGTTCACTTTACAAATGGGTGCCTGAATTATTACATGAGCGCATTCATCGCCACTGGCAGGACTGGGCAGCGAGTTGTCAGTCGGCGAGCTTAAACACTGGAGCAGTCCCCGGCTTATTTCTGTCTGACCTGCCCCTGCTGGGTAAAATCTGGGCCTGCAGTGAGTTTGCAGCCCTCACCATGATTCGCAATCCGCCGCTTTATTTTGAGCTGGCGCAGAATAATTCCCTTAATCAGTCCTTCGATCTCGATCGTTATCGACTTTTGCTTAATCAGCGCTTTGAGAGCATATCGGTATCTAATGCTGGTGTGGTCAGTGCCGGGAAGGTGGATGACACGGAGCTTATGCAGCAGCTGCGCCACTTCCGACAACAGCAAATGCTACGCATCGCCTGGCGTGACCTGGCGGGCATTGCTGGCACCGCAGAAACGCTGCACAACTTAACTGATCTGGCCGAGTGCTGTATTGATATAACCCTTGAGCGGCTTTATCAGGAGCAGTGCAGGCAGTCTGGAATACCTCTGAAACTCAATGGGGCTCAACAGCGTCTGGTGGTGTTAGGCATGGGCAAGCTGGGGGGGCATGAGCTTAATTTCTCTTCCGATATAGATTTAATTTTTGCGTACCCTGAAGAGGGTCAGGTGGAAGGTGCTCCCCGTGTTCTGGCAAACAGTCAGTTTTTTACTCGTCTTGGTCAGCGTTTTATTAAGGTGCTGAATGATGTTACGGCAGATGGTTTTGTGTTCAGGGTGGATATGCGCTTGCGACCTTATGGAGAGAGTGGCCCGCTGGTGATGAGCCATGCGGCTCTGGAACAGTATTATCAGTCTCAGGGCAGAGACTGGGAACGCTATGCGATGATAAAAGCACGGGTCGTTGGCGGAGACAGGGAAGAGGGTCGAGCGATAATGGATATGCTGAAACCGTTCGTTTATCGTCGTTATCTTGATTTTGGTGCATTTGAATCTATTCGTGAGATGAAACGGCTGATAGATACTGAAATTCGTCGAAAAGGGAATTTCAAAAATATCAAGCTGGGCTCAGGTGGTATCCGTGAAATTGAGTTTATTGGTCAGACATTTCAGTTAATTCGCGCAGGCAGTGATGTTGAGTTGCAAATTCGCGGTATTGTTGAAGTATTGAGCCTGCTCGCAGAAAAAAGCTATCTTGATGCAGCCGAAACCCAGGCATTACTGGAAAGTTATGATTTCTTGCGACGTCTGGAAAACCGGCTGCAAATGTATGGCGATGCACAGACGCATCGGCTGCCAGAGGATGAAAAACAGCAATTGAGTATGGCGCTTGCAATGGGGTATAAAGGCTGGAACAGCCTGTTCAGCGATTGTGAGAAGCATCGGCAGGTGGTACACGCTTCATTCACTCTGTTATTACATAATGGGGAGGATCTGCAGGATGGTGGTAAAAGTGATGCGCCGTTAAGTGTTGTCTGGTTGTTAGAGCTGGATAGAGAGGAAGCTGTGCAGTTGCTTGAAGAGTCAGGTATCGCTGAGGCCGCTCAGGTGTATCAGCAGTTAAAGCAGTTCGCCGGAGCTGCACAGCTGAAGTCTATTTCCGCAGCCGCGCGTCAGCGGCTGGATGTGCTAGTGCCCAGCCTGTTGCAGTTACTCGCAGGGCAGCCTGATACCGCTGAGGTGTTAAAACGGTTAATAAACCTGCTGCATTCAGTGCTGCGGCGAAGTGTTTATCTGTCGTTGCTAAATGAGTACCCTGTGGCCCTGCAGCAGCTGGTTAGACTGTGTGCGGCAAGCCCGTGGATTGCACACTTGCTGAGTCGTTATCCGGTGTTGCTGGATGAACTGCTGGACCCGCGAAATTTATATCGAATACAGACAGAAGAAAAGCTCAAAGCGGAGCTGGATGCGTTGGTGCAACGGGCTGGCACGGATGAAGAGCAGCAAATTGAACGCCTGAGAATGTTTAAACAGGCTCAGGTGTTAAAAATTGCGACAATGGACATGGCAGATGTGCTCGATGTGTTTGAGGTGAGTGATCAGCTGAGTGAGGTTGCGCAGGCCCTGCTGGATAAAGTGATGACGCTTGCATGGGACTGGATGGTGGGCAAATATGGCGAACCGGTGTGTGTGGTTGAAGGAGTGAAGCGCCCGGCTACGTTGGGTATTGTTGCTTATGGAAAAATGGGTGGACGCGAGCTGGGTTATGGTTCAGATCTTGACCTGGTGTTTTTGCATGACAGCGAAGGCTCACAGCAGCAGACGGAGGGTGAGTGCATGCTGGATAATAGCCGTTTTTTCGCACGACTGGCGCAACGCATTATTCATTTGCTGGGTGTGCAGACGGCAAATGGGCGTTTATACGAAATTGATATGCGCCTGAGACCCGATGGCAGTGCAGGTATGCTGGTAAGCAGTTTGCAGGCATATGATATCTATCAGCATGAAAAAGCATGGACCTGGGAGCATCAGGCGCTTATCAGGGCAAGAATGGTCTGTTTTAGTCCGTATTCTGGCCCACATTTAAAGACAGAATTTGATAGAATTCGGCATTCGATATTAATCCGTCAGAGAGACCGGCTAGCACTCATTACCGATATTGCTCAAATGCGTGCAAAAATGCGCAATGCTCTCGGTAGTCGCAGCTCAAAAGGGAGTCATCAATTTCACTTAAAGCAAGATGCTGGTGGGCTGGTCGATATTGAGTTTCTGGTGCAGTATGGTGTACTACTGTGTGCGTCGGCAAATGAGTCGTTAACGCAGAGCACTGCAAGCAGGCAATTGCTCACGCAGCTAGGCGCAGCCAGGGTGCTGAGCGCTACGCAGGCGGAGGCATTACTGAAAGCTTATTATGAATATCGAGGCCTGAGCCACCGCTGTGCATTGCAGGAGCGAAGCTCTGTAATAGATGATCCTGCAGAGGATACACCCGTTGGAAAGCTCAGGCTTAAAGTAAAAGAAATCTGGCTGGATGTGATAGAAAAGCATATCAGTGAATAAAACTGTAGGAGAGATGTAGTATGCAGACCATGGCCGATCGCGATGGTGTAATCTGGTTTGACGGGGAACTGGTTCCCTGGCGCGAAGCTAAGGTACATGTTCTAACGCACACACTGCATTATGGAATGGGTGTGTTTGAGGGTGTGCGCGCCTATAAGACAGAGCAGGGTACGGCGATATTTCGTTTGCAGGCACACACAGACCGTTTATTTGACTCAGCGCATATTATGCGAATGGAGCTGCCATTTGATAAAAAGACTTTAAATGAGGCGCAGCGTCTGGTGGTTCGAGAAAATAATCTGCAATCAGCCTATTTAAGGCCCATGGCGTTCTATGGTTCCGAGGGTATGGGGTTGCGTGCGGATAATTTAAAAACCCATGTGATCATTGCTGCCTGGGAGTGGGGCGCTTATCTTGGCGAAGATAATTTAAAAAATGGTTTAAGAATTCGCACATCATCTTACACCCGGCATCATGTCAATATCAGCATGACCAAAGCCAAGGCGAATGGGCATTACATTAATTCCATGCTGGCCTTACAGGAGGCGCTGACCGATGGCTATGATGAAGCCATGCTGCTGGATAATGAAGGCTATGTGGCTGAGGGCAGTGGCGAGAATATATTTCTGGTAAAAAATGATGTGATATATACACCTGATTTAACCTCAGCACTCAATGGCATTACCCGCAACACAATATTTGAATTTTGCAAAGAGCTGGGCATTGAAATTGTAGAAAAACGTATTACCCGGGATGAAGTGTATATTGCGGATGAAGCGTTTTTCACGGGTACGGCAGCTGAAGTCACTCCGATAAGGGAAGTGGATAATCGAAAGATTGGGGCTGGAACGCGTGGGCCTGTTACAGAAAAACTACAAACCCTGTATTTTGATGTAGTGCATGGCCGGGAAAAATTTAATTCGAAATGGTTAACAAACGTTAGTTGAGAAAAAACGAAAAACAGTTACCAGCCAGGAAAGAGAATATGATAGTCAATACAACAGTGGGGGATGCGAGTTTATCCATGCCTAATGAAAAAGACAGCTATGAAGTAACACAGAGTGATATTCCTGTGCATTGCCCGATGCCGGGGAGTCGTTTATGGGATTCTCATCCGCAGGTGTATATTGCATTTGATAAAAATGGTAAGGGTAAATGCCCTTATTGCGGAGCTGATTACCATCTGACTGCTTAGATAAGAGGTGAGCAAACGCTGGTAATTGTTAAAAATTTCGAGTGAGGTCAAAATGAATCGGATTTTAAATTTAATAGGCAGGGACAGGCCGTTATTTAAAGAAGATATAAAAAAGCATGAAAGTGAGCTTAAAAAAATAATATCACAGTCCACATTTCTGGTGATTGGCGGAGCAGGAACAATCGGGCAGGCCGTAGTAAAAGAAATATTTAAGAGAAGTCCAAAAAAAATACATGTCGTTGATATAAGCGAAAACAACCTTGTAGAACTTGTACGGGATATAAGAAGTTCAATGGGTTATATAAAAGGCGATTTTCAGACCTTTGCACTTGATATTGGTAGTATAGAATACGATGTTTTCATTAAAGCGGATGGAAAATACGATTATGTACTGAATTTATCGGCTCTCAAGCATGTTAGAAGTGAGAAGGATCCGTTCACCCTGATGAGAATGATAGATGTTAATGTTTTAAACACAGATAAAACATTGCAGCAGTCAATCGACAACGGATCGAAAAAATATTTCTGTGTGTCGACAGACAAAGCCGCAAACCCTGCGAATATGATGGGTGCCAGCAAAAAAATAATGGAAATGTTTTTGATGCGAAAATCAACACAAATCAAAATATCCACGGCGCGGTTTGCAAATGTAGCATTTAGTGATGGGTCACTGTTACATGGCTTTAACCAGAGGCTTGAAAAGAAACAGCCCATAGTTGCACCCAATGATATCAGGCGGTATTTTGTAACCTCGCAGGAAAGTGGCGAGCTTTGTTTAATGAGTTGTATATTTGGAGAGAATAGAGATATCTTTTTTCCAAAACTGGAGCAATCGTTGCATTTAACGTCATTTTCAGAAATAGCGGTTAAATACCTGGATGAAAAAGGCTATAAGCCACATATTTGTGAAAATGAGGATGAGGCAAGGTCAGTAGCAAAAACACCATCTGCAACAGACCAGTGGCCCTGTTTGTTTACAGGCAGTGATACTACCGGTGAAAAGGACATCGAGGAGTTTTTTACTGACAAAGAAGAGCTTGATATGGATAAATACAGCAATCTTGGTGTAATTAAAAATGAACTGGACTATGAGCAGGAGTTGCTGGAAGAATTTGAAACAACCATTAAAGCATTCAAAGATAGAAAACAGTGGAAAAAACAGGATATTGTCGAGCTATTTTTTAAAATGATTCCAGATTTTGATCATAAAGAGACAGGTAAGTATCTGGATGGAAAAATGTGATCATGTTTGAGAAAGTAATCGCATTTATTCAGGAGGTTTATAATACCACAGAGTTTATACCATTGCATGCCCCTGTTTTTTTTGGTAATGAGAAAAAATACCTGAATGAATGCATTGATAGCACCTTTGTTTCTTCAGTTGGAAAATATGTAGATAAGTTTGAGCAGATGGTGGCAGAGTATATCGGCGCAAAATACGCTATTGCCACAGTAAACGGTACTGCTGCGCTTCATATTGCATTAAAGCTGGCGGGAGTGGATGAGAATAGCGAAGTGATAACACAGCCATTAACATTCATAGCAACCTGTAATGCGATTAGTTATTGCAATGCAATACCGGTGTTTGTCGATGTTGATAGAGATACAATGGGCTTAAGTCCTGAAAGCCTGAGTGTCTTTTTACAAACAGAAACCTATCAGAAAAATGCAGTCTGTTATAACAGAACAACAGGAAAGAAAATCGCAGCCGTTGTCCCAATGCATACATTTGGTCACCCATGCAGAATTGATGAGTTAGTAAAAATTTGTAACGAACACAATATAGTGCTGGTGGAAGATGCCGCTGAGAGTTTGGGGTCTTATTACAATAATCAGCACACAGGCACATTTGGTAAAATATCAGTATTTAGTTTTAATGGCAACAAAACCATCACAACGGGTGGTGGTGGCATGATTGTTACAGATGATGAGACAATAGCAAGGCGCGCAAAGCATCTTACAACAACGGCAAAAGTAAATCATGAATATGAGTATGTGCATGATGAGACAGGCTATAACTATCGTTTACCTAATATAAATGCGGCTCTGGGATGTGCTCAGATGGAAAAACTGGGTGCCATACTGGAAAACAAAAAAGAGTTGGCGAATTTCTACAATGATTTTTTTTCGGCACAAGCTATAGAGTTTGTAAAAGAAGCTAAAAAAACCAGGGGTAATTACTGGCTTAATGCAGTTGTATTGAAAGATAAAAAGCAACGAGATCTGTTTTTAAAAGAAACGAATGATAGTGGAGTAATGACCAGGCCGATATGGAGTTTGATGAGTAAATCGAAGATGTACAGAGGTTGTCAGACAGGGGGGCTGATCACAGCAGAATGGCTGGAGGATCGAGTAGTGAATATTCCGAGTAGCGTGAGATTATAATGGAAGCTGTGAATTTGTGTAATGATATATATTTCAAGGATGATTATATTTCGTTGTATTTAAATAACGGGAATGATGCGTTTTGCTTCGAATATACTGAAAATTCAAAAAAATTTATTAGCAAAAGTATAAAAAAACCAATAACTAAAATAGGTGATGTAATAATTGAAGATGGATTTTATGACCTGGAAACGGCATATGGTTATGGCGGTTATTGCGTAAATAATGATGACAAAAAATTCCTGAATAAAGCGTTGAAAGAATATGAAGAAGCATGTCAAAGAGAAAAAATAATTTCCGAATTTATTCGATTCCATCCTTTTAATTCATTTCCGGTAAGAAACTCAAAATATCTGGATTTTAATATGGCGGATAGAAAAATTGTGGTTTTTGATTTGAAAAAAAATATATTATCAAGTTATAAATCAAAGCTTAGGAGCGTTATAAAAAAGTCATTGTCTAGTGTGGAGATCAGGGAAAGCAGTAATATCGATAAATTTGTAGAGTTATATGAACTGACAATGAAAAAAAACAAAGCTAATGAGTTTTATTATTTTGAAAGAGCATTATATGAGAAACTGATAGCATTAGAGCAGGTCAGGTTATATGAAGCAAGATATGAAAATAAGGTAATAGCCATGGCGTTTTTCATGTTTGGAGATGATTTTGTTCATTACCATCTCTCTGCGAATAGCAGCGAGTCTTATAGGTATAATGCAAACTATGCATTAATTCATAGCTTGTTTGGAATTGCAAAACAGGAAAATAAAGATTATTTTATTTTAGGGGGTGGTTCAACTTCAGAAAGCAATGATCCATTGCTAAAGTTCAAAGAGAAGTTTTCGAAAGAAACAAGAAATTTTTATATTGCAGGGAAAATTTATAACAGGCGTATATATCAAAAATATTGTTCATTGTGGGAAGAACAGGCGGATTGTAATCAAAAGTATTTTCTAAAATACAGGTTAGCAATATAACTATGAATAAAACAGTATATATAAAACAGGCAGGGACTGATTTTTTTGATTTTTTTTACCATCTTAAATCAGAAAAAACTAATATATACTGGTCAGGACATCTGGAAAAGCCCGTTAAAAACAAGCTTAAGTCATGGTATGAAGAGCAATTAAAAAGTGAATACAGGAGAATTTTTGAGGTCACTAGCGAAAATAAAAGAGTTGGTTATCTTTATATAGATAAAAAAAATAGAAAAACCGAGATAAGTTATGCGATCAAAGAATCAGAAATGGGAAGAGGAGTTGGGACATTTGTAGTTAAATGTGCAATTCAATATATAGAGGATAATGATTATAATGGGTATGAAATAGTCGCTTATGTAGCAAAAAAAAATATAGCATCAATAAAAATTCTTGAAAATAATTTTTTCAGACCCACAGGGCTATTTAGTCGTTATTACTTTGAGTCAGATGCCAGAGATATAGATATGATTGAGTATGTGTATAAATATGGTCAATGCCTGATTATTGCTGAGGCAGGTGTGAATCATAATGGGTCCCTGGAAACTGCCCGCGCGCTTGTTGATGCGGCAAGCTATGCAGGTGCTGATGTGGTGAAATTTCAGACGTGGAAAACAGAGCTGCTTGTAAGTAAAGGAGTTAAACAGGCCGCTTACCAGGTAGAAAACACGGGTCTTGAAGAAACACAATTTGAAATGCTGAAAAAACTTGAGTTATCCTATGATGACTTCAGTGAGTTAAAAAAATACTGTGACAGGAAAAAAATATTATTTATGTCTACACCAGATGAGACTGAAAGTGCTGATTTTTTACTTTCGCTTCAGAACATATTTAAAATTGGTTCTGGTGAACTGACAAATATACCTTTTTTGCGGCATATAGGTGCTTATAAAAAAAATATAATATTATCAACTGGTATGGCGACATTAGGCGAAATAGAAAAAGCAGTTTTTACGCTAGTAGATGCAGGGACGGAAATAAAAAATATCACAGTGCTGCATGCAACGACAATGTACCCGACTGAAATGCAGGATGTTAATTTAAATGCGATGAAAACGATTAAGAAAGCTTTAAAAGTCGATGTGGGTTATAGTGATCATACAATGGGTTTTGAAGTGCCTGTAGCAGCAGTTGCGATGGGTGCTAAAGTAATAGAAAAGCACTTTACTCTTTCCAGGGATATGCCGGGGCCAGACCACAGGGCCAGTTTGGAGCCGGAAGAGTTAAAAAATATGGTAAAAGCAGTTCGTAATGTTGAGGTTGCACTTGGTGATGGGTTAAAGGCACCTCGGAAGTGCGAATTAGGTAACAGGCGAATAGTAAGAAAGGCGATTGTTGCAAAGAAAAACATTAGAAAAGGTGATTTTTTTAGCGAAGAAAATATGACCACGAAAAGATTAGGGAAAGGAATTTCATCGTCATTGTGGGACGAGGTTATTGGCCTTGCATCCAGTTATGATATTGGTATTGATGAGGAAATAAGGCTCTAATGGTAAGAAAAAGAAAAATATGCGTTGTTACCGGGAGTCGAGCAGAATATGGCTTGTTGTACTGGTTAATTAAAGAAATTGATTCTGATGCAGCATTAGAGCTTCAGTTAGTTGTTACGGGTATGCATTTAAGCCCTGAATATGGATTAACATATAAAGAAATAGAGAAAGATTTTAAAATAGATAAAAAAATAGAAATACTTTTATCTTCGGATACTCCGGTGGGGGTTTCGAAAGCTATGGGTCTGGCACAAATTTCATTTGCAGAAACATATAATGATATAAAACCAGATATAGTAGTTATTCTTGGTGATCGATATGAAATATTCAGTGCGGTAAGTGCTGCGATGATATCAAGAATTCCGATTGCGCATTTAAGTGGCGGCGAATTAACGTTGGGTGCAATTGATGATTCAATAAGGCATTCAATTACCAAAATGAGTCATTTGCATTTCGTTTCCACTGAAGAGTACAGAAGAAGAGTGATACAGTTAGGCGAGTCACCGGACAGGGTTTTTAATTTTGGTGAGGCTGGGCTGGATAATATTTATAAATTAAACTTATTGAGCAGAGAGGAATTTGAAAAATCAATTGACTGGGAGCTAAATAAAAAAAATTTTCTCTTTACATATCATCCCACAACACTTGATGATATAGATACTATAAAATTTGATATAAAAAATATTCTTGATTTTTTTTCGACTCTGGTAGATACCAGTATAATACTAACGAAAGCTAATGCGGATTGTGGCGGGAAGGTTATTAATTCCATTCTTGATGAGTATTCTAAAAAGCATAAAAACACAAGGCTATTTACGTCACTGGGGCAGTTAAGATACCTTTCTGCTTTGCAGTATGTGGATGCTGTAATAGGGAATACCTCAAGTGGGCTAGTTGAAGCGCCAGGCTTTAAAACTGCTGCTATAAATGTAGGAGATCGACAAAAAGGAAGAGTGAAACCCGAGAGTGTAATAGATTGTCGAGCAAATAAAAATGATCTTGACATGGCTATAAAAAAACTATATTCCGAGGATTTTCAGAAAGATCTGAAAAACACAATAAACCCATATGGAGAAGGTGGTGCATCTATTAAGACTAAAGATGTTTTAAAGAATATTGATTTGTCAGGCCTGATATATAAATATTTCGTGGATAGCGAATGAGGCTTATAGGAGGAGAGCTGGAGCATCGAGAAATATTAGAGCATATTTGTTTTACAGATAGTGGCAGGTCGTCGCTAAGGTTGTTTATTAGAAGCGGCAATAGTAAAAAGAAATTTATTATACCTGATTTTTTATGCCATGTTGTTGAGGATGTATTAAAAGAGGAAAATGTAGATTATATATTTTATAATATATTAGATGACTTGTCCATAAATATCAGTAGTATACAGAGTAAAAATTATGACGTGTTATATTTGATTAATTATTTCGGTGTAGTTCATGATATTCGTGCGCTGAATATTAATAATAAAATTATTATTGAAGATAATGTTTTTTTCAGTAACTTTAAAAATACGGAGCAATATGAAAAATGGTTTTCTTTTAATAGCTTTAGAAAGATATCGTCTTTAGCTGATGGAAGCATGGTTAAAACCAGTTTGCCTGTTTCAGAATGTGTTAAAAATTCTGAGGCTAGATTTGTAAAGCTAAAAGAGAAAGCAAAGATAAATAAATATAAGTACCTGAATAGTGGTGTTGGAAGTGAGCGTGATTATCTTAGGCTATTTGATGAAGGCGAGGTTATGCTTGATCAACAGAGTGAAGTTTATAAAATGTCAGACGCTTCACTGTATCGGCTGCTGTATATTGATAAAACAAATAATCAACATGTGTTAAAACAGAGGTTTGACCTGATGAGACAAACTTTCGAAAAATTTGATTTTGGGAAAAACCCTGATTATTATAGTTTTTTTCCTATGCGTGTAAAAAATAGAGATGCGCTGAGATCGGCTATGAAAAAACATGGGGTTTTTCTCCCGGTTCACTGGTCTTGCGCAACGATTAAAAATAGACTGTATGAAGAAATCATATCTATACCCCTGTTTACCATTTATGAAGATAATGAATTTATGTATTTAGTTGAAAAATTGAAGAGAGAAGTTCAATGGTGAACGTCGATGATATAAAGCTTTTCCCTCACAGCACAATCAGAGAGGCGCTTGGAGCAATTGGTAATGGTGCAGTTAAGTTTGCTATTGTTGTTGATGCGGATGACAGGCTCATAGGCACACTAACAGATGGTGATGTAAGGCGAGCTATACTCGATGGAAAAACTCTGGAAGATGAAATAGAAACTATCTATTTCAGAAAGCCAGTCGTAGTCGGTGTTAACCATGTGAGAGAAGATGTTATCAGGCTTTGTGCATCAAAAAACATTTATCAGGTGCCTGTGCTGGACAGTGAAGGGCGAGTCGTAAGTATTGATCTCATCGATGAGCTACTAAGGCCTTCTGTCCGTTCAAATAAAGTTGTGCTAATGGTAGGGGGTCTGGGCACGAGATTAAGGCCGCTTACAAATAATACACCGAAGCCTATGTTGCATGTGGGGGGCAAGCCGATACTTCATACTATATTAGATAATTTTTCGAGTTATGGCTTTGTGAATGTAGTTATGTGTGTTAATTACAAATCACATATTATTCAGGACTATTTCGGTGATGGTTCAAGGTTTGGCGTAAATATCGAGTATGTAGTAGAAGAGAATCGTATGGGAACGGCCGGTGCCCTGAGTCTTATCGAAAGAGCTGAGATCAATGAGCCTTTTTTTGTCATGAATGGTGACCTTTTAACTAATGTTAATTTTGAACATATGCTTGAGTATCACCAGAATAATAATTCAATAGCCACCATGTGTGTTCGCGAGTATGACTTTCAGGTTCCATATGGCGTGGTGAATATTAATGGTGGTAGAATCAGTTCATTAGAAGAAAAGCCAGTGCATAAATTCTTTGTGAATGCAGGTATATATATGCTTGAAGCAGAATGTCTTGATCTTGTGCCTGAAAACATGTTTTATGATATGCCAACTTTGTTTGAAGATTTATTAAAAGCTGGAGAAAACCCCGTATCTTTTCCTCTTAGAGAATATTGGCTAGATATTGGTAGAATAGAGGAATATGAAAAAGCTAATCAGGAATACTATGATAATTTTGAGGAAATAAAATGAAACTTATTGCTGAAACTGCATGGCATCATGAAGGTGACTTTGATTTTATGAAGAACCTTGTAACTGAAATATGTAATAAATCCAGTGCGGATATTGTAAAAATGCATATTACACTAAATTACGATGAGTACATGGATAAAAGTCATTCATTGTATGAGCTTGTTAAAACCTGGCTATTTAATGAAGACCAATGGTGTGAATTAATAAATATTGTCAGGAGTAGCAAAAAAGAATTAATGTTATTGCTAAATGATGAAAAGGCAATTGAATTTGGTACGTCACAATCGCCTGAATATGTAGAAATTCACTCTGTTTGTTTAAATGATATTTTTTTGCTGGACTCATTAAAAAAACACCTGAATAAAAATGTGAAACTTGTGTTGGGTGTGGGTGGAACAGATATTGAAGAAATAGATCATGCAATTAATTACATTAAACATGAAAATACATTATTAATGTTTGGGTTCCAGAATTTTCCTACAGTTTATAAAGATGTTAATCTCAATAAAGTTAGAAGAATTATGAGTTTATATAGTGGATTTGACTTTGGATATGCTGATCATACTGCATGGGATAATGATAATAACCAGCTGATAACTTTACTTGGTGCAGCCAGTGGGATGTCCTTTGTTGAAAAACATGTAACTACTAAATATGGTGAAGAACGTATAGACTGGTCGGCCGCTATTTCCATTGATATGTTTAATGAATTATCAGATAAACTACAGGTGCTCAATGATCTCAATGGCGACGGTGAGCTTCAGATGAATCAGGGAGAGATTGCTTATTCTATATTTGGGCCGATGAAAAAGGCGGCAGTCTTTGGAAGTAATGTTAAAAAAGGCGATGTGTTTTCTAAAGAGATGATTAAGTTTAGAAGAACGGAAAACATTTCAGATATGTCGCAAATAAACATTATACAGGCATTTGGTAAAGTGCTTGCCGAGAATGTGAGAGTTGGGCAGGTTGTTATGCATAGTTCATTTGAATAGTAGGAGTATGCCATGAATATTGGATTTTTAATAACTGCTCGGTTGAAATCAAGTAGATTAAAGTTAAAACTTTTAATGCCATTGAATGGAGTGACTGTTGTTGAGCATGTCATTAATAGAGCAAAAAAAATTGAAGGATGTAGCGATATAGTTTTGTGTACATCTCGACATAATCAAGACCTGCCATTAATGAGAATATCTAAAAATAATAATATTTATTATTATGCAGGTAGTAGCGAGGATGTTTTGCAAAGAATGCTTGATGCGGCAGAGATTTTCAATATGGATTATATTATTGGCATAACTGCTGATAATCCATTGTTTTCTATTTATCATGCGAATTTAATTTCAGATGCCGTGCGTTTAGATTCATCTTTGGATTTTATATATACTTCAGGTCTCCCTGTTGGTGTGAATATATATGCGATTAAAACAAAAGCTCTTAAAACAGTTTGCAAGATAAAAGAAGAAATTGATACCGAAATCTGGGGTTACCTGGTTAATCGGCCAGAAATATTTAATATTAAAGAAATTAATGTTGACAATTACTTTCAACGAGAAGGCTATCGGATGACATTAGATGAGTTTGATGATTACTCGTTTTTCAATTCTTTATATGGTGGTTTTCCGGAAGGGACTGTTGTTGATGTCCTGGATGCGTATAAATTTCTTGATTCAAATGCTGATATAGTAGATATAAATAAACATGTTATTCAGCGAGACCTGGATTTAAGTGCACAAAAAAGAATTTCAGATTTTTACGATAAAAATAAAAAAATAATTCTTGGAATTAAAGAAAAAATTTATTTAGAATGATGGTTTAAAAATGTATATAATAATGATTAGACTCCGATTTATGGGCGTATTGAGAAAAAAATGACGAATGTTTTTCTTGTTAAAACGCCCTTGCAATTATTGAACGCAATAGAGGCCCGGCATTATTTTAACCTGGATCTTAATGATTGTGTTTTAATTGCTATGGGTGACCGCAAGAGTCAACCGCAAATACTTATGTTGCTAGATGATATTAATGAGTGGGGGGAGGTCATTGATTTAAATGACGTTGATTTGTTTTGTGATAATCCATTTGAATTAAAAAGAAATGGGTTTATAAAAAAAATTCAGAAGTTAAAAATATTTCGGAAGTCTTTTTTTTATATAATACGTTTAAATAAAATTAGTAAGTGTCTGTCTTCTGTGAAGTATATATTTGTTGGTTATACAAGATATACTTATATGTCTCACTTTGTTAATATTACTAATCATGATGAATTAGTGTTTTTAGATGATGGAAACGGCACTATTAATTATGCAGAAAGGAGAAGAGTGGGTGCTAATGCTGTTTCTGGGATAAGCATGAAGAAAAAAGTTAAGCTTTATGCTAAGCGACTATTCCAGAGGGTTCAGGATCAGGAAAAGGAAAGTGCTTGTTTCTTTACTGCATATGATATTTCTCCTGGAGATAAAGATAAGGTTATTAAAAATAATTTTTTGTATTTGAAGTCAAAAGTAAGTGAGGCTCCTTCAATAAATGAGGTCTATTTTATAGGCTCTCCCCTTAGTGAGGTTGGAATTGTAAGTTCAGACTATTATGTTGATCATTTGAATAGAATAAAAAAATATTTTAAAAATAAAAAAATAGTTTATATAGCACACCGTAGAGATTCTGAAAAAAAACTCCAGATTATTAAAGATAAACTTGGTATAAGTGTAGTTTTTTTTGACTATCCTATAGAGTATCAATTAGCTTTTGTTGGGCCTCGCCCACTAATTCTGGCATCTTTTTTCTCGGCGGCATTAGATAGTTGCAGATTGATATTTGGTGAAAAAATTAATCTTGTATCATTCAAAATTGATGCTGTAAATAGTTTGCAGCGTGAGAGTATAAATGATCTTTATAAAGGCTATGAACTATTTAAAAATGATAGTTTCAAAGTCGTATCAGACTACTAATAATACTCATGAAACATTATCTTTTTTTCATTAATCACCTCTATGCATATTCAATACTGCGCCCATTACAAAAGACGATTCGTATGCGAGGGGATGATGTGGCGTGGTTTTTACAGGGTGCAGATGCGCAGTATCTTCGTCCTGATGAAAAGCAGCTACATACTGTAGATGAAGTGATAAAATATAATCCAGTAGCTGTGTATGTGCCAGGTAACTGGGTGCCAGGTTTTTTTCCGGGCGTGAAAGTTGAGGTATTTCACGGACTGGCAAATGATGAGACAGGTAAAAAGGGACATTATCGTATTCGTGGGTTGTTCGATCTTTATTGTACCCATGCTCCAGAGGTGACACGCCAGTTTGAGCAACTAGCTGAAAAATATAAAACATTTTGTGTGGCTGAAACCGGATGGCCAAAATTAGATCCGTTATTTAATCCTGACTTATGTGATCTCAGCCCGTATGATGATTTCAAAAGTACAGTTGCCCCTGATAAACCTGTGGTGTTTTATGCATCTACTTTTAGTCCGTCATTAACTTCGGCACCTTATCTTATAGAGACAATAAGAGCTCTGTCGAAGTCATCCAGATGGTATTGGCTGGTAACCTTACACCCTAAAATGCCAGATGATATTGTCGCACAATATAAAGCAATGGAGGGTGATAATTTTACCTTTGTTGATAGCCATTATGATGTGTTACCTTTGCTAAAGGCAGCAGATGTAATGTTGTGTGATACATCATCGATTGCATTGGAGTATTTGTTGTTAAACAAACCACTCGTTACATTTAAAGCGAAAGTGCCGGGTAATTATGCAATAAATATACGTGATGAGAGCGGAGTTGAGGCGGCGATTTTTCAGGCACTTACAAACCCAGGGCCTTTACTGAGGGCGGCGGCAGCTTTTATAGCCAGGCTGCATGATTATTCGGATGGGAAATCATCTGAGCGTGTATTGCAGGCAACGGATGATTTTATTGAACATGATTTGTCTCGCATGAAATCCAAACCATTGAATTTATGGCGTAAATTTCAGGTTCGTAAAAGAATGTCTTACTACAAGTTAATGCACTGAATTATTTCAGGGCATTAACTGAGTACGTTAGTCTTTTTTTTCATTTTCAAGATACCATAAGCCGGCATACTTATTGAAGGAGGCCTGGGCAAACATTATAGCCATAAGCAAACCTCGACTCCCATCAAGAAAGCCAAGTCTAATAATATAAATAAGGAAAAAGGTCCAGAAAGATCGGATAATGCTAAATGCTATGCCGTGGCTCTTTTTGTTCTGATCAAAGTATTTTAATGTGGTTTCCCATGAATAACTGCGGTTTTTTATTAGAAGATGATCAAAACTTCTCAATGAGTTATGCATCAGAAAGCCTTTTTTAATTGTTGATATCTTTCCTTCTGTTACTACCTGCCCATGTACTGCAACGGCCGTTATATGTGAGTCTTCTCTTTTGAACAGGCGAACAGGGGCCCTTGCCGAGCGCCCATGCTTCATCTGCTTGCCCAGGATAATGTTTCCCCAGGGAAGCTTAAATGCTGTTTCTGTTATCGCGTTACGTGACAGAATTTCTGTAATAGATGCTTTTATATCGTTGTCAAGATACTCGTCAGCGTCAATCATTAATACCCAGTCACAACTAGCCTGGTCAAGTGCTAACTGCTTCTGGAAGCCGTCACCCGGCCATGTCTCGGTTATCCATATTTTATCAGTATATTTTCTGGCTATTTCTACTGTTTTATCTGTGCTGCCAGAATCAAACACAATAATTTCGTTAACATACCCTTTCAGGGACTCAAGGCAGGGCGATATTCTGTCTTCTTCATTCATGGTTATGATGATGGCTGATAAGGTGTGCATAATTTATCCAGCATTATTAAGAAATACGAGCTTGAAAAAGGGTTATAAATATTACTGGGGTACATTCCAGCAGACTCGTTAGTATGTGTAGATTATATAGCGAATGGCTCCTGGATTAAAGGAAATTGGCCGATTATACAGGTTGCTGGTCGAATGTACGTTATAGAGTGCTTGCGTACAGGGGGGGCATATGATCGGGCAGACAACACTCTGTGGCGGGTGATAAGCCGTAAAATTGCCTGAAGTTGCATGTGTTGATGTGCATTTTATAGTAAAAATATTGGCCCTGATGGTGTATTATGCATAAGTATACTTAATGAACAGTATGTAGAATATGATATTACCCCATTTGACAGGGAGTTATTGAAACAAGGCATACAATATGCAAAAAAACTATAAACATAATTTTTACAAAGATCGCCATCAAAGTACCATTTATGCCGCTAATACGATTTTGTCACTCATCATTGAAGCTTTGCCTCAGGTTGAATCGGCTGTTGACTTTGGCTGTGGGGTAGGAACCTGGTTATCGGTGCTGAAGGAGAAAGGTGTAGAAGATGTCAGGGGGCTGGAAGGGCCCTGGGTAGAAAAAGACCTTCTGCAAATATCAGAGGATGAGCTGTCGCAGGTGAATTTCGAGAAAAGTGTTAAACTGGATAAAAAGTATGATCTGGCTATATCGCTTGAGGTGGCGGAACACCTGAGCAGTGCGCTAGCGAGCGATTTTGTAGAATCCATCACAAACGCATCTGATTATGTTATGTTTTCGGCGGCAATACCCTTTCAGGGTGGAACGAATCATGTAAATGAGCAGTGGCCGGAGTACTGGGCTGGTTTGTTTGCTGATAAAGGTTATGTTTTGCTTGATTTTATAAGAATGCAAATATGGGATGACAGAGATATACCGTTCTGGTATCGCCAGAATGTTTTAATGTTTGTTAGAAAAGAACAGCTTGAAACAGTTAAGATGCCTGTTAAGAGCGGCTTTCAATTCCCTCTTTCTGTTGTTCATCCTGATACATATATTTCAAAAATGAATAAAATGTACTCTATAAAAGGCAGTTTAAAAATGTTGCCGAGAAATATAAAAAGATGGTTCAAAAATAAACAGACCTGAATTATTCTACAGGCACAATACAAATCCAGTTGAGCATTATTTTAAGTGATAATAGGCCATTTTTTTTCGCATCTGTAATTTTCGGATCAGATTTAGAGGTTTTTTTCGTGTACGGCTATGCGAAGTATGAATCAGCTTTTCTGTTGCCTGGAGTATTTTTTCAGATGAGTGGCCGTCTATGCAGGGATGGATATTTTTGCAATAGGTTTCAATATTGTCCATTAAGTTTGCGGGTCTGCTTAATGCTTTTTCCAGGCTGGTTTCAATTTCATCAGGGTTATTAATGTCTATTAAGTGCAGTCCCGGGGTAGAGGTGTTAAAAGTAACGACGGGCTTATTGAGCAACAGAAATTCAATAAATATTGAAGATGTGTCGCAAAGCATTGCATCTGCCGCATGTAGCATCGGTATCACTTCTTCGCCAGGCTCAATAAAGGTTAAATGCTCTCCCTGCATATTGCGATAAGTATCAATTGTCTCTTTTGTTGATTTTGGATGAACAGTGACTAACCAGTGCCAGCGTCCTGTTTCAGAGAGTTTCTTTATACAGGGAGCAAGAAAAGGCGCGGATGTTAATTTGGGACTAAACGTTGATGCATAGAAAATAAAAGGTTTATCAGCATTGATTTTTTTGCGTAATTGCCTGGGGTTTTTACAGTTAAACATGGGGTCAAGTTTTGACCAGCCTGTTTCGGCCACATCAAAATAACCGTGTTTTCTGGCGAGTGCTTTAAATGGCTCGGTTGTATCAGGCCCCTGGGTGCAATAGAGGTCGAAATGGCCTCGAATACGGAAATGATCCTGGCTGCTATTGGCGCGTTTGCCTACATTAAAGCCATGAAACACCTCAACTTTAATGCCTGGGAAAAAGTCAGGAACCCAGTTTGTAGGGACAAAAACAGCATCCGGGTTAAACTTTTTAACATCGTCAACGCCTGGGAGTAGCCTGGCGTCGCTATTGCGCAGGAGGTTTGGGATCTTGTGAATAAACCACGCAACTGCATCACCACGCTCAAGTATAGCATCCTGAATAGGGCGCAAAATAGTGTAACTATAGAGCTGTTCAGCAAAAAGCAGGTAATGTTTCATAGATATCAGCTATATTACTGATTAAACGTGTGTTGTACAGGCATTTACTGTAAAATTATATTGTATTATATAATTCAATATATATCAGGTATATCAGGCCCTTTGGATGGAAAATAAAATATCAGTGACCATTATCTGTAAAAATGAAGAAAATAGAATCAGGAAATGCCTCGATTCGGTTGCATGGGCAGATGAAATCGTTGTTGTCGATTCAGGTAGTACCGATAAAACACTGGAGATTGTAGCTGAATACACAGATAAGATATTTGTTACTGCCGACTGGCCGGGTTTCGGCCTGCAAAAACGTTTTGCGGTAAGTAAGGCAAGCCACGACTGGGTGCTCTCGATTGACTCCGATGAGGAGGTTAGTGAACAGTTGCGGGATGAAATACTGCGCCAGATTAGCTCAGCCGATGAACAGACTGTGTATCGAATTAACCGACTCACCTATTTCTGCAATAAATTTATAAGACACAGTGGCTGGTACCCGGATAAAATTGTTCGCCTGTTTAACCGGAAGCATTATCAGTTCAATGATGCACAGGTGCACGAATCGGTCGGTTGTAAAGAAGCGCCAAAAGTTGACCTGAAAGGCGATTTATATCATTACACGCTGGAATCTCTGGAAGAGTATATTGATAAACGAAACCGTTATGCCAGGGCCTGGGCAAGTGCTCAGTTTAAAAAAGGCCGCAAGGTTAGTTCTTTTATGATTTTGATGCACTCGTTATTTGCCTTTCTCAGGCATTATATTTTTCGACTCGGAATACTTGATGGTTATCAGGGGTTTTTAATTTCAGTGATCCAGATGCAATATACATTCAATAAGTATAATTTTCTAAAATTCATGAAATAAGGCAGATGTGCTTTATCATGTGTGTTTAAAATTATGCTTCCGCTAATAAGCAAACTAGAAAAAATCTGCATTCTTCGCCTGTCGGCTCTCGGTGATGTTACACATACCTTACCTGTTGTCAGGGCGATTCAGCAACAATGGCCAGAGGCCGAAATCACATGGGTCTGTGGTGTATTTGAATATAAATTGCTCAAAATAATCGACGGTATTCATTTTGTTACATTCAATAAAAAGGATGGCTTTAAAGCGTATATTGATTTATGGGAAAAATTAAAAGCTAATAAATTTGACGTACTTCTTCAAATGCAGGTGGCTGCTCGTGCTAATATTGCTGGTCTGGGAATTAAGGCCGATATTAAGCTTGGTTGGGACAAATCACGATCACGCGATTTTCATACCCTGTTTATTAATCACTCTGTTCCTGAAGCTAAACAGCAGCACCAGATATCTGGTTTTCTGTCTTTTGCACAATCTTTAGGTATTAAAGTTAATGGGCCGATATGGGATATTCCAGTTACTGAGGATGCGCAGGCATTTGCTGATGAGTATATAGACAGTAATAAACCAGTCCTGATTATTTCTGCCTGTTCAAGCCATAAACTGAGAAACTGGATGGCTGAACGCTATGCAGCATTAGCAGATTATGCAATTAATAAATATAATATGCAGGTAATATTGAGTGGAGGGCCCACTAAGATTGAAATTGATATGGCAAATGAAATTTTAGAATATATGAAGCAAACAGCGCTTAACCTTGTGGGTAAGGATACTCTTGAGCAGCTGGTCGGCTTGTTAAATCGGGCAACTGTTGTAATTTCACCGGACTCAGGCCCGGCGCATCTGGCCAATGCATTGGGTGTACCTGTGATTGGTCTGTATGCATGTACCTGGAGCAGGCGCAGTGGGCCTTATAATTCATTAGCGTATTGTGTAGATAAGTTTGAGCAGGCCGCAGAAAAATTTTTAAATAAACCGGCCGATATATTGCGCTGGGGAACAAAAATAGAACAACCGGGTGTTATGGAGTTAATTACAGTAAAAGAGGTTTGTCAGCAGTTAGATCGAGTTATTGTGGAGAGCGTGGGTTAAAATTTATTTAGCGAGTAGAGACCTGAAATACTCAATATATTTCTCAACGGTTTGTTTGTGTGACATTTCATTCTCTAGTTTTATTTTGCTGTTTGCCGTGAGCGTATGCAACTTCCGTGGAGAATCATAAAGCTCCCTCAGGTTCCTGGCAAGCGCGGTAACGTCCCCTGTGGGGACAATTCGACCATTTACGTTGTCATCAATGATTTCCCTGCTCCCGGGATTGGCAGATGCGATAACGGGCGTGGCATAGGCCAGAGACTCCAGAATGACCCTGGGCAAGCCTTCACCGCCTGTTGAAGGCTGGATGAGTACATTACTGGCGGCAATAAGCTCTGGTGCATTATTTCTATAGCCTGCCAGGTGAATTCTGCTTTTCAGGCTATTGTTTTCATACAGGCTTTTATAAGGTTCTTTATCTATGCCTTTGCCGACCAGCAGCAGGTGAAAGTCGGGTATATCGGATAGCTGGTCCACCGCTTTTAATGCGATATCCAGACCCTTATGTGGCCTTGCATTGGTTACGCAGATTGCAGTAAAATCGCTTTTTTGAATACCAAATTCAGACAGATCTGCGGGATCATTGTTATACCAGGTCGTGTCATGGCCTTTATAGATGGCGACAATGCTTTTATTCTTAAATGCAGCTTTCGATGATACAAAGCGATAGACATACTTTGAGACACATATTACGCCATCAATTCGAGGGTTTAGCATACCCAGATAATTTCCAGGGTCATGCCAGTACAGCCCACTTGCTGTGCCGCGATAGGCAACCAGTTTCACTTTGAGCCCTGTGCAGGCTAGTGCAGCATTGGGGATGGATTTTGAGTTAGTTGCGTAAACGATATCAATGGTACTGTGTTTTATGGTGCTGCGAATAAGTAGAATTGAGGCGATGCTCACTTTCTTAATAATCGGCTTTTCGATAACCGTTATGCCATGATCGGTAAAACGTTGGCTATATGCATTACTTTTATGGGTGATAATGGTGATATTATGCCCCGCTTTCGCCATGCTAATATAAATTTCATGTTCAGGGCGCAGGCTGCTTAATGAGCTATTAGATGACGTACAAACCAGTATATTCATACCTCAGGCGTAGTCCTGATATGATTTCTCTTCCACGATATCTGAATTCAAATGCTGATTTATCAGCTTTTTGATATTGGCCCGCTGGTCGTTAGTTACATAAACGTTGCGCGCTAGCGCAATAAACCGCTCACTGAAGCGCCGAGCGCGTTCTTCATCGCGAATATCATCTTCAATGTCCCACAGACTCTCATTAATCGATTTAAGCTGTTCTCTCAGTGAGGTGATCTCCTTATCCTCGCTTACAGCATCAGACCAGATTTTGTTCAGCATGCCCAGCTCATTTGAGACATTTGCTTTTTTTTCAGCAGACTGGATTCTTTCGGCTTTAATTTCCAGAATAGTGATTTTATCCAGTAACTCACCAGGAGATATGGGTATAAGTATTTGATTCATAAAGATTTATTCTGAGTTAATGTAAGTATGTATACAGGCTATAAGCTGTATTCGATGTATATTGTATAGTAGAGCATTATATATTGTTGATTTTAAAGACAATTCTCTGTTTTCAGGGTGTCAGGTTCAGAACGTTAATTATAATTGTAAATGCAGAATGATGCTGAACTATTTTTGAGACGGGATTTCAGGTTGCTGGTGGTATCTGGCGGTATCTGGGGGTGTAGATTAGCAACGGGATCTCAGGGAAGTAGATTTCCTTTTCATTCAGGCACTTAGTTAATATAATGTGTTATTAAAAATAATTGATGAGCAGACGGGAACAATAAAGGAAAGGCAATGGATATAATCAATATTTACCTGGCGCGGATTGATCTGCTGGACTATGTGGTCATAGTGCTGAACCTGTTGTTAATGATTTCAGCAAAATGGATATTACAGTTTTTTCAGGCTGAAAACGGCGATACATCCAAATTTTTGCTAAAAGTGCAAAGTTTCAGGGCACTTAACCTGCTTATTTTGCTGACCTATGGGTATAACAGTATCTATCTTGCAAATGATGAAAGCGGACCAGGCCTGAAGCTTGTCTCTATCTGGGTGATTATCTACCTGTCTTATTTGATAAAGCAGATATTCAGTTACTGGGTGCGTAAAAAATATGGCAAGCTACGTGAGATTAACGGTGCACAGAGAAGTATAGAAACTTATAATAGTCGCATGTTGAGCCTGTTAAGTGGTGTGGTGATCTTTGTAATTGCGATGATTTCTATTATTAATGTGATGGAGTTTAATAGTCTGCTCCAGGCGGGGGGGGTTATAGGTATAATCGGTGTATTTCTGGCATTAACTCAAAATGCCTGGGCACCGGATATTATTAGCGGGCTAATTTTTCTTAATAGCGGTATGATAGAGGAAGGTGATGTCATTGAGCTGGATGATAATGGGCAGATAATAGGCGTCGTTTTTAAAACTAAAATGTTTCATACTGAAATTTTAAACCTGGTGAATAACCATCGAATTATGTTAAAAAATTCGAAATTACGAGACTTTACTATTCAAAACCTGTCCAAGTTCGCATCTGCAAAAGGCTTAAGAGAGCAGCTCTGTTTTAAGATAGGCTATTCAGTTTCCCCTGAAAAAGTCAGGCAGATGTTTTTAGCCGCAGAAGAGAAAGTAAAAATTGAATGTGGTAATGATTTTGGAAATGGTCAGTCTTTTGAAGTCGGTGTTTTAAATACAGGAGATCATGCGGTTGAGTGGTCCGTTTTTTATTACACCAAGGAAGTTAAGTCTCTGATGTCTGTACGGCGCACAATACGTGAATGTATATTGAAAACAGCGGATGAATTTGGTATTTCCCTTTCAACGCCAATTACTCACCAGGGTGTTTTAAAAAATGAATGATTTTAAAATTGCTCTTTAGATACTAATGAATATCCATTTCATGTGTCTCAGTAATAAGTGCTAATAGTAGAAAAGTAATTATGACTAAAATCCGGGTGGTAATGCCTAAACAGATCGTATCTATTTTATTAATTGTTAACCTGTCCTCCTGTAGCTCGCTCGGTGTAGAACCCTGGGAGCGAGATGAGCTGTCGAAAAAAGAAATGCAGTTTGGTTCGCATGGTCTGAATGGGACTATGGATCGTCATTTTTATTACAGTAAAGAAGCTTCCAGTGGTGGTGAAGGCTTTAGTGGCGGTGGATGCGGTTGTAATTAATGTCGGCGATTAAAATAAACATTACGAAAGCGCTGGCAACGGCCTGCTCCTGTCTAACAGGGCTTTCTGCCAATGCGCAAACAAAGCCCTGGTATATTGATCTTGCGGCTATGAATTACATTGAGCAGGATCGTAACACGGGTCTGGAGTTGCTGATTAATGGCAAGAGAGAACTGGACGATGGTGATGCATTTTCGTTTCTTGTTGAATTTGATGTGGTTACGGGTGCCACGCCCAATGGTGCCACTGCGAGCAATGTGCCACAAACTTTCACAACCGCTTCCGGTAATGGTACTTACAGTGTAGGCGCAAATGAGTTGCCTGTTGATGATACGCATATGGATACCCGAATGTCACTAGGTACAGTGTATGAGTCCGAAATAAACAGTGATTTTAAAATTAGCTATGATACACGGTTATCAATGGAGTTTGATTACTTTTCACTGGGCGGAGGGATTGAGTTTTTATATGACTTTAATCAGCATAACACGACATTATTTACCGGTATCAATGGTGAGTATAATCGCGTGCATCCGGTAGGCAGCACACCCGACCCCCTGGTGTCTATGCCAGCACCCAATACCTTTCAGCCCAGAGGGGATGCCAGTGTCACACGTCGTCAGTCTGGTGTACACATCGGATTTAACCAGATTATTAATAAAAATTCACTGATACAATTTAAATACAGTTATTCGAATGCCAGTGGTTATTTAACTGATCCATATAAAATACTCAGCTTAATCGATGATCAGAATACAAATTCACTGGGTGCTACGGTCGATTATTTATTTGAAAACAGGCCGGATCAGCGAGAAATACAGAATGTATTTTTTGCTTATAAATTAAATACGCGGGGGGGCATTGCGGATATATCTTATCGGTACTACTGGGATGAATGGAATATAAAATCGAATACACTGGATATGAAATACCGCATAAAACTGGAGCAGCGTTTTTTTATACAGCCACATCTGCGAATATATGGGCAGAGCAGCGCGGATTTTTATCGTTACAACCTGAATACCAGCGAAACATTGCCTGAATATGCCAGTGCAGATTTAAGGCTGGGGGAGTTTGATGCGTATACCGTGGGGTTTAAATATGGAAAAGCATACTCGGAAGGGCGTTCACACACCATTGGTGTGGAATACTATACGCAACGGGGAGAAAGTCACCCTGATACGGCAGTGGGTTTACAGCGGCAGCAGGATTTGTATCCCGCATTGAATACACTGATTTTTACCTGGAATTACTCGTATATGTGGTAGGTTTAATGGATGCTCTGGCGGCTTTTTATTTAGAAGCCTCGAAGCAGGGAGGAGGGCTTTATGGGTTAATAAAAATAGCCAGACTCGTTTGATATTCATTTGTTTTTAGCCTGTATGTTTTCTCTGTGTTCTCTGCGGTGAAAAATCAGTCGTTATTGACAGGAGCTCATGTAAGCCACATTGGTATCAGTATTAAAACTGGTTTATCTCGAAAAAGTTGGCAAACCGGCCCAGAACAGCCGGAAAGCAGCATGCTGTACACAAATTCCGGCTTTTTATATCTGCGAGTTGCACCAGAAAGCAAATCCTGCTAATCTGCCAAAAATACAAATAGCAATACAAGACAGGGAAAGCGCCACGCCAGTTTTATCAGCACATTTCTCTACCCCTCAATCTGAATAATTATAATCCCGGCGGAAAACACGGGAAAAAACAACACAGCAGGCAGGCAGATGACAGAATTAGGTGAAAGCTCGGCAGTCACTTCTATTACCGATGAGGAGATAGAAGAAAATCATTATGCGGGTGTGCGCTATCTCTACCCGAATGGCGCACCGTATCG
>UOFG01000183.1_pt1 | contig 39632 bp, 34 predicted proteins | sample 1988411 | NCBI WGS metagenome assembly UOFG01 (sample SAMEA4712194, study PRJEB27164) | hydrothermal vent metagenome | biome: marine basaltic hydrothermal vent biome; feature: marine hydrothermal vent; material: mineral | place: Pacific Ocean | collected 2011-06-14/2011-07-23 | depth 1689 m
TCACCGGCAAGCACTAATCCTGCGTGAGCCGTTAACATTTGCGATGTTTTTTCGAGCTTGAAAGGAAGAACGGTTTGTGCCATTATTATTTCACCTCTTTGGTGATGATTATAGGACTATTGCTAAGTTCTATATTACTGATTCAAAGAGGTTTTTTCTACTTTTATTCTTTTTGATCGCTATTCTGGGGGATAGAACCGTACATCCATCGGATGTGCGATAAGCCAAAGCGGACATAGCATGTCTGTCTGAGCCGCCTGTCACGGCACTTGCAGTCACTCGCAAAAGCCGTGCCACCAGGTCCCTGGTGCAAGTACTTCGGGCTTCCTGCCCTACGCCCTCTGGGCCATCTGCAAAAAGCGCAGATGTTCAAAACGCTCCCGGCGTTTTAGTTACGCCTTGTGCATGTTCCGGCAAGTGGCGCGCCAGGCTAAGTGCGGCCTTCAGCACTGCGCAGTCCTGCTCCGCCTGAAGCCCAGGGCATACATCCCTGTTGGTCCGTTCACCCCTGGCCGTCCCCGTTTATTTTTATCACTTCGATTTATTAAGTTCGGCTCCTGGTTACAACGGGCATCCTGCCCTCCGCCCTCTGGGCCATCTGCAAAAAACGTAGATGTTCAAAACGTTCCCAACGTTTTAGTCACAAATGAAAAACACCAGCAAAAAAACGGCTCGTGTTTACGGCTCTTTTTGATCTGGCCAACAACCTCGTAAACAGCCACGAAGCTCTTAGCCAGACAAGCCCCCCAACCTCGGTAAAGAGCTGGCTTAACAAAGTGCTAGCTCTTCTGGTGATGGCAGAAAATCTGGAATGAAATCAATGTCACCCAGTGACTCATTACTATATTGAATTGTTTTGCTCATAGACTTTTTTACCTCTACGCCAATAACCAGCACCGAATATACGGATACAACCAGTCCTGTATGTAAAGCGAACAGTTAGAATACCTGTTTTACTACTGAAATGAATAGAAAGGATACCCGTTATTTAGAAGTCGCCGTAAAACCATCCCTGTAGGCTCGGCATCCGCATCCATGCGGCTGACGCTTTTAAATTGCGGGTATCCTTTCTTTCCGACTTATTAGTAAAAGCATGGCTGGATAAAAACATCAGTAAAGTAGCTAAAGAGAGCTTAACGTATAAAGCGATGTACTACACGCTCAACCAATGGGATAAACTAATTGCCTATTGTGGTGATGGCCAGATCCATATTAGCAATGTACTGGCAGAAAATGCGATTCGTCCATTGGCGACAGGGTGAAAAAACTGGCTGTTCAGTGATACACCTGGAGGCGCTCATGCCAGTGCGACCTGCTACAGTTTAATTGAAACGGCTAAAGCAAATGGCATTGAACCTGCTCGGTATATACACTATGTGCTAAAACACATCGCAGATATTTTCTTACACATACTGCATATACTGGTTAGGGTCGAGTGCATATTTTTCCCCAACGTGAACACTCATTCTGCTCCAGGTCGTAAGTCTGATAAGCCTCGTAAGCTTAAAAACACTTGGCTTCTTCGGGTTATTTAATTTATACTGTCAGTTCAATGCAATATTTACCAGCCCACAGGTTTTTGATCTAGTTGTTAACGTGCTGGTCACTATAAAAATACAGGGGTGCAAATGCGAAAATTGAAAAGAGCTATTGTTAGAGTGCCAATCCTTGGTCGTGCCGTCCTTGTTGTTATAAGAGCTAAAACGGCTATTGGGTATTTCCGTAAACCACTGTTTAATTTAGTAAAATGGTTATTCAGATCTAATGAAATTACTAATTATACATATGATCTAGAAAAAAATAATGTACGTTACCTGGCTTCGTTGATTGCTGATATAACGAATATTGAGTTTAGCGTTGTCATGGAGTACATCAAGGAAATAGAAGAGGACAAAGAATTGAGAAAGCATATTATAGATGCGACTGCAAAGAGTGACTTCTCATTTGTCGCAGATAAAAAAGTGTGTTTTGGAAGAAGAATTGGATGGTATGCACTTGCAAGGGCTCTGAAGCCGAAAACTGTTATAGAAACAGGGGTAGACAAGGGTTTAGGATCATGTGTATTGACGGCGGCTTTGAAGAAAAATAAAGAAGAAGGTTATGAAGGGCGGTACTACGGGACGGATATAAACCCAAAGGCTGGATATTTGCTTTCGGGTGACTATGCAAATTACGGCAGTATATTATACGGTGATTCAATTGAATCACTAAAAGCGCATGATGGTATGATTGACCTGTTTGTTAATGATAGTGATCATTCATCAGATTATGAGGCCGAGGAATATAATACTATCAAAAATAAGTTATCAAAAAATGCGGTTGTGCTTGGCGATAATTCTCATTGCACTGATAAGCTCCTTGAGTTTTCATTGGAAGCTAATAGGAATTTTGTGTTTTTTCAGGAAAAGCCATGTGAGCACTGGTATCCAGGAGCTGGTATTGGTGTCTCATTCCGCTGAAATGAAGGAAGAAAAGCGTCCGTAAAAATTAAAGGGCAGGAGGGTAGCCACTGGCAGCCCCTTGTCAATAGGTAATAGTTATTTTTTATGTGTTTTTTCCACATAAAAGTTCAATCGGATGCTGATAGGCAGTGAAAAAGTAAGCAGTCATTCTAGTGCGGTGTATTAAACTACTTGCTGATTTAAGAGGGTTTTCATTGCTCTATCCACGTTTGTTAAAATTTTTTCTGCGTATGTTTTTTTACATTCACCACTAACTTTTCCTGTCATCGTATTTGGAGCGCAAGCGCCAACAAATAAGTATGCTCTTTTAAAGTGCGGGCTTAGGTATATTCCAGGATAGTAGCGCTTCAAGTTTCTCAGGCGTGTCCGCATCGGCGATATTTTCTAACACATACGGTATATACTGGTCAGGATCGAGTTCATTTGCTTTGGCTGTTTCAATTAAGCTGTAGCAGGTGGCGCTGGCATGAGTGTCTCGGGGCGTGTCACTAAACAACCAGTTCTTTCGGTCAATGGCTAATGGGCGGATCGCGTTTTCTGCCAGCATATTGATGATGTCGCACTGAAAATACTTTAAAATATGGTGGTAGAGTACAGGGAAAAAGGAATAATAGTTATTCCTGTTCTTGCGCCATTAATTGATAAGTATAGAAATAAAAAAGTTATTGATGCCTACGTGTCTGATATAAATTCTTATTTAAAAGTTGATGTTGTTGATCTGTCTTATGCGATAAATGAAATTGATATGTTTGCTGATGCTATGCACACTAATGAAAAAGGTGCGCGCATTATTGTTAATAAACTACTGGAGCTGCCTGAGGTAGGAGATTTAATGAATAAGGATGGCTTGTGAGACCGGGGAGCAATCCATATGCTCGTGCTTCGGGAGGTAAGAGGCCTGCGTATTACAAAAAAATTAAAGGATGCAGATTCCTTGCACTGAACATAAAAGGCCATCTCTATCAATAGAGGTGTCCAAAGGCGATATTGAACCAACAGGTGGGCTTCATGAAACTCCATTATAAAAAACCAGAGGCAATGAATTAAGGGGAGCGTTCACCTGCAGATATTAACCACTTCCACCGAGGGTGCGCACAAAATCACCCTGCAGGTGGCTGATAGCGCTGGCAAATTGTTTTCCAGAGCCAGTTTAATTGTTGTCAGCTTCTATAAATGCCAACCACCAGCCAGCCCCAGGCGACTAAAAAGCACAGCCCACCAAAAGGGGTAACCATGCCCAGTGCTTTGATGCCGCTCAGGCTCAGGGCATAGAGGCTGCCAGAAAACAGCACTATACCCACAAGCATAATCCAGCCGGGCTTATCCAGATTAGCCGACAGGCTATTTGCCAGCAGGCCGATAAGTATCAGGCCCAGTGCATGGCTCATCTGGTAGTCTACAGCGGTTTTCCAGATGCCCAGAGCGTATTCGTCCAGGCGGTTTTTTAAGCCATGTGCTGCAAAAGACCCCAGTGCCACTGCGAGCAGGGCATTTATTGCACCTGCGATGATTAATTGTTTGTGCATCTGTTTTATTTTTACCATAAAATACAGAGGTAGAGTATATAACAGGAGAACCTGAATGCCATCATTTGATGTGGTTTCAGAAGTTGATAGCCATGAACTGAGCAATGCGATTGACCAGGTTAATCGTGAACTCAGTACCCGTTTTGATTTTAAGGGCTCAGATGCACAAGTGTCTCTGTCGGATAAGGAGATAAAGCTTGAGGCGGAGAATGAATTCCAGCTCAAGCAGATATCACCGATTATTTATGCAAAGTTAGGCAAACGTAATATTGATATACGCTGCCTCGAAAAAGGCAAAGTAGAGCCCAGGGGGAAGCGAGCCTATCAGAGTATTACCGTTAAACAGGGGGTGGACAAGGATCTGGCCAGAATTATCGTTAAGGAAATTAAGGGTATGAAGGTAAAAGTGCAGGCCGCCATCCAGGGGGATCAGGTGCGCGTAACGGGTAAAAAACGTGATGACCTGCAGCAGGTGATGGCCATGCTAAAAGCGTCGGGAAAGCTGGATGCACCATTGCAGTACACTAATTTTAGAGATTGACTGCGGGTTTGTGTTTTTAATCGTGGCGTAAGGACAAAAAATGCAGAAAATGCGCTTTTCTCTGTCTATATCGGCTGAGCAGTATCAGTCATATTATCAGGGCTCGGCAAAGTTTGTTCGCGTGCGAACCGAAGACGGGCGTACGCTAAAATTTCCGGCCTCCGAGTTGCAGAAATATGTGAGCCATGAGGGTATACAGGGACGTTTTGAAATTATATTTGATGATAATCATAAGCTGCTAAGGCTGAACCGGCTGTGAGAAAAGTGCATTCAGATGCCATCCACCTATGATCTAAAACCCCGTTTTCAGGCGTTGTTGCGCCCGCTGGTGGCATATCTGGCCAGATCAGGCGTCAGGGCAAACCAGGTGACGGTTTTTGCGATGCTTCTTTCTGCGTTTTCGGGACTTTGTGTCCTGATCTGGCCTGAACAGGCCTGGCCGCTTCTATTAATCCCTTTTGTGCTGTTCGTGCGCATGGCCTTAAATGCAATGGATGGTATGCTTGCCCGTGAGTTTGGGATGAAATCTCGCCTCGGTGCAGTGCTCAATGAACTTGGCGATGTACTATCCGATGTGGTGCTTTATCTGCCTTTTGCGCTGCTTGTTGATGTGTCGGCAATGGCGGTTGTGATCGTCGTTGTTTTATCGGTTGTTAGCGAAATGGCGGGGGTTGTAGCTATTCAGGTGGGTGCTGAAAGGCGTTATGATGGGCCCATGGGTAAAAGTGATCGCGCGCTTGTTTTTGGCCTGCTGGGGCTGGTGCTGGGCTGCGGTGTTTCTACAGGGCTATGGCTGAATATTCTGCTCTGGGTTGTGGCTGCCCTGACGGTACTGACGGTTGTTAACCGTTGCCGCTATGCACTGGAAACAGGCTAGCTTTTATTCGCGGAATCATTGCGAGGGCTAGCGACCTTCACATCATAAAATATGTCGTAAAACCATCCCTGTAGGCTCAACATCTGCATCCATGTGGCTGTCGATTTTGAATAATGAGCACCCTTTCCGACCGACTCATTAGTAAGTCATGCATTCAACTGGTTTTTCCAGGATCGCCCCCTCCCCCCCAGTTGCCGGGGTTTATTTTCGAGCTTTGCATGAGTGCAATGCGAAGGGCATGACCTGGTAATGTATTTAGCCATATGTATCGGTAGCTAACGTAATGGCGAATACTAAATACACAATGCTAAAAGGGCAGGAAATGATCTGTTTTTATTAAAGATATGCCGTGCATGAAGCAAGTTGTTTGACAATATACCTGCATTGTGAATAAAATCACGTTGTATTTAAAGTGGCTGGTTTTTAACGGATACCAGAAACCCCGCTATTTTTTCAAATTAATGCGTTTTAAAGCGCGCAATAGAGGAGAGCATATTTCGAAAAATACCCATCTAAATAACTAAAATGTCGCAGGCCCAACGTGTTGAGACCACTCTGAGCCTGCTAACCACCACAACTAAACAGGAGTTGATAATGGCTGATTGCAATTTTAGCCCATGTTACCCCTTTGCCGATAGTTTTATTTTCGGCAAGTCCCAATTCCCACCTGGCTATGCCTGTAAAGTGCTGTTTTTACACATCTATTGTGCTGTATTTCTATGGCCCAAAGGAAACTGCTGTATGCGCGAGATAATTGTGCTTATGCGTTCGATATCGTCTGTGAAAAAGCTGTATTTGTGTTGTTGTAACCACTTTTCAGGTGTGTTTGCAGGTGCGGGTGCGGGTAATGAACATGTGATTTAGCTTTGCTATTGCATATGTTCAGGGTAACAGGCGGTTGTAATTTGCTAACCCGTTGGTGGTTGCAACCGGGCTTCGCTTTGCGGAGCACCGGTTTCCTCAACTAACCTGATATCTGACTGCCTGTTTAAATGGGTAATGTGAAAAAACCCATGAGGGCTCATAGCGATGGGCATGTTTATTAACAGTGTCTGTCTCTGGTGTGGCCAACTGAAAACCACATAAGACAACAGAGGATGATAGAGATGTTGAGAAAAAATATAAATAGTGAATCAAATGTACACTCAACAGGCAGCGTTCCAGGGCCTGTTGCTTCCAGTCAGCTGGACCCTGAGCTGTCTCCGCCGTCGGTTATTCTTTATACGCTGGGGCTAAAGGCAATGGTTGATGTGCTGCCGGATAATACCGATATGTACTCAGCGCAGACGGTCGGCAGTTATTTATGGGTGATAGAGCAGCTGCTTGTTAATATTTACAGTCTGCTGGGAGATGCGCCGGGTGTTGATGTAGAAAAAATACTTATGGATATTAGTGGTTATACAAAGAATATGCCGCTTTCTGTTGTTTATGGCCTTTCACCCAACCAGCCTGAAAGTTGAAGGAGAGGTAATAAACAGCTTATGTCGAATAATAGAACAATAGATAAAACAGTGAGGCAGCGTCTCCTGACGGGCGTTTTACAGGGCCGTCTGGGCACAGCTGGAAGCGGTGGTGTCATCGTTACTACGGAGCAGTTCAGGCACTATTTTAGTGAGTTGAATACATTGTACAGGACATCATTTTTGCCTGCTGCTGTTATTGAAGCGGGGAGGTGTGGTATTTCTCATACAAAGTACTTAACACGATTAAGCAGAGGGGTTTACCTCATACATGAAGAGGCACTAATAGCGCATGCCCGGGTATTGAAAGAGGAGGGTGAGTGTTTTAATGAAGATATACTGCAGAAAAAATCGCAGGATGTGCCTGCCTGAAGTTTTCACCAAACAGGTTAAACAGGTTAAAGCTGTTTTTATAGGGTACCTGTTTTGCAGTGGGGATTTTTTTATTTAGCAGTTTAATATAGAGGCTCATTTTATGGTCGTGCAGGTTTTTTTCAGAGAGTGCCTGCTGAGTAAATCGGGTTGCGCGTAGCATGCTGTTTATGCCCTGCAAAAGGGCATAATGGTTGCCATCGAGCAAGATGATTTCTCTTCCTGCATGCCAGTAAATGCCGATATTGTTTAAATCAACCGGGTCGAGTGGAGGGACTAAAGGCACCAGATCCTCTGGTGTGACGACCCGGTTTATTTTAAGGTGCTGAAATTTGTTAACGCCCGCTATACTGGTTACTTTAGGCTGACCAAAAGTAACGATTTGCCCCGTTTTAAACTGATCAATGTCCAGATGCATGGCTAAAATAAGGGCCACCGCGCCACCCAGACTATGGCCTGTTGTGCTGATGGTATAGTCGGCTTTTAGTTTGGGCTGTATTTCTGCATAGATGGCTTCAGCGGCCACTGAAAAACCATGGTGTAGTTGAATGCCCGTGTGTTTGTCGAGTACCAGTTTAAGTGCAATATCAACTAATGCATTTTCAATATTGGAGGTGCCCCGCACTGAAATGATTTGCGTTTTATTTAGCCTGTCGGTTGCCAGAAAGTAACTGATCTTTATGTCAGCAATACTATTATACTGATCTAATGTGAATCCTTTTTGCTTGCAGAGTATTGCAATCTCTGCCGGTGGTTGATAACTTGCCGCTGCAAACTCAGCAAATTTTTTCAGGTCTGAGAAATCCACATTACTCTGTCTGGCAAATGCACTCTGAAATATGCAGCCAGAGAGGAGGAGCAATATCTGTAGAGCGGTTTTAATTGAGGGTGTTTTAAGATGGAATAATATAAACGTCATATCGTGTTGCTTTGCTATCATAGCTCAGGGTTGGGGCGTGTCTGGATTGTAACTGAGGTGCGCCTTTCGGTCGCTTAACTACGACACGTTTTGTGGCTTTGAGTTGCGCTACATTGAGTAATTCGGCTGTGTCGGTGTCATGTCCCAGTAGTTTTTGCAGTATTTGCATGTTTTTCCTAACCGAGGCTGACTTCTTTTTCTCCGGGTACATGGGGTCTAAATAAATGACATCGGGCCTGTTTTCCTCAATTGCCTGAAGATAGGACACGGCATTTTGATTGTGTAGAATGAAGCCCTGTTCAATGATACTGGCAAAATCGAGACTCAAACTGGCACGTTCAATGCCATCCTGCACCAGTGCGGCGATGACAGGTGAGCGCTCCAGCATCAGCACTCGGCAGCCCAGACAGGCAAATACATAACTGTCTTTAGCCAGCCCTGCGGTTGCATCCAGCACATAAGGTGCGGGCTTTCCCTGTTTTATGCCGATGGCCCGGGCAATCATCTGGCCTTTGCCGCCACCGTATTTTTTCCTGTGTCCCAGGCTGCCCCCCACAAAATCGACACTGAGTGTCATTTTCTGTTGTCGGTCAATTATTTCCAGCTGCATTTCAGTGAAATTAAGCGTGAGGGCTGAGAGGGCTTTGTGCAGGGGCTGGCAGCGCAGTTGATGCACCTGCGCAAAGGCCTCTGCAGGCGGTTTGAGTGAGGGGTGCTGAAAACTGACGGACAGCAGGTCTGATATAGGTGTTTTCATGGCCCAAGTGTAATAACATTCCCCCTTTATCAGCAACACCTATTGTGCATTATGAGCGAAAAAACTTTTATTATCGGTAAAGATCGTGACCTTGAGACCACCATAGAATCAATGCAGCAAAAATTGCATGATCTGGGGATAGAAATAGAAGAGGCCTCATGGCTTAACCCGGTGCCCAATGTATATTCAGTGCATATTCGGGACAAAGACTGTGGGCTGATGTTTACCAATGGCAAGGGTGCGACCGCTAAAGCCTGTCTGGCCAGTGCGCTGGGTGAGTATTTTGAGCGTTTGAGCTGTAATTACTTTTTTGCTGATTTTTATCTGGGGGAAGCGTTTTCGAAGGCGGCATTTGTGCACTACCCGGATGAAAAATGGTTCAGCTTTGATAAGGCGATGCCAGAAGGGCTGATGGACTCGAGTTTATGGAACTATTATGATCCTGAACGAGCGCTCAGGCCGCAAAATATAGTGGATACCAATTCAGGTGCCGGGGAGCGGGGTATATGTGCAGTGCCCTATACACGCCAGCGGGACAGCCAGATCGTGTATTTACCCGTGAATATTATTGGTAACCTGTATGTCAGTAATGGCATGTCAGCAGGGAATACGCCGAATGAGGCAAGAGTGCAGAGCCTGTCAGAGATTTTTGAGCGTTATATTAAAAACAGGATCATAGCGGAAGGTATTTGTTTGCCCGAGGTTCCGCAGGCGGTGATAGATCGCTTTCCGGGAATTAGAAAGTCCATTGAAGAGCTGCAGGCACATGGTTATCACCTGCGCGTGGCGGATGCCTCCCTTGGAGGGAAATATCCGGTAATGAGCGTTACCCTGATTAATCCGAAAGATGGTGCCGTATTCGCATCATTTGGCGCACACCCCTGTTTTGAGGTGGCGCTTGAGCGGACGGTGACTGAGCTATTGCAGGGCAGAAGCCTCGATCAACTGGATGGTTTCCAGCCGCCCTCTTTTGACCTTGACGAAGTTGCAGACCATCATAATCTGGAAATTCATTTTATTGATTCCAGTGGCCTGATCTCATACGATTTCTTCAAAAGTAAAGCGGATTATGAGTTTGCTGACTGGGATCATAATAGTAACACTGAAGCTGAATTTGATTATTGCTGTCAGATAATTCATGAAATGGGTTTTGAAATTTATATTGCAGATTATAACCACCTGGATGTTTACACCTGCCGTATTATTGTCCCCGGTATGTCAGATATATACCCGGTGGATGATCTGGAGTGGAGTAATAATAATGAAGGTGCGTTATTCCGTGAGGAAATACTCTCCTTAAAACAGCTCAGTAAACCTCAATGGGGAGATGTGCTGCAACGACTTGATGATGGAGGGTATAACGATGTGCAGCGGGTGGCTGAATTTATTGGTATAGCAGCAGACCCGGGAACAGCGTGGGCTGGTTTGCGCATAGGTGAGCTTAAAGCCATGCTGTACCTTGCTACGGGCGATTATGAGCAGGCGATTGAATGGAATGACTGGTGTCTGCAGATGGATCAGTTAGATGATGAGAGAATTCGCTTCTATCGTGGCCTGCAGGCATTGCTGGAGATAAAGCTGGATGAGTCTCGCCAGCTTGCTGATTATAATGATAGCTTAAAACGTATGTATGGGAATGAAACGATTGATACGGGAATTCGATTACTGGAAGGTGAGACGCACTTTCATGGGCTGCATAGCCCTGGATTGAGTCTGGATGGCTTTAATACACATTTGAAATTACTCAAAGCTTATGCAAAGTTGCATAAAGCCAAGCTTGAAAACTGGGTATAAAGGGTTGCCTTAAGCGGCAGGTTATTTCTGAGTAAAATACTGTTGCTAAATGTATTATCGTAACCATTGCCATTGCAGTCGTCTACAGGTGGCTTACCCTTTAGACTCGTGCGGGGAGTATCTGATGCATTTACTACCCACTGCCCGTCAGTTAAGGGGCAGGTATTACTGAAATGGCTGGATCAAGGATACCCGCTATCCAGAAGTCGCTGTGAAGACATCCGCAGGTTCGACATCCGCATCCCTGCGGCTGACGATTTTGAATGATGAGTATCCTTATCTTATCGGTTCATTAGTAAGGCATGAGGCTTTAATAATAAATTCCTTTTTAGAATATAATCAAAGCGTTATAGCTTAACTTATGAGTATTGACATACTACCAGGTGCATGGAATGAGTGTCCATTTCAACAGACCTGATTAGTATGAAAGTGTCATTCATAGAAAACTCAGGGCTGAAATTCTCATACCGATAATAGAGGAGTATGTGATGCGATTATCGGTACGGGCAGTAAGCGCGAAAAATAATTCTACTGATGTTGACCTGAAGGGGGGATGTGTGTGATCTCCCCGTCTATTATAGTGTAATAAATTCCCCTTTGGTGACTAATCCTGATGGAGCCTGATCTGAGTGCTTTTCGTTCGTCTGTGTGTCTGTCAGAGGCCATGTTTTTCAGTATTTCTTTGCTTTTGTGCTGTGAAAGTTATTTATCTGGTCTAAATACTAGTATTCTATCAATACAAATTTGGTGGAGTACGGGTAAAGGTTTCTATATTCAGGAACAGGTCGTGTTCAGGTTTATAGCAGTAGTGCGATAGTTGCTTTTTTGTCGAGACTGTCAGTGCCAGGCTCGTCAATAACATGCATACAGACATGGGGGCTGAATTTGGAAGGAGTAATCATTATGAGTTATTTAAGTCTGTTGTTAAGGGTTATGAATCGGCGGGTTGTTTCATTTGTGGCGATCACTCTGGCTTTGCTGATGCCATTGAGTTTGCAGGCGGCTTCAGCGTCTGAAACCGCTACTTCAGGTACGATTACAGGCGCTGGCGCGCATTTTGCGTGGGTTATTTTTGATGCATTAAAGGATGAACTGGAAAAGACGACAGGTAAAAAAATCGAGTTATTTGGTAAAAACTCAAATCTGGGAATGGGCTGTAATGCAGGCATTAAGCTGGCGCAGCAAAACAGGCACAACCATGAAACATTCGGTTTTGTCTGTTGCCCGTTAAGCCAGCAGGAGATGGATGAAAAACATATCAGGATATATCCCCTGGCAGATGAACCTGTGCTGATCATTGTGAACAGGAAAAATCCGCTGACCAATTTATCAAAGGAGCAGGTCCGATCTATTTTCAGAGGCGATATTACTAACTGGAAAGCGGTAGGCGGCTGGGATAAGCCGATTGTTGTGGTGACACGCCTGCATTGTAAAAAACGTCCGGGTCACTGGAAAACAATTTTACCCGATGCTAAAGATTTTGTTAAGCAGCGCCTGAATGTGACTAGCGCAGCGGAAATGGTAAAGCTGGTTACGCAGTTTGAAACAGCATTTGGTCACCTGGGTTCGACATGGGAGTACGGCGCAAAGAGTAATGTAAAGGCACTGAGGGTCGATAATGTCGCCGCGACCGCTGAAAATTTAAAAAATAAAACCTATCCATTTCACCGGCGTCTGTCTGCGATTACTAATATGAACCCGTCTAAAGATGTGCTGAAAACTATTGAACAGGTGCAGTATGGAAAGTCATTTGAGGCGATCGCTAAAAAATACAACCTGCTTCCATTAAACTAGTGCAGAGGGTTATTAATGGGAAACACTTACTCCAGCTGGTATAACCCTTAGGGTACTGCGGGATGAGTGTGAGGTTTTTCCTTGTGCCGAAAGCCGTCAATATTTGGGGTGCTCTGTTTCAGTTTTTGAAACGTCACACGAGATCCAGGTTAAGTCATTGAATTGTATATGATTTATGGTTTTTTGTCGGCTGTTTTTTACAACTTGAAAAGCGGCTGGTTTGAGGTGCAGAGTAAATAATTCTGAAAGGCCATCAGTATGAATGATAGAATTATTGACAGTCATCAGGATGAATGCATAATTTCTTGCTGTGGTAATGGTTGTATGAAAAAAAATATGGGTCGCATTGATCAGGTGCTAAGAATGGGGATTAGTCTGGGGCTAATATACCTGGGGTTGTTTGATTATACAGGGCTGCTGACAGATCCTCTGACGGGTTATATTGCCGTTCTGGTCGGGCTGGTGAATTTATTTGTTGCGATACTCAGGTATTGTCCTTTATATCGGCTCGCAGGCATAAACACCTGCCAGAAACAGCCGTCAGGCACGAAGTAGATAACGGCTTATATGCGACTAAGAACGCAAATCTTACTTTCTGTTTTAGGTGTTACCGTTTTAGCTCAGGCGGTTTTTGGTTTTCTGGCTTATCGCCAGATAACGCAGAGCCGTGGTGACCAGCTGAGCATATTTCTGCAATACCTGAACCGCGAAGTGGCTGGAAGGTTTACGATACCCGGAAATAAGTATGTGGCTGAAATTTATCTTGAAGAGCTTCGAAAAAAATTTTCCACCCCACAGTCAATTTTAATTATACAGAAAGACAGTCGCATATTATACGTTGCAGGTAATCCCGGAGCGGATGTTTCGATTATTTCGCAGCGCCTGAAAGCGGCCTATGCCGATTCAGATAAACACGGGCTGATTGAAATGAGCGGGCTTGAGTACTACTGGGCGGTGAGCCAGCTGCCCGATGAAAGTTATCAACTGATAATGCTCGAACCTGCGGGCACCGAAGAAATGGAAATTGCCTCAGCCTTAAGAATTCGTTTATTCAGTTCAGGCTTTATTATATTGTGGATAGCCGTATGGATTAGTTTGTTGCTGAGTTCCAAAATTTCGAAGCAACTGGATGACAAGAACGATCAGCTGGAATATATTGCTCTGCATGATAGCTTAACCGGATTACCTAACCGAAAATTACTGGCTGATCGCATGGAACAGGTCTATTTGCAATCTCAGAGAAGTGGACAGTCATTCGTGCTGTTTTTAATTGATCTGGATCGATTTAAGGAAATAAATGATACACTTGGCCACCCGTTTGGTGATGAATTATTAAAAATTATTAGTGCTCGTTTGTCAGACTCAATTCGTGATAATGACACGATTGCTCGATTGGGTGGAGATGAGTTTGCGGTGTTATTGCCGCAGTCCGGTTTAAGTGGCGCGCAGACCTGTGCGAGAAGAATTCTGAATAAGATGGATGCGCCAGTGTGTATAAACGGCATAACAACGGAGAGTAAAGCCAGTATTGGTGTTGCAATATACCCGGAACATGGTGAGAATGTTGAGTTGTTAATGCAACACGCCGATGTGGCAATGTATCAGGCTAAAAAATCTCAGACCGGCTATGCTATTTATGATTCCAGGCATAACATACACAGTGTGCGCCGTTTGCAGCTAATGCATGATTTGCGCGATGCCATCGAAAAGAAGCAGATGAATGTTTATTATCAACCCCTGATTGATGCGAAGCATGGAGGTGTTATTAGTGTAGAAGGGCTGGTTCGCTGGCAGCATGCGGAGCTGGGGAGTATTTCACCGGATGAATTTATACCCATGGCAGAGCAGATGGGTTTAATCTGGCCACTAACCTTTCAGGTTCTGGAGAAAGCGCTGCAGGCCTATATCAGCTGGAAGGAACATGATTGTTGTTCTTCCATTAGTATTAATCTCTCAACGTATTGTTTGCAGGATATGTCTTTGCCTGAAGATTTAAAGGCCATTTTCAAAAAATTTGCGCTTGAAACATCAATAGTAGAGCTGGAAATTACGGAAAGTGCTTTAATGCATGATCTGAGTAGAGCAGGTAAAATACTTGAACAATTGCACCAGATGGGGCTGAAACTGGCGATAGATGATTTTGGTACAGGTTTCTCTTCGCTGAGTTACCTTAAAAAACTGCCGGTTGATACCCTGAAAATAGACAAATCGTTTATCTTTGATATGTGTGAGAGCACTCGAGACATGGCAATTGTAAAAACAATCATCGAGCTGGGTCATAATCTGGGTTGCCGTGTTGTGGCTGAAGGGGTTGAAAATGAACAGATGCTGGAAAGTTTAAGGGCATTAAATGTTGATGTAATACAGGGTTTTTATTATAGTAAACCCTTACCCACCCATGAGCTTGTTGAGTGGTTTAGGAAAAACAGGAAAATGTGATCGCTCTGCGGATTGTTGCACAAAATTTGAGCAAACCTGGAGCCGAATACGCTTTGACATGAATGCCAGTAACTCGCTGCATAAGCCATTGAGTGCAGGGGTCGGTGACGGCTCCCAGATTATTGTGCTGGGCACTGATAGATAAACGCTTTAATAATAAAAATATTTATGACTAAACTAACGGGTAATTTAATTGATATTGGTGTGAACCTCACCGGAAAATTATTTAAAAAGGATTTACCTCAGGTAATAGAGCGAGCTATTTCTTCGGGTGTTTCACAGATGGTGGTGACCGGCACGAACCTTAAGCATAGCGAAGAGGCAACCGATTTATGCGCAAAGTGGCCTGAAAACCTGCTATGCACCGCAGGAGTGCACCCTCACCATGCTAAAGAATGGCATGCCAAATCGGCTCAACAGTTCCAGAAACTGGCTGAAAATATCGCAGTAAGGGCGATAGGTGAGTGTGGGCTGGACTATAACCGCAATTTCTCAACACCCAGAGATCAGCGTTATGCCTTTGAGGCGCAGCTGGAGCTTGCAGCAGAGCTTGGACTACCGGTTTTCCTGCATCAGAGAGATGCCCATAAAGATTTTCTACAAATAATGGGCCGCTGGCGAGACAGGCTGCCTGGCGGGGTTGTGCATTGCTTTACGGGGACATCAGATGAGGCAAAAGCCAGCCTGGATATGGATTTGCATATTGGCATAACTGGGTGGTTGTGTGATGAGCGCAGAGGTCGGTCGCTTCAACAGGCGGTAGAGACTATTCCGCTGGAGCACCTGATGATTGAAACAGATGCGCCTTACCTGCTTCCACGGGATCTGCCTGAGAAGGTATCAGCTCAGCTACAGCTCAGGCGCAACGAGCCAATGGTGCTCTCACATGTATGTGCTGCACTGGCAAAGTATAAAAATGTTGATGTGCAGGAGGTTGCAGTGCAAACTACGCAGCTAGCAAGGCAGTTTTTTGCTATTAACCTGGAGTGATGGCTAACCTGAACAGAACTACCAACCTGTAACAATCACTGAACCGGAATAAATTGAACCTGCATCGTCGACTTTATTTTTCACTTTTTATCCTCGCCTGTTTTTTGCTGACGGTATTGTCATCGCAAACCGGTATGGTGCGGTGGTTCGATGCCCAGATGTTCCGCCTTTCCACCTATTTACTCCACGTAGCGCCCCGAGCTGGCAACTTTCGTGTCGTATTGCTGGATGAAGCAAGCCTGCAAACACCCCAGGGTATTCGAGACCTGCGGTTTTTATTGCGTAAATTAAACCGCTCGAAAGCGGCAGAAATTGTCTGGTTAACGGATGATATACCGCAGATGGATTATGTGCCTGTTGAGCTGAAAGAGGGAGGGCGTGCTAATGAGAAGACTCGCTCAAAGCAGACATCCAGAGGTCGCTCCAGAGCCAGATCTGTAGCTAAATCGAGCAAAAAACAGCGGAAGAAAGTATCAGGGAAATCCACAGGTGAAGCGGATGGTGATAGTGCAGAGGCGTTGCAATGGGAGCCAACCCAGGGGGAGAGAAACAAGCTGGCGTGGATGTTGCAGAAATACGCAGTGTTTGTAACGCAATACACCAGCTCCCCAAAACTGCAAACCGGTATTCCCTACAGTGCGTCCCTGCATCATCAGGCGAGCTGGCGCAAGTATGTTCCTGCTGCATTTCTCCCGCAGAAAAAAATATTCAGAGTTAGTGACTCTCAGTTACCTTATCGTCTTTATCCATTTGAAAGCCTTAACACCCTGAAACAACCCCTGATATGGTATGACCAGAGTGGTTCTTACACGACACCTGATCTGAGCCTTGCAATATTTAGTCATTCGCAGAAAAGTCGAAAACTGCACTGGAATGAGAATGGTAAGGTATTGCTGGATACGCAGAAAATTCCCGTGAATATTTCTGGCCAGGTCTATAGCTACTATTCCTCTTTAACGGGACGACATATGCCTCTGAAACGGCTTAATCTGGAAGACGCATATAAAAAACCCGGCGCATTTTACAGAAAAAAAACGGTGATACTGGGCCAGGACATCAGACAGCTGCAAGTTCTAACCGATGCACTGGTGAGCCTGGACTCTGGTGCAACGTATCATGTTCCGCCCATAAACTGGTGGCTTACGCCGTTGATTCTGAGTCTGGTTTTCGTCTACCTTTTATGGTTGCTGCCTTTGTTGTCAAAGCAGAGTGGGCTTTTTCTGGGGGCCTTTCTAATTCTGGGTATCGTAGCAGCGCAGCCGGTTCTGCTTATTCTTAATGGTGTCTGGTGGCCATCTGTAGTGGTTCTCATGTTAATGTTAGTCGGTCATATCACCGTGTATATTTATGTCTCGGGGCAGGCTGTGCTGAATATGCTGTTGCAGAAGCAGAATGAGGCCTGGTTTCAGCTGGGCCATTATCAATATGAAAAAGGTGATTATGAAACGGCGATTACCAGTTTACTGAAGTGTCGTACAGATGAAGAGGTGCTATCGGATTTATATGAAATTGGTCTGAGCTTTGAGCGTAAACGCCAGTATGATCGTGCACTAAAAATTTATTCTGAAATTAATACCCGACAGAGAAATTACAGGGACATCGCCAAACGGCTGGAATCGATTAATGGTTTTTCCGGAACGCGAACAGATATATTATCGCCTAACCTGCCCTCAGGGCAGTTACCCGGACAATCTCAGCAAACCATTGTTCTACCGCAGATGGAAATGCCTGAGTTTGGTCGCTACAAAATAGAAAAAGAATTAGGCCGTGGTGCAATGGGTGTGGTTTATCTGGGCAAAGACCCCAGGATAAACCGTCGGGTGGCGATTAAAACACTGGACTATACCCAGTTTACCCAAAGAGAGCTTAAGGTCGTTAAGTCGCGTTTTTTTCGTGAAGCAGAAGCTGCGGGTCGCTTAAGTCATAATAATATTGTTACGGTCTATGACGTAGGTGAAGAGGATGGGCTGGCATTTATCGCGATGGATTATGTAACCGGTGTGGCTTTATCGGAATTTACACAACCAGATAAATTACTCCCTGTTGCAGAAATATACCGAATCATACAGGTAGTTGCTAGCACGCTGAACTACGCACATAGTCAGAATATTGTACACCGTGATATCAAGCCGGGTAATATTATGTATAACCCAAAAAGTCGGCAGATAAAAATAACCGACTTTGGTATTGCTCGTATTATCGATTCAGTTAAAACACGAACAGGCAGTTTTATGGGCAGCCCCTCGTATATGGCACCGGAGCAGATGACAGGTGCTCATGTCGATGGACGTGCTGATCTGTATGCGCTGGGTGCCAGTTTCTATCAGTTGTTATGCGGTCAATTGCCTTACAATGCAGATAGTCTGGGCAATCTGGCGTATAAAATCACCAATGAAAAACACACCCCAATAAGAAGCGTGCGTGCCGATCTGCCATCCAGCGCAACACGCATTATAAACAGGGCGCTGCAGAAAAAGCCGGAAAAACGTTTTGCAACAGGAGCAGAGATGGCTAATGCAATAATTAGAGGAATGCCAGAATGAAAACGGCTCTAAAATACGATGCCTGAAGATCAGAAAATAGAAATATCTTACTCTGGAGGAACTGATAAGGGACGGATTCGCCCGCAGAATGAAGACAGCATTATGCTGTGTGAATTTGAACACAGTGAGGTGAAACTGTTTGTGGTTGCCGATGGGGTAGGCGGGCATGAAGGTGGGGCTATGGCCAGTAAACTGGCGGTTGAAAGCATTAAAAACACAGTGTCGAAAGCCGTTTTGCAGGCAAACAGTGGTGGAGGCTATGCTGAAAACTGGCTTTCTCATACCTTAGAGCAGGCAATTGTGGAGGCGAATCAGAACATTACAGATCAGCAGATGCAAACGCGGTTTTCTCATATGGCAACCACGGTTGTCGCATTATTAATTAAAGACAGTGATGTGGTAATGAGTTATCTGGGCGATTCGCGTTGTTATCAGTTTGATGAAAGAAATATGGTACAGTTAACGGAAGATCACACGATGCTGCAAAAACTGCTGAATGAAGGTGAAATTGATCAGCAGCAGTTTGATGCCTCACCAATGCATCACATAATAAACCAGGCTTTAGGCTTAACGAAGCATCCTCAGGTGATCGTGACCTCTTTACCGGTTGACGACACGGCAATGTTTCTGCTGTGCTCTGATGGTTTGACGAACTGTATCACTAATGCACAAATTCATTATGTTCTGTCGAATAAAAACCAGCTTGATGATGGTGTTGATGAGCTGATTACACGGGCGAATGATAATGGAGGAATTGATAATATTTCGGTGGTGCTTGTTAAAATAAGTCGTAAGTCGTAAGTCGTAAGCCATGCTGCCGATTCATTCGTGCTACCGATATATATATGGAATGGATATCCATTACGAATAAACGAACCGAGTGAGTTTTTTAAAATCAAAGCTGGCAGACAGGCAGGCATAATATTCATGAAACATTTCCGGCAAAACAATGTCCTGCATTTTATAATAATTATTGTCAGGTGTTTTCAGGTTAACTAAAAACTCGGCAGCTTCCGGCGGAACGCTGACTTCAAACTCGTCTGGTGATAAATGCAGCCCCTGGCCGGTAACTTTCATATGCGCTTCTTTTCGCGTCCACATTTTAAAAAAAGCTTCTTTCTGTCTGTTCTCTGGTAATGCAAGTAGCCTATCCTGCTCTCGCTGAGTAAAAAAACGTTTGATAATGCCTTTCCAGTCGGCATTTCTTTTGGTGAATTCAATATCAATGCCCAATGAGTGGTTTTGACACACCGCCAGTATCGCCAGGTTGCCGGAGTGGCTCAAATTAAACTGGATAGCCTTTTTGTTCTGCTCGTCAGTAATGCAGGGCTTTCCGTATTTGGCATAAGAAAATGTTATTCCATTCTCGGGCACTTCAATATAGCGCGCCAGTGTGGCATGCAGGAAACCATGAGAGGCAATAAACAGCTTTCGGTGTTTATAAAATTTAAATCGTTCACTGCGCTGTTTTTCTTCATCGGATAGTAGCGGGTAGAGGTGTTTTAATCGGGCCTGATGAACATTCAGATAACTTAACCAGATGTGGATTTCATTATCTAGCAGTTGTATGTCATTGTTTTCACTGTGCCATGCGCTCACCGCAGCGCTTCCTTCGGGTGGAACAGGCGGTAAATTAATGGAATAAGCAGCAATGAAACGAGCAGTGAAAATGAAAGGCCATAAACAATAATCGTTGCCAGTGGCCTGAGCATTTCAGAGCCTTCGCTAATACCTGCCGCAAGTGGCAGCATACCAGACACACTGGTTAGTGTGGTCATTAATATGGGGCGCAATCTAAGGCCTGCGGCTTCTACGGTAGCCTCTACTATCTGCATACCCTGTTGCCGACATATTTCTATCTGTTCAACCAGAATAATAGCATTGTTTACCACAATGCCAGCGAGCATAATAATGCCCAGTCTGGCGGGCATGCTCAACTGGTTGTCGAGTGAAAAGTAAACCGCAATATAAATGCCAGTTAATGAAAAAGGGATGCCCAGAATAATTACCAGTGGATTGGTCAGTGACTCGTACTGTACTGTCATAACCACAAATACCAGAAAAATGGCCAGTGAGAGCAGGATGTAACCAAGGCGTTTACTTTTTTGCAGGCTTTCTAATGTGCCACCATCGTAGAGCGTATAACCTTCGGGGAGAGGAAATGTTTGCAGGCGTTCAAAGACTTTATCTGTGAGTGCGCTGTAGTCGGTGCCAGGGGCAAGGGAGGCGGATATTTCATTAATGCGTAATTGATTATCGCGCTTAATTGCACCGGGTGAAGGCAGGATATTCACTGAGGCGACATCGAATAAACGAATGCTTTTGTTATTCTGTAAGGTAATAATAATGTTTTCAATATCCTGTATCTGGCGAATTTTACTTCGTTGCATACGCACTCGAATATCGAATTCTCTGTCACCGTCAAGATATTTTGTGATGGCCTGTCCATTGAGAGCCAGCTGTAAGGCATCACCAATATCGCTTGCCGTAACGCCCGCATCAGCAGCACGCTGGCGCTTAATTTTAATGACCAGCTCATTGCTCTGATCTTCATAGCTGTGGGTCAGGTTCTGGAGTTCAGGTATATCTTCTATGAGGTCAATTATTTTTTCAGCGGTTTCGCTGAGAACGGATATTTCAGGGCCCTGTATGCGCAAGCTGTAATCGTCATCTCCGTGGTTGGTGCGAATACCACGTATCCCCTTAACGCGCATGCGCACTTTGTATCCGGCCAGCCTCATCTGTTTTACTTTTTTCTGAATATTATTCATCCAGTGATTGCTACTGATAGCACCTCGTTCGTTAAGTGGTTTAAGCTGAACTGAAATAGAGCCCCGGTGACTGCTCTGAAACTGAGAGCGACCAAACACAAAGCCACCGGAGCTCACAAATACAGTGCTCACTTCTGGTTGCTCTGATATCAGCGATTCTATTTTTTTTAGTGTTTTATCAAAATGATTCAGGTGTGTGCCCGGCTCAGTGCTGACACTAATGGAAATTCTGCCTTCGTCCATGATCGGGAAAAAAATAATTCGGGTGTTGCTAACCTGGTACGCACTAAATGCAAGTGCGCTTATAAATAGTAATAGAATAACGGTTTTATGTTGCAGGCTAAACTCAAGCAGGCGCTGATACTGTCGCACAATTGAATTGAAGAGTGTTTTTTTGTGTTGATGAGGTGAGCTTTTTGAAGTCGATTTAATTTGTGCGCCCAGTGCGGGTACCAGGGTAAGTGAAACAATAAGAGAGGCAATAATCGCCGCACTCAGGGTAATAATAAGCTCACTAAAAATCAGTCCAGTCAGGCCGCCAATAAATAGAAAGGGAAGCACTGCAACCAGGTTGGTGGTTGTGGAGGCGGTAATTGCACCGGTGACTTCGGCGGCCGCATTAATGGCCGCGTGAGGGTAACGGTCCTGGGTGTTATCCGCAGGAGGGTGGCTGGCATTATCGGCAGTGTTTTTTATGCTCTGGTGTCTTGATATGTTTTCAAGCATGACAATGGTGTTATCTACCAGCAGGCCAATGCCAAGCGCCAGCCCCCCCAGCGACATAATATTTAAGCTGATGTTACCCAGACTCATTATAAAAAAAGTAATGAAGATTGCCAGCGGTATGGCGGTAGAAATAATGAGTGTGCGGCGAAGATCTCTTAAAAAAATATAAACCACCAGCATGGCAAGCAGCGCACCACTGAGCGCTGCGCAAGCGGCATTGTTTAATGCGCGAGAGACATACACGGACTGGTCATCGACGACTTCAATCTGAATATCTTCGGGTAGCTGACCCCGTGCTTTAAACCACCTGAGCTGTTGATGCACGCGCTGTGCTACGCTGATGGTGTTTGCATCGGGCTGCTTTTGAATAGATAGTTTCACGCCTGATTGCTGGTTCAGACGGATGCGCAGCGCTTCATCCTGATGGGTGTCGATAATTTTGGCGACATCTTTCAGTAAAAGTGCGGTGTCAACACGTTGTCGGCCTTCCCGAATCAGAGGTAACAGGCCTATCTCCTCTATTGATTCAAAGCGGGCTTCGGTACGTGTCCCCAGCTTGCGGGTATCCATATACAGCACGCCACCGGAAAGATTTGTATTTTCGGTTTGCAGCAATGTTTTTATATCGCTTATTTTATACCCGGCTGCGGCGAGCCTTTCCTGGTCGACAATAACCTGTATTTCACGTACCAGTCCGCCGCCGACTTCTGTGGAGGCGACACCTTCAATGTTTAAAAACCATTTGGAGAGTTCATAATCGACCCAGCTGCGAAGCTCGACCGGGCTTTTCTGAGAGGAGCTTACAATCAGCTCCATTACGGGAATTTGCGATGGGTCGCGCTTGTATATTAATGGTGCTTCACTGGTCTGGGGCAGAAAACGCTTTGCTCTGTCCAGGCGGGTGCTGGCATCCTGCAGAGCCTGGTCAATATCGGCACCATAGGGAAAACTTAAATCAATTGCGCTGCGCCCCTCGGATGTATTTGACTGTACTCGGATAGCGTCTTCCGTGATGGCCAGCTGTTCCTCAAGCTGTCGGGTGTAGCTATCTTCCATGATTTTGGCCGGTGTGCCAGGCTCAAGGATACGGATGCGAATATCCGGGTAAATAATATCAGGTAGTAAGTTAATGCTCAGGCGATCAAATGAAAACAGCCCAACAACCAGCACCGTGAGTGAAAGCATAATCACTGCAACAGGGCGTTGAATTGACCAGCGAGCGAGCCCGCCTGTGCGATTTAAATGACTCATTTGCTACTGTGCTTCAGGTTCAGCGGCCCGAATCGCTGGAGTTGCCGAGGCTTGTGTTGAAGGCGGCTCAACCTTTTTAACCGGCATCTGATCTTTCAGACCAAAAAACCCCTGGCTGATAATTTCCTGCTGATCCTGCAGACCATTCAGCACCTCTATTAGCGCCCCCTGTTGTATGCCGAGGGAGACATTCACCCGTTTTACCTGATTGTTTGCAAAGCTGTAAACATACTCCCCCTGTTTGTCATAGCGAACCGCATCATAGGGGATCATCAGTCGAGATTTCTTCTGTGTTTGAATCCTTACACGGCATAGCTGGCCGGCGCGGGCATTTTCTGGTACCGGGCTGAGAATAACTTCAATCGTACCTCGACGGGTGTCTTTATCGATGGCAGGAAAGATGCGTTTGATTTTACCGGTGAACTGCTGGTCATTGAGTGCATCAATGCGTATTGTAACCGAATTGCCTCTATTGATCAGCGGCAATAATAATTCGCTTAAATATATTTCAGCTTTAAGGCTTGTCGTGTCCAGAATGGTGAGCAAATGGCTGTGCAGGGGAATAACGTCTCCAGGTTCTACGAGCCGCTCTGAGATAACACCATTGATGGGCGATTTGATACGCGTGTGCTGGTATTGTATCTGCTTTAGCTGTAGTTCAGCTGCGGCGATATCCCGCAGGGTTTGCGCCTGAGCGATTTCACTTTCAGATGCCAGTTTGCGGGGTGCAAGATCTTTGAGCCGGCGCAGGTCAAGGCTGGTCTGGTCGAGTGTTGCCTGAGCTTTAAGCACCTCCGCTTTAGGCAGGCTGTCATTGAGTCGCACCAGTATCTGTTGAGTTTTAACCCTGTCTCCGGGGTATGCGGGCAAATCAACCAGCAGTCCCGGCACCTGATTAATGATTTTAACTTCGCGAATAGCCTGTAAAGTGCCTGGCAGGGTGCGTATGATTGCAATATCTTTATAGGTCGCCCGCACCGTTTCAACCAGGTGTGTGGATTTACCATGTTTTGATCGGGGTGAGAGGGTATTTTGCGAGGTATCGCCACAGGCAGTGAGTAGCAGGCTACAGGCTACGATTAATGTTAATGTGCTCATCCAGTGAGTGGCGACACGGCGAACAGGCTTAAGGGTGTTTAAAAACATATATATTATATGGAAATGATTTATTAAAAATAATGCTGAGTCGTTATTATATACAATCTGTATATAATAGCGTGAGATTAGGCTGAATAAATAGAAACTATTCAGACATTACATTTTAAAAAGTAGACCCCTTAAAAATGCACACAAACTTCCGCCCCGTTGAAGCGCCGCACGAAGAGCGCACTGATATGCTCAATTTAAAGCGTATGTTGCCTTTTTTATGGAGCTATAAAGGGCGTGTGTTCATTGCGCTGGCCTCGTTAATGCTGGCAAAGGTGGCTACCGTGGGTATTCCTCTGATGCTCAAAGAGATCGTCGATGCCCTTGATGGTGGCTCCTCAGGTGGCGCACTGGGCAGCTCACCGAGCTTCCCTCAGCAGGTTCCTCTGGAGCTGCCCATTATGCTGTTACTCGGCTATGGCGCGCTGCGGCTGATGAATGTGTTATTTAATGAACTACGGGATGCGATATTTGCCCGAGTGCGTTTTCGAGCCATGCGCGATATTTCCACCCAGGTGGTCAGGCATCTGTATAACCTGTCATTAAATTTTCACCTGGAGCGCAAAACCGGGGGGATTTCACGGGATCTGGAGCGTGGCTCGCGCAGTCTGTCATCGGTGTTAAATTACCTGACTTTCAATATTATTCCCACACTCACTGAGTTTGTGCTGGTGGCACTGATATTGTTTGGCCAGTATGATGCGCATTTTGCGCTGATAACGTTTGGCACGGTTATTATTTATCTGGCATATACCATGGCGCTTACAGAGTGGCGTATGCATTTTCGACATGAAATGAATGCCTACGATTCAGAAGCGAACTCAAGAGCCGTAGATGGGCTGATTAACTATGAAACGGTGAAATATTTCAATAATGAAAGCTATGAGCTAGACCGTTATAACGAGACGCTTGAAAAATGGGAAGATTCAGCGGTTAAAAGCAATAGTTCTATGGCGTTGTTAAATTTTGGACAGGGTTCCATTATTGCAATCGGTGTTACTCTTATTATGATCTTTGCAGCACAGGGCGTGGTTGATGGTAGTATGAGCATGGGGGATCTGGTGCTGGTTAACACCATGATGCTACAGCTGTTTATTCCGCTGGGGTTTCTGGGCATTATTTATCGGGCTATGAAATATGCAATGGCAGATATGGACCTGATGTTCAAGCTGCTTGATACACCGGCGCAGATTAAGGATGGCGAAAACGCAAAAGACATTAGCGTGAAACGGGCACATATAGAATTTAAACATGTCGATTTCTCATACAGCAGTGAAAGGAAAATACTGCATGATATTAGTTTTGAAATTCCCAGTGGGCATAAAGTGGCGGTTGTCGGGCCATCAGGTGCGGGAAAATCAACGCTTGCAAGGCTATTGTTTCGATTTTATGATGTTAATAACGGTGAGATATTAATTGATGGCCAGAATACAGGTGAAGTGACTCAGGCGAGCCTGCGCGAACACATTGGCATTGTTCCACAGGATACCGTATTATTTAATGATAGCATACTGCATAATATCCAGTATGCGCGGCCAACGGCGACAGAAGCTGAAATTTGCATGGCAGCAAGGCTGGCTAATATTGATGAGTTTATAGAATCCCTTGCTGATAAATATGAAACGCTTGTCGGTGAGCGGGGCCTGAAACTTTCCGGTGGTGAAAAACAGAGAATAGCCATTGCACGGGTGATACTTAAAAAACCTCGAATATTAATTTTTGATGAAGCAACCTCATCACTGGATTCGCACTCCGAGCAGGTGATACTTAAATCGTTAAAAGAGGTGGAACAGGCGCACACCACATTAGTGATTGCGCACCGATTATCAACCATTGTTGATGCAAATAATATTATTGTGCTGGAGCAGGGAAAAATTGTGGAGCAAGGGACCCATCAGCAGTTACTGGAACAGCAGGGGTTGTATTTCAATTTATGGAAAGTACAACAAAATAAAAAAAGCCAGTAGTTTTACGCTGAATATTCTATTGACTGGCGACTAGCGATAAATGAAGAGTGACAAATGACGAATGAAATTACCGTTCCGCTCTGGGCTTTTATGGTATTGCTGCTATTTGCTGCAATCATGGTGCTTGATCGTTTTTTAATGCCGGGTTTGCGCTGGTTTCTGCAACGGCGTGTGAATAAAGTTATTGAGGAGGTGAGCAGTCGTCTGGCGATAGAAATACGGCCTTTTCAACTCACCCGCAGGCAGAGTTTAATTGACCAGCTGGTATTTGATGATAAGGTTATAGAGGCGATAAAAGTTTATGCCGATAAAAACAAAATGCCGATGGCTGCGGTGCAGGAAAAAGCCAGGGGCTTCGCCAATGAAATTGTGCCTTCTTTTAATGCCTATGTATATTTCAGGCTCGGCTACTGGCTAGCCAGAAAATTTGCGCGTTTAATTTACCGTGTCAGAGTCGGTTTTTTTGATAATGATGCATTAAAGGATATACCTGCGGATGCCAGTGTTGTATTCGTAATGAATCATAGAAGCAATATGGATTACATTCTGGTTTCATTTCTGGTGGCAGAAAAAACCGCATTATCTTATGCCGTCGGTGAATGGGCGCGGGTCTGGCCCCTGCAGTCTTTAATTAAATCTATGGGAGCGTTCTTTGTACGAAGAAATTCGGGTAATTCGCTGTATCGAAAAATACTGGAACGCTATGTGCATATGTCTACAAGGGCCGGGGTGTGCCAGGCTGTTTTTCCTGAAGGCGGGCTAACAAAAAACGGATGCCTGCGAGAGCCGAAGCTTGGATTTATGGATTATATGCTAAGAGAGTTTCACCCGAAAGTAGACAAGGATGTCGTGTTTGTGCCCATTGGTATCAACTATGATCGAGTTATTGAAGATCGCAGCTTAATTAGAAAAATTGAGCGAGGTGCTGCAAAGCGTAGCACATGGTTTGTATTTAAAACCGCACTGGGCTTTATTTATAAAATGTCCCTCTTATCAAGAAAAATGCGCTGGCGAAGATTTGGCTATGCCAGTGTAAACTTTGGCCCACCGGTATCGGCTAAAGCCTACTGTGAAGAAAATGACATTGATTTTAGCCAGCTTGAACAGAAGCCGCGCTTTGAAAAAGTAAAAGCACTGGCGGAGTCATTGATGAGTAATATTGCAGATGTGGTGCCGGTACTGCCCGTGGCCTTAATCTCGCAGGTGTTATTAAATAATAAAGCGTGCTGGAAAAGTGAGCTGGAACTTAAATCGCTGGCAATAGAGAGCATTAACAGGCTAAAACAGCAGGGCGCACCGATTACGCTTTCAGCCAGTGCCTGTGAAGGCGTGCTAACCAATGCAGTGAATTTATTGCTGGGCAGGGGGTTGATTGAAATAAAAGATAACCTGATGCGCGCCGATACATCCGCTGAGGTTTTACTGGCGTATTATGCTAATTCTATAGATCGCTGGCAGGACGCGAAATGATGCAGGTTAAAACTATGCGCTTTAGTCCAGAGCTTTAGCTGTTACACAATTACTGAATTTGTAATGTTTGTTCATATTATATCCCAGCCTGGACAAAGTTGGGTTTGCTGCGCTGTGCCTGGCTCATCCTGCAAAATTGAATGAACTGTTTGCAATATTTCATGATATCCAGTGTTTTCAAATGCTTATTGCACTAATGTGCGGTCAGCGGGTTTTTTCCAGAGATGAATGAATGCCCACTTGCAGGTACGGGTACTCATAAGCTAAATTGATCTTTATCAAGGCTATATCACGTACTTAGGCGTATTATTTATAGAATTAAGTGGTATTTCTGCAACGAGCGAGATTAATCCGAGATAACCTATGAGCCAATATGAATTACCCGTACTTCTTGTCTCCGATATGCCTCATGTCGCGTTTGGTTCTATGAATGATACTCACAGTGAAGAGATTGAACTGGTCAACCAGCTGGGTGAAGTGTTAATTCTGGGTATGCGGGACAATCAGTTTTATGATGATATTTCTGAAAAGCTGGAAGAGTGGATAGAGCATGCCCGAGAGCATTTTTCAAAAGAAGATCAGCTAATGGAAAACTGTGGTTTTCCTGCACTAAAGGTACATAGTGAGGAGCACCAGCGAGTGCTTGAGAAAATGGAGGCCCTGAACCAGCAGTGGTTAGATGAGCACAGTATTGAGCCCCTGGCGGAGTATGTTTTCAATGAGTGGGTGGGCTGGTTTGATAACCATGTAAATACCATGGATATGATGACCGCGCAGTATCTGGGGCAAATATTTCTGCAATCGGCCAGTTAGGGCCATCTTTAATCGCGTTTTCCAGGCTAACAGGCCCTGTCGGGAGGGCGTTTAAATCTTCTCTGCTCAATGTCAGTAAGTTGAGTACTAAGTAGCTGATATTGTTAAAAAATCTTTACTCAGAGATCGGATGTCTCGCGTTTCTGATTTTTTCTGTTGGGCCTGAAGGCATCCCTTCTGAAGGGGCGTAATAAAATAAAGAGTCGTTGCACGGTTGTGTGGTTTTGGCACGTGATAAAGCGTGTCATCTTTACACGCAAAAACGGTTCAGTTGGTCATTATACGCTACACTAGCTTTGTGGGTTCAGCATTCGATCAATATCACTTATGGCGTAAAACTCTTCAGCCCGGATACCTGCGGCTATAAAATCCATCGTATCCAGGGTATCACCGGCCTTATCTGCCAGCTCTTTCGCCTCTTTAACCTCGTTTTCTGACCAGAGCATTACCAGACGAATTTCATCATCGTCAAGTTCAGCAATGGTGGTTTGCAGTATTTTATAAAAATCGCTGCCGGGTGATGACGTGTGGACAGCCGCTAAAGCCGTTATATTGCATTGTCTGAGGGCCCGAAGCAATGCTTTTGAGTTGCTTTGCAGCAATGCCTGTCGGCATTTGTCCGTGATTGTCCTGAGGGTTGATTCAACTGCCCTGTAATGATCTGTGGCCTGCTGATCCTGAGCAAAACAAGCGATAAAAGACGTTAACGTCATTAGCGCATTATAGGTTAAGCCGGTATTTTGAGACAGACTCAACTGAGTCTGGCAGAATTTCTCCAGTTCGGCAGTGTTAATGGTGAGGTCGATAGATCTGTGGTTAGTCATATGTTTATCTGATTAGTTAAGCGTGCTTTAGCTTGCAGCGGGCTAAAAAGCTGGAGTATAGCGGGTATTCAGCATATTAACCGCATATTACGGGTATCCATTGAGTGATTCATCAGCCTGTTTCTGTGCTGGGAACAGAGGCTGTATTGCGGCTGTAATGTCTGAATATCGCGCATTTTTTGATGTATTATCCGGGTAAAGATTCACATAATTCAGTTTTTTTTGAATTAATGGGAATTTTCTCGGTTTTTGATACTCTTTAAATGCTAAGCTCAGGCTCTAAAAATAATCTGGGCCGTAGCCGATACGTCCTTTTAGACCGTTATTTCTAATTAAAATAACAGGAGAACAGTTTGATTTATAAAATTAAACGGGCAGTATTAGCGCTTCTTTTTTTTCTAGCAATGCCCGTGTTAGCGGGTATACCGGTCATCGTTCCCGATATTAAAGCCCAGGATGTAGACGGTAAGGCGCTTAATGTAAACCAGTATATTGGTAAAGGCAAATGGACTGCGGTGGTTTTCTGGGCACATAATTGCCCAATCTGTAACCGTGAAATTCAGCAAATGACCTTCTTTCAGGATGCACATGAAGATAAAGATGCAACCGTCCTGGGTGTTTCAATGGATGGTTTTTCTCAGGCCGATAAATCAAGGGCCTTTATTGAAAGGCATGAGTTGAATTTTCCGAATATTATGATTCAGGCCGATCAGGCTGAGTTTATGAAATTTGGTGGCGGCAGGTTTGTAGGCACCCCCACTTTTTATCTGTATAACCCGGAAGGAAAATTACTGGCGACTACTGTGGGTGCAGTATCAGCGGATAAAATTGAAGCGTTTATAAATAAAAATAAAATTTGATAATGTACTATGGTTTCATCAGGAACAGGTCGATTTTCTTTATAAATTGTATCTAAAGTTACATAGTTTTCTATCTCATTGGATATTATTGCAGTGTTAGTTATTTACCTGTGAAAGTATTAAATTGAAGTTAGCACTTATCGTCTTTTGTTTTTTATTGCTGATATCGCCTCGCCTTTATGCTATAGAGGTTCCGCCCTGGGGAACCGCTGGGATAGAAAACATAAAGTATGCGTCGAGCAAGGTCGTTTATGATGTAACTACGGGAGATGAGAAAGCTCTCTCGGATATATTAAGCCGAGTGGGTCTGCTTTATAAGTTGCAGGGTTCAGATGTTTTTGAAGGCTCAGTTATTGTTGTTATTCACGGTGATGCCATCCCTTTTTTTGCAACAAACCAGTTTGAAAAGTACAAAAATCTGATGTATCGAGCTAATAGTCTAACAGTGGGTACTTCAGTTGAGTTTCGTATGTGTAATGCGGCAGCCAAACTATTAAACTATGAAGCTAAAGACATACATGGGTTTGTCAAAATGGTGCCGATGATGGCCGATGCAGAAATCGCCAGATTGCAGCATGATGGCTATTCATATATACATTGACCTGCAGGCAAATACTGGTTAAGCTCAATGGGAGTAATTTTTCAGTAAGATACCCTGAAATAAATCACATATTTTTAAAAAATGTTGAATAGATCACGTGCTGCTGAGGATATTGATAGTAGAATGTGAAGGTTTGTATAACCTGTATGGGCTTGCATTTTTGAGAATTACAGCACGGCTGCTCCGTTTATCCGGTGAAAACTAATCCTGTTTAATCTCAGTTCAGCAAAATGACTGTGCGGATTCTGGTGGAGTCCTGCCTGAACATTTTTTATTCAGGTTTCCAGGACGGTATTCCCGAATGAACACGAGTTGATGAGGCAGAATTCACCCAAATGAATGAAAGAGAGGCGCGGGTTACCTCAACGGGGCAGGTGAATTTGTAGAACTGATTGTTTATAAAATTATAATTTACTAATGCTTTATGTATTTAACCTGTCGGTAAAGTCATTCAGTGTGCTGAATTTGTGTTACAGTGAAGCAGGCAGGTACAGGTGTCCTAAAGAGTAAAAATGACTCACGGTGTAGGAATGACGAAAAAAAAATCACTTGTTGTTGATGATTCCAAATCGGCTCGGTTTGCGCTAAAGCGCATGTTAAATGAGCTAGGTCTTGATGTGGATACGGTGGACTCCGCGCAGGATGCGCTCGACTATCTGGAGGAAAACCACCCGGATGTGATCTTTATGGATCATATGATGCCTGGTATGGATGGTTTTGAAGCGGTTAAGCGCATTAAGTCAAATGCTCAGACATCCATTATTCCTATATTAATGTATACAACCAAGGGTAGTGAGCTTTATCTGAGTCAGGCACGTGCACTGGGGGTTGTTGGTATTATACCCAAAACGATCGCGCCGGTTGAATTGAAGGCCTCGTTGTTTGAATTAGGGTTAATCGATAACGATAAAATGGAGTCATCGCTCAAACTGGGTACACCTAAAACGCTGAATGAGACAGACGCGAAACCGAGCTCGACCAGAAAGAAAAACGTACTTGATATTTATGTTGAAGATTTGCGTAAGCTTATGGATGATCAGACGGTTGAATTGCACAGAAGCATGTGGTTAGGTGTTGAGTCGGTGAGTAATGAGATCTTTAATCGACTCAATACCGAATTGGCTGATAAAATTGATAAAATAAGTGTCGCTAATGAGCAGCTCATTGTGCCTGTTGCAGATGAAAAGCCTAACTGGTCTCTTTATGCCGTATTGGCATTGCTTTTTGTATCGGTTATATTCAATGTGCTGTTGATGAAAGATGATGATACGCCGCAGGTTCAGCAATCGGGTGCTATGCAGGAAATTAATGCATCGGCCCACCTGAAGGGTAGTAGTAATCGCGGGCAGGTGCGGGGTAATAATAAAGTGCGCTGGAACTTTATCCAGTGGGCACTCAGTCGAACCATTAAATATCCCTATGATGAATTAGCACTGAATGAAAAGCGGGCGGTTAGAATCAATGAGGTGATTGGTAAAGCGCTGGAGTCTGATTATAAAGGCCGCATTGTTTTTCAGAGTCATGTAGGCGAGTTTTGTTTTACCAGCGATCAATCGGGTAATTACAATCTGGCTAAAAGTGACCTGCCAGTAACAGAATGTGATTTTATTGGTAATTATATGCAACCGGATGATCACACAACAACCCATCAGTCGCTGTTTTTTGTAAATTTTCTGGCAGACTTATATGCACTTGAAGATAAGGGCATTGTGGTTGATGTTCAAAGTATTCCCAGAAGTGTGCACGCCTCAAATTACCCGCCTCAAACTCAAAAAGTAACGGCAGGGGAATGGAATAAGGCGGCCCAGTCAAATAATCAGATCACAGTTAAACTGGAACCTGTGAACGATGATTATATGTAGCGTGCATAGAAGAAAAAGATAGCTGACATATTGATTATTAAAAATTTAATTAAAAATCTTCCGCAACAGGGAGAAGTCGAATGGATCGGCATAAGAACAAAAAAGAGAAGTCCATTAACGGCGTTGGAAAAGGTTGCAGTGGTGAAGGAGGGGCTCTGGGGCGATCACTATGCAGGGCGCAGTGGCAATCGCAGTGTTACGCTTATTCAGTATGAACATGTTCTTGCATTTCCAGCCCTGATGCATCGGCAACAAGTGAGTTATTCTGATCTGCGAAGGAATATTGTTATTAGCGGTATTAATTTATTAGCGCTTAAAGGTCGAGAATTTCAAATTGGGAGTGCTGTTTTAAAAATGACGGGTTTATGTCATCCCTGTTCAAGAATGGAGGAAGTATTTGGTAAAGGGGCTTATAATGCGCTTAGAGGGCATGGCGGAATTAATGCCTGTGTTATTGAACCTGGCGAAATTAAATTAGAGGATCAGTTGCGCGTTATTTAAGAGTGCCTTTCACCGTTTCAGGCACATTGCGCGTATATGTTGTTCCGTATAGAAAGTTTCATAAGTTTTCGCATGAATTTGTACAGCAAAGCACTGAAAAACAGTATAAATAAAAGTTATTATACGGTAATTTTTGGAGCTATCAATATAGAGCGTGCAGCAGAAGAATACCATAGTGAACATACAGGATGAAAGCACACTCCCCCTAATTTAAATCGTGTTATTCCCTGAACCTAAAAAAATCAGTTGACCGCGTAATAGTGCTGTAAGCATTTGATAATATTTAATATTATCAAATGCTCCAGATCCACGCTCTCTTGCATCCTGCAACCGCGATATTAGTGCATCCCTGCACGTTACCCATCTGATGAATGCGCTGCGCCCTGAATTGCACCTCTGGGAGCACGCCTGACTATATAAAAAAATTCGCGAAGGACTGGGCCATTCACTCACTTTTTTATTACGCCAGCCGTACACCCAGAAGCACACTCCAGGGCGCTCAACTGATCTTTTTAGGCTGAAAAAGCAAATATGATTCCTGGCGCTTTTTATAATTGACTCGTTATAGCGGCATGGCTTCCCTGTACACAGTGGTTTACGTGTATCCTGAAATAAAGATGTCTGCTTATGTTCATTACCTTGATTGCCCTGTCAGCACCTGTTGCATTAGTAGCTAATGCAACAGGTGCTTTTGGGTAAAAACAGGAAAAATCCCCATGTCTCTATAAGTGTCTGGTTATATCGGTACGCTACTAATGCTCTGGATGGAAACATGACCGACCGATTTGTATTTCTATGTCGGTTGTATTTTATTAACAGGGTCAGTCAGTTATTTATGGCCCATTGCTGGCAGATGGATGTGGAGGCTCTTCGATTCTGGTGTCCGCGATTGATAAAATCACCGCGTCGATTCGTCGAGTTAACCGCTCACTTTTTAAGTCTTTTGCAAGGCGAGCTAATGCATTCGATACATGGCGATACCATCGGTGAGAACGGCAATGGATGCTACAATAATCAGTGGTTTTTTATTTTCATCAACTCAGATGCCTGAAGGGGGCTATTCCAGTATTATGACATCCATACCGACCTCCAGAATGGCGCTATCTGCTGGAGATACTTTGCGGGCAATGACATTCTGCCCAAAAAATATTTTATTGTCTCGTTGTCTGTAGCTCGCCAGTGTTTTGAGTGGCTCGACCGTTTTTTCTGCGCTTCCAGGATCAATACTCGGAATGATACATCGACTACAGGGTTTAACAATGCTGAACTCAATATTACCGATGCGAATTTTTTTCCAGTGATCTTCTGCAAACGGATCTGTACCGCTTATTACAATATTAGGCCTGAAGCGATCCATGTTCACGGGTGTACTCAGGTGGCTGTTCAGATCGTCCAGTGAGGCCTGACTGATAAGCAGGTATGGGAAGCCATCACTAAATGCCGTGATATCACCCGGGCGTGCAAAATTCAGGTCTACCTGACGTTTTTCAGCGTCCGCAAAACGCACAAGTCGTGCCGGGCAACTGAGAAATTCACTAAACCAGTCTGCCGCCTGCTGGCCACAGTCATCTGCATTGCAGGTGTCTTCCCATACTGTGGCCTGAATCTGAGTATGCGCAGGTGAGTTTGTTTCAGGCCGGGGCGTGTTCAGTGGGATGCTTAAGTCGGGCATACCGGGTGCAGATACGGTGAGTGAAGCCTGCTGTATTGAACTTTGAATCAGGCACATTCTTGCATGTTTTCGCTGAGTGAGCATCTGAGCTCTGGCATCAATTAGCATCCAGCGGCGGTCGTTTTCCAGGCCGAACAGGCCAGTAGTGGCCGTTGTTAATGGTATCTGAGCAGTGGATTTAATGGGATATATGGCGAGCTGAGAGAGTTTTATCATACCGGTGGCTTTGTAACGGTTAATCGTGAGCTATCAGGCATATTACATGCAACGTTGCAGCAGTGCCTGCATTTTTTTAAGGCCTTTTTTCCGTGTCATATCAATATTCGTCTGGGGTATTGTGGATGTATCAGGGTGGCTTTCTATTGCCCGCTGTATGCTTTTTTCTCTGAGCAGGTGCAATGTCGGGAAAGGTGATCGGCTGGTGTAATTTGATGCATCTTCCGGGTCTTCATCGGCAAAGCAATACGCCGGATGAAAGTGGGCAAGCTGGTAGATGCCGCTATACCCCAGCTCGTTTAATAGCTGGTTTGCATAGTCGATTAAAGATAAAAATGATTCAAAGTCGGCAAAAGCGTCTGCCAGGATAAGCAGGGTCGTTTCTGTTTCATTGTGAGTGTCGAGAAACTGAAATTCACTGGCGAGCTGATACAATGCCTGCTCCAGTCCAGCATTGCTACAAACTGAATAATGGATTTTATGATTAACAAATTCTTTTTTTGCAAAGGGGCAGATATTCAGTTCGATAATAACAGACTGTAGCCAGCATTGCATTTTAGAAATTATAGTTGTGTCATTATTCACTGGATGCTTTTGAGGTGTGCTTTAAGTCGTAGTCTGTTCTTACCATACCCGTCTTACCATATCAGGTCATCAGGCACATCATAGCCTGCATATGGATCATTCTTATCGGCTTCAGGTTTATCATCCGCAAAGATGACAATGCGCTTTTCATTTCGCTGCTGTATTTTTTCGGCGACGGACAAGGGGACAAGTTCATAACGACCGTTGATGCGCGCGATTCCCAGCTTGCCTTTTACGATCTGTGCTTTCATTTCTTCATTGATATAAATTTGTTTAACTTTTTTCTGGTGTTCAAAGTTATAGGCGATGTCGCATTTTTCACTGCGATCAAGCCTGTTTTCTAAAATTAGCTGGTTTATTTCAGCCGAGATGGCTCTGCCTCTGGCCTGGTCTTCTTTTTGTCTGTTTAACTCGCGATCGTGTCTGGCCTTTTCTGCCGCCGCTTGCTGAGCCTTGAGTTTTGCTTCATTAACTACCGGCTTATTACTGCTGCGCTGTTGCTTTTTGCGCCTGTTTTTTTCCTGCTGTGCTTTTTGAACCTGCTGTTTGCTCACTACACCAGCTTTAAGCAACTGTTCCTGGAACGGGTTGTTCATTGCATTAAGTCTCATTTATGTAAGGTATCTGGTAGTGCGGATTATATCACAATACTCTTTTTAAACTATAACGAGGGAGGGCTCGATCCAGACGGCCTCCGGTTTATATTGCCTTATGTCAAATTATTGAGAGGTTACTTACTGCCGGTATATATGGAAAGGGTATCCGCCATTTATGTAGCGTAAATACTTCCCGCAGGCTCAATATCCACATCGATGCGGCTAATGCTTTTGAATAATGGCTATCCTTTCCAGTCGACTTGTTGGTAATATTTAGCATAATATTGAATTCTCAATGCCAACTTAAGAGATACAACCATGAAAATAGGTATACCCGTAGAAACCAGAGTACTGGAAGGCCGTGTGGCCCTGACCCCCGCCAGCTGTGCTGCGCTTATCCGCCAGGGCAATGAGCTTGTTATTGAGAAGGGCGCGGGAAAACTAAGTGGTTATAAGGATGAAGAGTATGCGGCTCAGGGGGTAGTGCTGGCAGAGAGTGCTGCTGAGTTATATGAGCGGGCTGAGCTAATTGTGAAAGTTAAGGAGCCTGTTGAGCTGGATTTGCAGTATCTGCGGGCGCATCATACGCTTTTCTGTTATTTGCATCTGGCGGCGAGCCTGAAACTGACTCAGCAACTGTGCGACATTGGGTTAACGGCAATTGCATTTGAAACCGTTACGGATGATGCAGGGCACCTGCCATTGCTTAAGCCGATGAGTGAAATAGCCGGTACGTTGGCCGTGCAGATTGGCACCCACCTGTTGCACCAGCCACAGGGGGGAATGGGGCTAATGCTGGGGGGGCTTGCAATGACCGAACCGGGTCATGTGGTTGTGCTGGGTAGCGGTGCTGCAGGCGGAGCTGCGGTGCATCAGGCGGCGGCCTGCGGTGCTCGGGTAACGGTGATTGACCGTGATGCGCCGAGGTTTGAGCCGTTGGCTCAGCAATATGCCAATGTGGAGGGGGTGATATCCTCTGATATTAGTATTGCTCAGGCGGTGAATGAGGCGGATTTGCTAATCGGCGCTGTCCTGTTGCCCGGGCTGCATGCGCCTCGGCTGGTGAGCACCTCGCAGGTGAAATGCATGAAGCCCGGCAGTGTTGTGATTGATGTGTCGGTGGATCAGGGAGGGTGTATTGAAACAATCCATCCAACAGATTACCAGAACCCAACCTATCTGGCGCATGATGTGCTGCATTTTGGCGTGACGAATATGCCAGGTGCGGTGCCGCGCACGGCTTCGCAGGCATTATCATCGGTTATTTTGCCCTATGTGCAAAGACTTTGCGAGGATGGCTGGCAGCAGAACGCCGGTTTATTAAACGGGGTGAATGTGCGCGAAGGGAAAATAGACAACCCGCTGATTGCACAGGCCTTTGAGCAGGGGTAGAGGGCGCTTTTAACGACATCAAACGATTCCCGGACTGATTATTTCAGGATTAATGGCGGCTTCATGTATAATTCATCCGATAAAGCAGTCGAATGACGCGCATACCGTCTTAATTAAACCCGTTACACCGGACTCATACAGCCATTTATAGTCAACGAGGGCTTTAAACATTGCCACAGGCACGTCGTAAAAAAGAAGAAAAACAACCGCATTCATCGGGCTTAACTATCCATGTCAGTCGTGGGCTGCGTGAAGCCGCCTTTTTTATCCTTCTCGCTGTATCCCTGCTTTTGCTCACAGCACTGATCACTCATGATTTACAGGACCCTGGCTGGTCCTATACCGGGCCAGCCACCCATATTGGCAATCTGGCAGGGGTGATTGGTGCCTGGGTATCGGATGTGCTGTATCTGTTGTTTGGTTATCTGAGCTTTCTGTTCCCGGTGATAATTGCCTACAGTGGCTGGCTTGTGCTGCGAGGCAGAAAAGATGGCGGTGAAATAGATTTTTCCGTGCTGGGGATTCGCTGGCTTGGCTTCTTTATGACCTTATCCACGGGCTGTGCCCTTGCCAGCCTGCACTTTGTTATTTCAAAGGATGTATTGCCACTGGATGGTGGCGGCATACTGGGGCGCTGGCTGGGGGATAATATGGCGACCGGCATGGGCGTGCTGGGCTCTACGTTGTTATTGCTGGCGGTTTTTCTGGCAGGCATTACGCTTTTTACAGGCCTGTCCTGGCTGGGGGTTATGGACTCAACTGGCAATGTGCTGCTCAATTCTTTTGAGTGGTTACAGTCGCGTATTGCAAAATTTAAAGAGACCCGCGAAGAAAACAGAGAGGGCAGTATCGCTCGACAGAGTCGTGAAATTGCCATTAAAGAGGATATTAAGAAGAAAGAAGCCCGTAAGCAGCCTGTGCGTATAGAGCCGGTGATTAACAAGGTTGAAATGAGTGAGCGCCACACACGGGAAAGCCAGATTTCGCTGTTTGATGATGATTCTACTGGCAACACCGAACTCCCTCCATTGCGCTTGTTAGATGAAGCCATACGCTCGGGAAAAGGCCTTTCTAGCGAAGCACTGGAAGCGCTATCTCGACTGGTTGAACTTAAGCTTAAGGATTTTAATATTGAAGTAGAAGTGGTTGCGGTACACCCTGGCCCTGTAATAACCCGCTTTGAAATGCAGCCCGCACCGGGCATAAAAGCCAGCAAAATTACCGCGTTATCAAAAGACCTGGCACGTTCGCTGTCTGTGGTATCAGTGCGTGTTGTGGAGGTTATTCCAGGCAAAACCTATGTTGGGCTTGAGATTCCAAATGAGCACCGCGAAATTGTGATGCTGGGCGAAATTCTTATGTCGCAGGCTTATGATAAAGCCTCTTCTGCGCTGACCGTTGCACTGGGTAAAGATATATCAGGTAATCCGGTGGTGACTGATCTGTCCAGAATGCCACATTTGCTGGTTGCGGGTACCACCGGTTCAGGCAAGTCTGTTGGTATAAATACCATGTTGGTGAGCCTGCTTTACAAGAGTTCGCCAGAGGATGTCCGGCTCATTTTAATTGACCCCAAAATGCTTGAACTGAATGTTTATGATGATATTCCGCATTTACTAACCCCGGTTGTGACCGATATGAGTGAAGCGGCCAATGCTTTACGCTGGGGGGTGGGTGAAATGGAAATGCGTTATAAACTGATGGCGGCATTGGGTGTGCGCAATATCACCGGTTATAACCGTAAGGTGAGCGAAGCCATAGAGGCGGGTGAGCCCATTAAAGATCCGCTCTTCGTATATGATGAGTTACTCGGTGAAGATCGTCAGGCTGCCGATTTAAAACCATTGCCGTTCATTGTTATTGTGGTGGATGAATTTGCTGATCTGATTATGGTGGTGGGCAAGA
>UOFG01000257.1_pt1 | contig 39341 bp, 38 predicted proteins | sample 1988411 | NCBI WGS metagenome assembly UOFG01 (sample SAMEA4712194, study PRJEB27164) | hydrothermal vent metagenome | biome: marine basaltic hydrothermal vent biome; feature: marine hydrothermal vent; material: mineral | place: Pacific Ocean | collected 2011-06-14/2011-07-23 | depth 1689 m
CATTGCTGGTGAGCGGCGTTGGCGTGCGGCGCAGCTTGCCGGGCTGCAGGACATTCCAGCGGTTATTAAAGATTTAAACGATCAGTCTGCTGCCGCTGTATCGTTAATTGAAAATATTCAGCGAGAAAACCTCAATCCACTGGAAGAGTCCCGTGCATTACAGCGACTGATTGATGAATTTGAGATGACCCATCTACAGGTGGCAGAAGCGGTGAGTCGTTCCCGGGCTACGGTAACGAACCTGTTGCGCCTGAAAGACCTGAATGAGGATGTAAAGCTGCTGGTCGATGAGCGGAAAATTGATATGGGGCACGCGAGGGCGTTGCTCGCCCTGGAAGGCCATGAGCAAAGCCTGCTGGCTAATAAAGTATCTGAGAAGGGCTGGTCGGTGCGTGAAACCGAAAAGCAGGTTAAACGGCTGCTAGATCCCACGCCGGTGGTATCTGAGGCATCGGCGAGCAGCGACCCCGATATCCGGCGACTGCAGGAGCAGGTGAGTGAGCGTCTTGGGGCTTCTGTTGAGTTGCAGCACAAGAGCTCGGGTAAAGGGAAGCTGGTAATTAACTACACAAGCCTTGATGAGCTGGATGGTATTCTTGCCAGAATTCAGTAGCCCCCTGTTTCAGTGATTATTTCATTCGCCCATGTTATCGAGGTGATGAAGTGTGCATGTGAGCACATTCAACTGATTTTTTCAGAGGCAAAGTTGTTATTTTCAAATACGCATAGTTTTTTCAGGTTTAACCCAATGCCAGGTAAGTTAAGCATAAAGTGCCAGATATTATTAAAAAATCGTTGCTCGGATGTCGGGTTATTGCAGCACCTTCATCCTAAAATCATCAGTTGAACGCCTCAAAGTGTGCTCTCAGGTGTGCAATTTGAGGTGTAGCGCCATCACCGAATGGGTGAATAACGAGACCATAGAATATTCAATATTCTCAATAACTTACCGAGCTATTGCGCGTTCAACTGATGAATTCAGGTTCATATGCCTGCTTTGCTTTGCACGCCACGGAGCCATTAGATACGGATTCTCACTATATTTTTTGAATCAGGATAGACCGTCGTGCTTTTTAACTGTTTCAGGGCGCTCTGCTCCCTTAACTGATACCACGGTGGTTAATCGGAGTAGTGAATCGTAGATTTGGGGAAAGTGGAAGGTGTACAGGTGGTCAGTAACTGAGTGCTTAACTTACTGGTATTGCGCATAAATTATAACAATATCAACAACTTAAGGATTGACTTACAGGCATTGGGTTTAACCAGGGCTGATAAAAAAGTATTTCAGTAAAATACCCTCCAGGTGATTGATGTTAGAGCTTGTTTTTGAGCGTTATTCATCGAATTATATATTATAGATCTCTAATTTACTAAAATAAGCTGGCTTTATACAAACATTAAGGTTGACCGGAACCCCATTGAAACATATAATTTGCGCGCATTTTTCAGCAACTGATTTTGAGAATTGTCGAATAAATGTTAACCAGTAGTGCGCCACAAATCGCGAAGATTTTACTGCTTCAACTGGCTGTGAGTTTGATGGTGGGTGCCATTAGCTGGTTTTTTAGTCAGTCAGTTGCGCTGTCTGCTATTTCGGGCGGACTGATTGCGAGCCTGGCCAATGCCTGGTTTGCCTGGAAAGTGTTTTCAGGCTCAGCGAAAGCTGAATCGGCAAAAATCCTCTCAACCTGTTATCAGGCAGAGGTCGGCAAAGTGATTATGACGGTAATGTTGTTTATTGTTGCAATTGTTAGCATCAAATCACTCAATATAATTGCATTAATGTGCGCTTATCTGTTTATTACAATGATTCCCTGGCTGGCGTCGTTTTTTATCAATAACGATAAAGACTACGATAGCGAGAACTGGAGAGAAAAGAATGTCAGGTGAAGGCCTAACGTCCGGTGATTATATAAAGCACCACTTGCAGAACATGACCTACGGCAACCATCCGGAAAATGGCTGGAGCTTTGCACAGTCTGCTGAGCAGGCTAAAGAAATGGGTTTCTGGGCATTTCACGTTGACTCTCTGGGCTGGTCGTTTGGCCTGGCGATATTATTTTTCTTTCTCTTTCGCCGTGTAGCCAAAACGGCAACGACCGGTGTTCCATCAGGGTTTCAAAATTTTGCTGAAATGATTGTTGATTTTATTAACGACAGCGTGCGCGGCTCGTTTAGTGGAAAAAACGATGTAGTTGCGCCTCTGGCATTAACGGTATTTGCCTGGGTGTTTTTAATGAACGTAATGGATTTAATACCCGTAGACTGGTTGCCCATGGTGGCACAGCTTATTGGCTCAACCTTTTTTGGCGCAGACCCACACCACGTCTTTTTCAAGGTGGTTCCCAGCACAGACCCCAATATCACCTTCGGCATGGCGCTGGGTATCTTCTGGTTAATGATCTATTACAGCATTAAAATTAAGGGTGTCGGTGGTTTTCTGGGTGAGCTGGCTTTTCAGCCCTTTGGCAAAGTCGGTGCACCGGTTAATCTGGTGTTAGAGCTGGTGTCTCTTATTTCCAAACCTATTTCTCTCGCGCTGCGACTGTTCGGTAACATGTATGCAGGCGAAACCATTTTTATCCTGATTGCAATTATGTACTCTGCCGGAGTGGCCACGGGCCTGTTTGGTGGCGTATTGCAGCTGGGCTGGGCAATATTCCACATCCTGATTATCACATTGCAGGCGTTTATCTTTATGACGTTAACAATTGTCTATCTGGATATGGCGCATCAGGAACATTAATCTGTTCTGGGCTTAACCGCTTAAAACAACTGAATTTATTTGATTTTAAACTTAAAACTACTCTCTACAGGAGATTTAACAATGACTGAAGTACAAGCATATCTGTTTATCGCCGGTGCTATTATGATGGGCCTGGGTGCTCTTGGCGCAGCAATCGGTATTGGTGTATTAGGTGGACGTTTTCTTGAAGGCGCAGCACGCCAGCCAGAACTGATTCCAATGCTTCGCACACAGTTCTTCATCGTAATGGGCCTTGTTGACGCAGTTCCTATGATCGCGGTGGGTATTGCACTGTATGTATTGTTCGCGGTAGCTGCCTGATTGTTCGGTGACCTGTGCCTTGCGGCATCAGGGGGCTGAAAAATTAATAAATAGTGACTGAGGAACAAACATGAACATCAATGCAACTCTTATCGGACAGTCAATCGCGTTTTTCGTGTTTGTATGGTTCGTTATGCAATATGTCTGGCCGCCGCTAATTACCGCGCTGGACGAACGTAAAAAGACGATTGCCGATGGGCTTGCTGCTGCTGAGCGTGGTATGCATGAACAGGCGCTGGCTGAAAAAGCGGCTGAGAAGCATATTAAAGAGGCCAAAGATCAGGCCTCTGAAATTATGCTTCAGGCACAAAAGCGTGCATCGGAAATTGTTGAAGAAGCCAAAGGTGGTGCAAAAGAGGAAGCCGGTCGAGTTAAAGCGGCGGCTGAGGCTGAGATTGAACAGGAAGTTAATCGTGCAAAAGAGCAGCTCAGGCAACAGGTGGCGAGTATTGCGATGGCGGGTGCTGCGAAAGTTCTGGGTCGTGAAGTTGACGAAAAAGCGCACAGCGAAATTGTTGACGATATGATCGCTCAGATATAGCGAAAAGGTAAAAGCAATGTCTGAATACACAACACTGGCACGACCCTATGCGAAAGCGGCGTTTGAAGTGGCTCAGTCTGAATCAACACTGGCAGAATGGTCAGATGCACTGCAATTAATGGATGCGGTGGTTTGCAATGAAGATTTTGCAACGGTGATTGATAGCCCGTCAATGGGTGCGCAGGAGAAGGGCCAGATCTTAATTGATATCTGCGCCAGCAAGCTAAGCGAGACTCAGCAAAACTTTATTAAAGTCATGGCTGAAAATGGCCGTCTCATGTTGATGGCAGAAATTGTCGTTTTGTTTGAGGCCCACCGTGCAGCAGCAGAAAACACCGTTGAAGCAACAGCAACAGCCGCATACGCACTAAGCGATGCACAAATTCAATCGATGACCGATGCCCTGAAAAAGAAATTAGGCTGCGAAATATCATTAACGACAGAGATAGATGAGTCGTTAATTGGCGGTGTAATTATTCGGGCTGGTGACCTGGTAATTGATGGTTCCACTCAGGCGAGAATTGGATCACTAACCCAGGCGGTCTCACATTAAGTGGGCCATTAACGAGGATCATAAATAATGCAACTGAATCCATCAGAAATCAGTGAACTGATTAAAAAACGAATAGAAAGCTTTGAGACGGTCGCAGAAGCGCGCACCGAGGGCACTATTGTAAGTATGAGCGACGGTATCGTTCGTATCCACGGCCTGACTGAAGCCATGCAGGGCGAAATGATTGAACTGCCGGGTGATACCTTTGCACTGGCACTTAACCTTGAGCGTGACTCGGTTGGTGCGGTTGTGCTGGGCTCAGACAAACATCTGCGAGAAGGCGATGTTGCCAAATGCACCGGTAAAATTTTAGAAGTACCAACAGGCGATGCACTGCTGGGGCGTGTCGTTGATTCACTGGGCACACCCATAGATGGCAAAGGGCCGATTGAAACATCAACCTATGCACCAATAGAAAAAATTGCCCCTGGTGTTATTGAACGTAAATCAGTTGACCAGCCGGTACAGACAGGCCTGAAAGCCATTGATGCAATGGTGCCCATTGGGCGGGGTCAGCGTGAGCTGATTATCGGCGATCGCCAGACAGGTAAAACCGCTGTTGCTTTAGATGCCATTATCAATCAGAGAGAAACAGGCGTTAAGTGTGTTTATGTCGCGATTGGACAGAAAGCATCAACCATCGCCAACCTGGTACGCAAGCTTGAAGAACACGATGCAATGGCTCACACCATTGTCGTGGCGGCGGCGGCATCTGATTCGGCAGCGATGCAGTACATTGCGCCGTATTCAGGCTGCTCCATGGGTGAGTTTTACCGTGATAAGGGCGAAGATGCGCTGATCGTATATGATGACCTGACCAAACAGGCCTGGGCATACCGTCAGGTATCATTGCTGCTGCGTCGCCCTCCAGGGCGTGAAGCCTATCCGGGTGATGTCTTTTATTTGCACTCTCGCCTGCTGGAACGCTCAGCACGTGTTAATGCTGCCTATGTTGAAAAAGCTACAAAGGGTGCGGTGAAGGGCAAAACCGGTTCTCTAACCGCATTGCCGATTATTGAAACACAGGACGGGGATGTTTCTGCATTTGTACCCACCAATGTAATTTCAATTACCGATGGGCAGATATTCCTTGAATCCGATTTATTTAATGCGGGTATACGCCCGGCCATTAATGCGGGCCTTTCAGTCTCACGGGTGGGGGGTGCAGCACAGACTAAAATCATCAAGAAATTAGGCGGTGGTGTTCGTCTGGCGCTGGCTCAGTACCGAGAGCTGGCGGCATTTGCACAGTTTGCCTCTGATCTGGATGATGCAACACGCGCACAGCTGGCCCTGGGTGAGCGGGCAGTAGAGCTGATGAAGCAGAATCAGTACTCGCCGATGGGTGTTGCGGCAATGGCGTTCAGCCTTTATGCGATGAATGAAGGCTTTATGGATGATGTGGACGTTAAGAAGGTGCTTGCTTTCGAAGCATCGATGTGGGCTTATGTGAAAATGAATAATGCCGATCTGGTTTCTAAAATAGATGAAACCGGTGATTTCAATGACGACATTGCCGCTGAAATGAAATCAGCGCTTGAAGCCTTTAAAGCAAACGGTGTCTGGTAGTCGGCCAGGTATTCGGAGATAAACGATGTCCGGTGCAAAAGAAATACGCGGTAAAATAAAGAGTATTAAAAACACTCAGAAAATTACCAAAGCAATGGAAATGGTCGCCGCTTCCAAAATGCGCAAAGCGCAGGATAGAATGCGTGCAAGCCGCCCATACGCAGAGAAAATGCGCAATGTAATTGCACATTTATCCCAGGCGCATGCGGAAATAAAACATCCCTATATGGTGGCACGCGAGATAAAGCGTGTTGGTTATATCGTGGTTACATCAGATCGAGGTCTGTGTGGTGGCTTAAACGCAAATTTGTTTAAGAAAACCATTGGTGAAATGAAAACACACCACGATAAAGGTGTAGAAATTGATGTTGTTCCTGTTGGGCGCAAGGCGGTTGATTTTTTCAAACGCCAGAGTGCAAATATAGTTGCAGAAGCGAGCCAGCTAGGGGACACGCCTCACATACACGACCTGATCGGTTCGATCAAGATTATGCTTGATGCATTTACAGAAGGTAAAATTGATGCCCTGTACCTGGTTAGCAATGAATTTGTAAACACCATGACGCAACAGCCAACCGTATTACAAATGCTGCCGGTTAATGGCTCCAGTGATGAAAAATTAAAGCATCACTGGGACTATATCTATGAGCCGGACTCTAAAGCGGTGCTTGATGGTTTGCTTATGCGCTTTGTGGAGTCGCAGGTATATCAGGGTGTTGTTGAAAATATTGCCTGTGAAATGTCAGCTCGAATGATCGCGATGAAATCTGCGACTGATAATGCGAATGACATTATTGGTGAGCTTGAAACGGTGTATAACAAAGCGCGTCAGGCCGCCATCACTCAGGAAATTTCTGAGATTGTTGCAGGTGCCTCCGCAGTTTAATTAATAATCAGCCCGTAATCGAGCTTTAAGGTTACACCGCAGTAAGCTGAGTTATTAATAGAGAAAGAATTGAGTCCCTGGTGCCAGTAGATCGTCATTATGCTGGAGCTGGCGCAAGAATTTAAATTATGAGGATCAGTCTATGAGTGCTGGAAAAACAATCGAGATTATCGGTGCGGTAATCGATGTAGAGTTCCCGAGGGACTCAATACCTAAAGTATACGATGCGTTAAGAATTGAAAGTGCGAGCCTGACACTGGAAGTTCAGTCGCAGCTGGGTGATGGTGTTGTGCGTACCATTGCCATGGGTTCAACGGAAGGTTTAAAACGTGGCCTGGACGTTATTAACACCGGTGCGGCGATTACGGTTCCTGTGGGGGTTAAAACACTGGGCCGGGTAATGAATGTACTGGGTGAGCCAATTGATGAGCGGGGCCCGATTGGTGAAGAAAAATCCTTACCCATTCACCGCGCAGCACCAAAATACGAAGAGCTCTCTTCAGCGGTAGAGATACTGGAAACCGGCGTTAAGGTAATCGATCTGGTTATGCCAATTGCCAAGGGTGGTAAAATAGGGCTGTTCGGTGGTGCCGGTGTGGGTAAAACGGTAACTCTGATGGAGCTTATTCGTAATATTGCCGTAGAGCACAGCGGATACTCGGTATTTGCCGGTGTGGGAGAGCGCACACGTGAAGGCAACGACTTCTATTATGAAATGGAAGAAGGGGGCGTACTGGACAAGGTCGCGCTGGTTTACGGACAGATGAATGAGCCTCCAGGAAACAGACTGCGGGTAGCGCTTACCGGTTTGACCATTGCCGAAGATTTCCGCGATGAAGGCCGTGATGTGCTGATGTTTATCGATAATATTTATCGCTACACACTGGCGGGCACCGAGGTTTCAGCCCTGCTAGGGCGTATGCCTTCAGCGGTGGGTTACCAGCCAACACTGGCGGAAGAAATGGGTGTGCTTCAGGAGCGGATTACCTCAACCAAAACCGGATCGATCACCTCGTTTCAGGCGGTTTATGTACCTGCGGATGACTTAACTGACCCCTCACCGGCAACCACCTTTGCTCACCTGGATGCGACATTAGTACTATCACGCCAGATTGCAGAATTAGGTATCTATCCTGCGGTTGATCCACTGGACTCTACCTCGCGTCAGCTGGACCCGCAGGTCGTTGGCCAGGAGCATTATGATATAGCGCGAGGTGTACAGGGTACACTACAGCGTTATAAAGAGCTGAAAGACATTATTGCGATACTGGGTATGGATGAATTATCGGATGAAGATAAGCTCTCGGTTTCACGCGCGCGTAAGATTCAGAGCTTTTTATCACAGCCTTTCTTCGTAGCAGAAGTGTTCACCGGCTCTCCAGGCAAATACGTGAGCCTGAAAGAGACACTTGCCAGCTTTAAGGCCATTCTTGATGGTGAGCTGGATGATATCCCCGAGCAGGCATTTTATATGGTGGGTGGTATTGATGAAGTGAAAGAAAAAGCGAAGAGCCTGTAGGATTAAGCTATGGCGATGACAACACATGTAGATATTGTTAGTGCGGAAAAAGAAATCTGGTCAGGTGAAGCGACGATGGTTTTTGCTCCCGGCGTTATGGGTGAGCTGGGTATTGCGCCACGCCACACGCCCTTGCTGACTATGCTTAAGGCCGGCGAAGTGCGCGTGCGTGGACAGGATGGTGAGGACGAGTCATATTTCATCTCTGGCGGCATGCTGGAAATTCAGCCTCACGTCGTCACGATTCTATCAGATACCGCCGTTCGCGCAGATGATCTGGACGAGGCAGCCGCGCTGGAAGCCAAAACACGTGCAGAAGAGGCGATGCAGGATAAAAATTCTGAAATGGACTTTGCCAGGGCAAGCGCACAACTGGCTGAAGCTGCTGCAATGGTTGAGACCATTAAGAAGATTAGAGGTCGGCGGTAAAGCGGCATCTAAAGCATAAAAAAAGCCAGACTTGTTCTGGCTTTTTTTATGCTTTTTTATACATGATTCCCGATTTTCCCCGAGTATGTCTGGTAGTGAAGGATATAGTCGGCAAATTGATTGATATATGAAAAATTGAGGTTAAACTGATGGCTTTAGCTCATAAAGCGATAAAGGAATCCCAATGCCCCTGAGTGTAGTTATTCTGGCCGCTGGTAAAGGCACGCGCATGAAGTCCAGTTTGCCGAAAGTTTTGCATAAACTGGCCAATAAGCCCCTTGTAGAACACGTATACGATACGGCGAAAGGTCTGGGTGCTGAAGAGGTGGTCGTTGTTTATGGCCATGGCGGAGAGCAGGTGAAAGAGGCCTGTAAACACTTCGATGCCCGATGGGTAGAGCAGAAAGAGCAGCTGGGTACAGGGCATGCTGTAATGCAGGCATTTGAATCGCTAAATCTGAACAATAATGTACTGGTGCTCTATGGCGATGTCCCACTCACGCAAAAGCAGACGCTGGATACATTATTGCAGGACTCAGAGGGGAAAATTGCCCTGCTTTGCGTCAACCTGGCAAACCCGTCTGGCTATGGGCGTATTTTGCGGGATACCAATACAAATGTGTGCGGCATTGTAGAACAGAAAGATGCGACACCCGAGCAGCAGAAAATACAGGAAGTTAATACAGGTATACTCTCCTGTAATGGAGAAACCCTGAAACGCCTGCTAAATAATATTGATAATAAAAACAGCCAGGGTGAGTACTATCTAACCGATATATTCGAACGGGCGGCAAATGAAGGCATCGAAATAAAAACAGCGCAGCCAGCGTCTGTAGATGAAGTAGAAGGTGTTAATAATCGATTGCAGCTGGCCACCCTTGAGCGCGTTTTTCAGCGCAATATAGCCGATGAATTAATGATGCACGGTGTAGCGTTAGCAGACCCCGCAAGAATTGATGTTCGAGGTAAGGCGCAAATAAGCAACGATGTTTTTATTGATATTAATGTGCTGCTTGAAGGAACGGTTAAAATTGGATGTGGCACAAATATCGGCCCTAACTGCGTTATTATAAACTCTAGCATCGGTGAGAATGTTAATATAAAAGCCAACTGTGTTCTGGAAAATGCGCAGGTCGAAAATAATTGCGAAGTGGGGCCATTCGCACGATTAAGGCCACAGACGCACCTGCATTCAAATGCTAAAGTTGGTAATTTTGTAGAAATTAAAAAATCGGAAATAGGTGAGGGCAGCAAAGTGAATCACCTTTCATATATTGGTGACACTGAAATGGGCAAAGATGTGAATGTAGGCGCAGGAACCATCACCTGTAACTATGATGGAGCCTATAAACATAAAACGATTATTGGTGATGATGTCTTTGTGGGTTCAGATACACAGCTGGTTGCTCCAGTTAATATCGCAAAGGGTGTAACCATTGGTGCAGGTGCGACCATTACCAAAGATGTAGAAGAAAACTTACTGGTTATTAGTCGCGCACCGCAAAAAACAATATCGAGCTGGCAGCGACCCATAAAAACGACCCATAAATAATGAGTCATAAAAATAAACGCATAATCAGCTGCTAAAAAAATGTCAGAAATTATTGAAAAAGCAAAAAACTTTGCAACCAGAGAACATCAGCGAATAAACCATGTTCGCAAATACAGTAAAAAACCTTACCAGACTCACCTTGAAGCGGTGGCAAAACTGGTAGCAACTGTTAGCAGCGATGAGGAGGTCATTGCTGCCGCCTGGTTGCATGATACAGTAGAGGATACCTCAGCAACACTGGGTGATATTGAAAGCGCCTTTGGTGTATCTATTGCTGAGCTGGTTGAAGAATTAACTGATATCAGTAAACCATCTGATGGTAACAGAGCCGCACGAAAGGAAATTGATCGACAGCATCTGGCTCAGGCATCCAGGCGTGCAAAAACCATTAAACTGGCGGACTTAATACATAATTGTGCTGATATTGCACATCATGATGAGAAATTCGCAGTCACTTTTTTATCAGAAATGCGTGCCTTGCTGGATGTTTTAAAAAGTGGCGATGAAATCTTATTAAAAAGAGCACATAAAATATATGAGAAGAGTCTGAAAAAAACAGGTGTTAATGAATGCAGACAAAGGCACCTTGAACCTGAAAATGCAACGATAATAAGGTTGCCAGGGTTTTCAGATGAGTATTTTAAAAATAAATATCTGGATTTGTTTAGCGCAAGGGATATAGCAGAGAGCCTGCTTTCATTTGACAGTGAAACATCGGTTCAAAAAGCAATAGATGCATTTAATTACCATAAGCAAAGTATTGCAAGTATCAGAATTAATGGAAAAATTCAGGGCTACCTTAAAAAAGAAGGACTTAAGGGTGAGGTGTGTGGTGACAGTATGTGTCACTATACGGTAGATCAGGTGATTAGAGGCACCGATAACCTGAGAGATGTCATTCATGTGCTAACCCGCCATGATTATTGTTTTGTCTCGATCTGGGGTGAAGTTAGCGGAGTAATTACGCGGGAGGATATTAATAAACCACAGGTCAGAATGTGGCTGTTTGGTCTGGTAACGATGATAGAAATAGGTATTACGCAATTAATAGAAAAAATATACCCTGAAGAGTCATGGCGAGGTACCCTGTCAGAGGGAAGGCTGGAGAAAGCTGAAAAAGTGTGGAAGGAAAGGCGACGTCGGAATCTTCAATGCCAGCTAATTGAATGCTTGCAGCTATCTGATAAAGCGGGTATTTTAATTAACAATAAAGACACGCTTGAGCTAATGGGTTTTGATTCAGGTAAGCAGGCTAAAAAAGTTGTTAAAGAGCTGGAATCGTTAAGAAATCACCTGGCGCATGCGCAGGATATCGTCTCACATGACTGGGCTCAAATCGCCCGGCTGGTTAATCGATTAAGCGGTAAATAAGTGAAAAGCTACGGTGAAAAATCACTATGACGTAATTATTATCGGTGCGGGTGCAGCAGGTCTGTTTTGTGCGCTTAATGTCGCACAGAAAGATCAGCGCGTGCTTGTGCTTGATCATGCGAATAAGGTCGGTAAGAAAATTCTTATGTCAGGAGGAGGCCGGTGTAATTTTACTAATCTTAACACCACATTCGAAAATTTCAGCTGCGAAAATCCTCATTTCTGTAAATCGGCGCTCAGGCAATACACCGCGTATGATTTTCTCTCCCTTGTAGAGTCACACCAGGTGGAATATGTTGAGAAAGCTGCCGGGCAGCTTTTCTGTAAAGACAGCTCGAAAGATATACTTAAAATTCTGCTGGATGAGTGTGCTGGCAGTGGTGTAAAAATATACAAAAAATGCGCTATACACTGCATCCAGAAGCATGAAGTGTATAGCCTGCAGACATCCCTGGGCGATTTTAGTAGCCATTCGCTGGTTATTGCAACCGGTGGTCTGTCCATACCCACACTGGGAGCGACAGGCTTTGGCTATGAAATAGCCAGGCAGTTTGGCCATAAAATAGTGGCGACCAATGCCGCTCTGGTACCGTTCACATTGAGTGCCCGATTGTTGCAGAAACTGGGGCATTTGTCTGGATTATCGCTTAATGTGGCAATCAGTGCTATAACGAATAAGAGTAAGGCGGTTTTAATTGAAGATGACCTGCTATTTACGCACCGTGGCCTGAGTGGACCTGCTGTCTTAAAGCTGTCCGCTTACTGGCAATATGGCCAGGCAGTTAAGATTAATTTATTGCCATCGATGAATGTTGAGAACTACCTGCTGGAGCAGCGGCTCAGCAAGCCTGAACAACTTTTAACAACAAGTTTAAGTCGTATTTTACCAAAACGTCTGGCATTATATATCTGTGGGGACAAACTCGCAGACACAAAGTTGAAATATTTGAATAGTAGAATATTAGGATTTTGTGATTCGTCGATTCATCACTGGCAGATTACGCCGGATGGAACCGAAGGGTACAGGACGGCAGAGGTAACTTCTGGAGGGGTTAGTGTGGATCAGATATCTTCAAAAACTTTTGAGTCCAGTCTGCAAAAGAGACTATACTTTATAGGTGAAGTGCTAGATGTGACGGGGCAGCTGGGGGGTTATAATTTTCAGTGGGCGTGGTCATCTGCGTGGTGTGCGGCCCAGAATATGTTACCCGAAAGTTGTGTGCAGCACCATTAAATGATAAAAATATCAAAATGGCTATCAATTGATGTTACCTGGTAGTGTGAAATCTAAGATGCGTGGTCGTAGGATTAAAGTAGTATGAAGTCTAATATAAAGAGATGGGTTTTAGTTCTGTTATGTCTGGTATCGTCTGGTCTGCAGGCACAGGAGGGTTTCCCCGGGCGCGTCAAATATCCACAGGTACCTTATATTGAGCTGCTTACGTTCTACCAGGAGCGCGATAAAGCGGTTATTATTGATGCGCGCTCTCCCTATGAGTTTCAGACCCTTCGTATTAAAAATTCAGTTAATGTGCCGTTAATTCTACCACCTAAAAAATTCAGGGCAGAAATTACAGCATTGCAGGATGCCAATCCGGGTAAAAAACTGGTGTTTTACTGTAATGGGCACAGATGTATGAAGTCTTATAAAGCAGCTCGCAGGGCGATTGTTTATATGGGTTTAAAGAACATCTATGCATTTGATGCAGGTATATTTGACTGGGCACAGACATACCCTGATGAATCTCTGTTGCTGGGGCGTGTGCTTGAAGATCCCGCTGATTTAATTTCAAAGGCTGATTTTAGAGAGCATATACTGCCGGCGAAAAAATTTATAAAAAGTGCAGACTCCTCTGTAGAGATACTGGATATTAGAGACAGAATAGAAAGGGATGGATTTTATATTTTTTCAGGAGAAGAGAAGTCCATCAGTTTAAATCTGAAAGAAAAAACTAAACTTGACAAGTTTATGAAAGATATAAGAAAGAACGATAAAACGCTGTATGTATATGATATGGTGGGTAAACAGGTTCGCTGGTTTCAGTACTATATTGAGTCAGAAAAGATAAAAAAATATTATTTTATGGAAGGTGGTGCGGATGCGTTTTTTAATATACCCCTCTCAGAGCTGGTTGACTAGACCAGGGTGATTTAGATAGGCAGGTTAAGCGTGAACCGCTCCCATCTCAATGGGAGGGATTCACGTGTTGTCGCAATATTGAGCGTGTCTATTTCATGCTATCATAAGCGCAGCGAAAACCAATTGAACCATATATGGCGCTACCACTGACCGGTGGCTTTACGTTTCGGTAAGAGCTTCGCAGATTATTTTTATTTTCATCCCATGAGCCGCCCCTGACCACTCGCTGCTTACTGATTGCTGGCCCTTCCAGGTCGCCCTTTGCATAAAGGGCTGCAATGGCATCGCCAGCATACCAGTTTGCCGTCCATTCGCCAGCGTTGCCGTGCATATCATACAGCCCCAGTTTGTTTGCGGGTTTGCTGGCGCGCGTCCAGGTGCGATCCTCGCCACAGCCATCGGGTTCGCCTTTCACTGAGCCGGTGGTAACACCGTCATCCAGTATGGCATTTTTGCAGCTTACATTCTGGCCCCATGGAAAACGGCCTGTGCTGCCTGCACGAGCCGCCTTTTCCCATTCTGCCTCGTATGGCAGGCGGCCTTTTTTCCATTTGCAGTATGCCCGTGCCTGGTCCCAGTCGACACAGTTAATCGGATGATCGTTTCTGTCAGCAGCGCCCAGATTGCAGTACTGGTTTCGCTCGTGGTTATCTGCGGGCGGGGGGCAGTTGCCCGATTTCATGCAATCTTTATATTCGCCAACAGATACTTCGAGCTTATCGATATAAAACTGTTTAACAAACACGCTTAAGCCGCCCTGTTTTCCTTCATCTTTGCCACAGTCAGGGTCTGCCTGAGAGCAACCCATATTGAAGCTGCCGGCCTTTATTTTTACGCTTTCAGTGGCCAGGGCAATAGCGGGTGTTAATAAAACAGGTAGAAGAAAGTATCTGTGAAGTGAGGTTTTCATATATACACTCGATTGTCATTATTGAATTCGTAATTTATAAAATTAATTCAGGTTTAAGCGAAGGAAGAATTTAACACATAAGCTAGAAATGCGCATGTGAGACTCTATAAATAAGTATTTCCTGATGTTTGATTGTGGAGTGATGGATTAAAATGGAAATTCTGTAACCAGGCGCAGGATGCGGATATTTTTTCCAAAACGAAAACCTGGGCCAAACCGTGAAAAGTCAAAGCCCAGATCTGCAGAGGGGATAATCGACCCGGGGCGGCCCTTAATCCTTATTTAACTGTGCCACCAGATTACCACTGGTTCGGCGTAATCGCTGGCTTAGCATTTGTGAAATAATCCACAGCAATTCAAATGCCAGTTCAGGCTTTTCGTCGCGTAAATTAAATAAACTATCTTTTGACAGGAATAACATTTCTACGTCAGTGGATGCAATTGCCTGAGCAGATCTCGCATCGCCGTCAATTAAAGACATTTCACCAAAACTCTGTGAAGGCAGAATAGATGCAATCACATTGGTTTTAGAGCCGGATTCTTTTTTTATGATATCAATTTTGCCTTTAATAACGATTGCCATGGTACTGTCTTCAGAGCCTTCGTCGAAGATAACGGTGTTTTTTGCGGCGGTGTAGGCTTCCATATGCTGGCTAATGGTACAAATTTGATCCCATGAGAAATTTTTTGCCCATCGGGTAAGCTCCAGACTGTTGGCCAAATCGTCTTCTGAGCAGTGTTTTTTTTGCAGTCTCATATTAGTTACCTCTAGAAAGCATGACGTACTGGGGCGATTCATCTACGGCAGGTGCCCTGTATGTATTACTGAAACGGACACCCGCTATTCAGAAGTCGCCGTGAAAACACCCCTGTAGCCCCGTCATCCGCAGGACGTTTCTGAATAGCGAGCATCCTTTCCAGTTGACCTGTTAGTATATTAGCGCTAAATTAAGTGGGTAAAAGAGTACGGGTTCAATTTTTCCAGGTTTAATCAAAGGGAGGATTATTTTTAAAGGATGCGCATCACAATTTAGTCATCTTCGGCAGAATTTAACAGCGCATGTTCTATGGCATATTCGGGCGTGCCATGGGTGAAGGCGGCATATATTGGATATAAGTTGCTTAATTTGCTAATGTACGGCACCTCCTCTTTCATAACAAAAATAATGGCCCGGGTATCAGGCGAGTACTTTGGTAGCGATGAGAGCAGCACATCGAGGTTGCTCACATTGACACCTGCGTAGTTATTACCATAACCATAGAAAAACTCTGCGATGATAAAGTCGGGTTTGCAGGTTTTGAGTGCCTTAATGGCATTGCGGCATGAATTGACCTTTATTTCACGGGCACCGATCTGTTTAAACAGGCCCGATAGCTTTGGGTGGGTGGGTGACTCAATGATAGAAAGAATAGTGGGGTTCATGGGCAATGTCAGTAAGCCAGGCTATAACCCTGAAAAAGGCCTTTTTATAGAGACTAGCGACTTTTTTAATAATATCAATTACTGGATACTTAACTTACGGGCATTGAGCCCATTGGGTTACCGAGTGTGAAAAACCCAATAATACTATCAGGCTCTGATAAAATACACGGCAATTAAACAGCGAAGCATAAATAACGCATATGGCACTTCTAACTTTACGAAACATCAACCTGGGTTTCGGTGGGCCGAATTTATTTGACTCACTTAATTTGCAGATTGAGCCCAGAGAGCGTCTGTGCCTGCTGGGGCGCAATGGAGAGGGGAAATCTACCCTGATGAAGCTTATTGGTGGCATGCTGAAGGCCGATGAGGGCAGTATTGAGCAGCAACAGAGCCTTAAAATTGCCTGTTTAACACAGGATGTGCCCGATAATATTGAGGGTACGGTTTATGATGTGGTGTCTTCTGGGCTTGAAGGGGTAGGGGAAATCCTTAAAAAGTATCATCACTGTAGTTTGCAGCTGGCAGAAGACTACTCAGAGCAGAAGATGGAGGAGCTGTCGCGCATTCAGCATGAGTTGGAGGCAGTCGATGGCTGGAGCCTGTCGCAGCAGGTTGAAACAACGATTTCACTACTGGATTTGCCCACAGATGATGTCTTCAGCGCCCTGTCAGGTGGGCTCAAGCGCCGGGTACTGCTGGGCCGCGTACTGGTAACGGAGCCCGACTTATTGTTGCTGGATGAGCCAACCAATCACCTGGATGTCGAGGCAATTCAGTGGGTAGAGGAATTTTTGCTTAACTGGAATGGCAGTGTGCTGTTTGTAACCCACGACAGGGCATTCTTAAGAAAACTGGCCACACGTATTATCGAGCTGGACAGGGGGCAACTCACATCCTGGCCAGGGAATTATGAAAATTATCTGCTGCTTAAACAGCAGGCACTGGAAAATGAAGAAAAAGAAAATGCCCTGTTTGATAAACGCCTTGCACAGGAAGAGATCTGGATACGCCAGGGCATTAAGGCGCGACGTACCCGAAATGAAGGCCGTGTACGTGCTTTAAAGGCCCTGAGAGCGGAGCGCTCCCAGCGTCGTGAACAGAAAGGTCAGGTTAATATGCAGGTCTCTGCTCAGGATCGTTCTGGTAAGCGTGTGGTTGAAGTAGAAAAGATCAGCTTTAGCTATGATGGTGTACCCATTATCAAAAACTTTAGTACGCTAATAACGCGGGGTGATCGTATTGCTATACTGGGGCCAAACGGTGTTGGTAAAACGACATTAATTAGCATACTGCTAGGTGATCTGGCCCCTGATGAGGGAACGGTTGAAACCGGGACAAAGCTTGAAATTGCATACTTTGATCAGTTTAGATCTGAGCTGGATTTGCAGAAGAGTGTCAGAGATAATCTGGCACCTGGAACCGATAAAATAGAAATAGCAGGCAGGGAAAAACATGTAATGAGCTATCTTGGCGATTTTCTGTTTACCCCGGCCCAGGCAAATACGCCAGTAAACACATTGTCCGGGGGAGAGCGAAATCGGTTAATGCTGGCCAAACTGTTTGCAAAGCCCTTTAATTTACTGATTATGGATGAGCCTACCAATGATCTCGATGTAGATACACTGGAACTATTAGAAGAACTGCTGATGAACTATGAAGGCACGCTCATTCTGGTGAGTCATGACAGAGCATTTGTCGATAATGTGGTGACCAGCACGCTGGTTTTTGAAGGCAATGCAGAGATCTATGAATATGTGGGTGGCTATGAAGACTGGCTGGCGCAATATAAGTATAAACAGTCAAAAATAGACGCTCAGCCAGCTAAAAAATCAGCACAGGCAAACAGCCAGCAAACCAGTACAGAAAAGGCCAGTACAGAAAAAAAGAAAAAATTAAGTTTTAAACAACAGAAAGAACTTGAAGAGCTGCCGGCATTAATTGATACACTCGATACAGAACAGAAAGACATAACAGAGAAAATGTCTGCTGCGACATTTTATCAGCAGGATAAAGAAAAAATCTCCCATGCCACGCAGCGTCTCTCAGAGATTGAGCAGGCGCTGGAGTTAGCCTATGAGCGGTGGCAGGAACTAGAAGAGGAATAAGCCCTGTGTATATTAGAATATGCTCGGCAAGGCCCGGGCCGAAAACCGCCCGGGCTTTTTATATCGGCCTAGCTACAGCCTTTGGGGCGGGGAAGCCCGGCAATTTTATTCGCGCATTTAATTAAGCCGGTAGGGAACAGTGAGTAAATATATTTCTGATCGCTTTTGTCTTTACCGTACTCTTTTTTCATTAATTTGGAAAATGCGCGTGGCTCACAAACGGTGCCGTTTGCTGAGAAATACTCACGTGCCATTTTAATAATATTCCAGTGCTCTTCAGTTAATTCTGGTACTTTTTCACTGATGGCAATTTCAGCTGCAAGCTCTTCGCTCCACTCATCAAGGTTTAACAGCCAGCCTGCTTCACTTAATTCGATTGTTTTGCCGTTGACAACTGCTTCCATTAGATATACCTCGTTATATAAAAATAAAAAATAGATGTAAAGGGAATCGTTGGATTACCCCCTGTAGTAAGATCCTTAACCGATGTTAGAAAATGATGTTCACCGGTATAAATTTGCCCTTTCTGGCCGGCCCTGGCAGCAGAAACAGCCGTATTCATATAAACCTGACTAATTTAGTAGGGTATTATCCATGAAAGTGGCTAAATAAGCAAATACTGGTTAACCCCGTGAGTGGTAGCGGGCTGACATATTTTGAAAGAGTGCGTATTTTTGCAAAATATCACCAAAAATCAATAGTTTATCTATTTTTCAAGTTATTTTCCTGCTCAAAAACAGGTTATTCAGATGGAATATATTAGACAGTTGTCTTAGTCGGTGATAGTCTGAAAGTCTTCGCGTTTTATGCTAGTTGGGCTAAGCTTGTATTAGCCGGGTTGAATTTATGTGAGAGGCCTATGTCGGATCAGAAAATTGATATGTTTGGTGGAATTTTACCCGGTGAACCGCTGTATAAGATAGCGCCCACTCGCGATGAGAACGGTAAATCCTTTGTTGACTTTATGTTGATTATCCCAAAGTTGAAGAAAAAGCCAGCGAACTATATAGATCAGACATTAAAAGATATCCAGATGGTTTTAAGCCGGTATAGTCATGAAGTTGTTTTTGCCAATATGGATTTAAAAATCAACTGTTTGTGGATCTCACATAAACCGAGGCCCGGGCTCTGCAGGGAGCTAACATCTGCTATCCGACAATATGTGCCTGAGGCAATGCTGGTGGGTGATGTTTCGAGATAGCTTCAATCGTAACAATCACGTTATATAAAAGAAGGCATATTATGAATGAGCCTGTACTGGATTCAGTGGTATTTGAGGAAATAAGCAACTTAATGGAAAGTGCCCTGAGTGAGTTTATTGATACATATCTGGAGAATTCGCCAAAGCTGCTAAAAAACATCCATCGCTCATTGTCGCAGGGCGATTTGCAGGGCCTGTTTCATAATGCACACCAGTTAAAAGGCGGCAGTGGCAGCATTGGAGCAATGCAGGTGTTTCAGCTGGCAAAGGCGATAGAAACGCAGTCGAGGGCCGGTTCTGCGCAAGGGCTTGAGCAGCAGGTGAGTGAGCTGCAACAGGCTTTCGAGCGGGTGGCTACTGAGCTTAGAGCGCATCGGTAGAGCGTGTTCTACTCCCGGTTGAAGCAGCTGGCTCAACGGACTTTTCCCGCTTTAATTCTATTACGACCTTCTGCCACTGCTTTAAGCACCTGCTGCGGTGCTGTGCCACCAATATGGTTGCGTGCGGCCACTGAACCTTCCAGTGTGAGCACATCAAATACATCCTGTTGAATAATGTCTGAAAACTGTTGCAGTTTGTTTAACGACATTTCGCTTAGATCTTTCCCCGTTTCAACCCCCAGAGCAACCGCTTTGCCAACCACCTCATGGGCATCACGAAACGTCAGACCCTTCACCACCAGGTAGTCTGCCAGATCGGTTGCGGTGGAAAACCCCTGCTTTGCAGCATTATACATATTCTCTTTTTTACTCTCAATGGCAGGAATCATGTCGGCAAATGCGCGTAAAGAGCCTCGTAATGTATCAATTGTGTCAAAAAGTGGTTCCTTATCTTCCTGGTTGTCCTTGTTATAGGCCAGCGGCTGAGACTTCATCAGGGTGAGCAGGGAGATAAGATGGCCATTGACTCGGCCTGTTTTTCCGCGCACCAGTTCAGGCACATCCGGGTTCTTCTTCTGCGGCATAATTGATGAGCCGGTGCAGAAGCGATCGGGCAGGTTAATAAAATTAAACTGGGCAGATGACCAGAGCACCAGCTCTTCAGAAAAACGTGATAGATGGGTCATTAAAATAGCCGCATCGGCGCAGAATTCGATGGCAAAGTCGCGGTCACTGACTGCATCCAGTGAATTTCGGCAAACATCGTTGAATTTAAGTTGATCAGCGGTGAACTGGCGGTCAATGGGCCAGGTGGTGCCAGCCAGTGCAGCTGCACCCAGAGGCAGCACATTTAACCGGGCGGTGCAATCTTCAAGGCGTGAAGCATCTCGATGCATATTTTCAAACCAGGCCATCAGGTGGTGGCCAAAGGTCACAGGCTGAGCCACCTGCAAATGGGTAAAGCCTGGCATAATGGTGCTGGCTTCTTTTTCTGCCAGTTCCAGCAGGCCCTCCTGTAAGCGGCGAATTTCTGCAACAATCAGCGCAATCTGTTCGCGCAGGTAGAGGCGAATGTCGGTGGCCACCTGGTCATTGCGTGAACGGCCAGTGTGCAGGCGTTTGCCCGCATCACCCACCAGCTCAGTCAGGCGGGCTTCAATATTCATATGCACATCTTCAAGTTGAATAGACCACTGGAATGAGCCCTCAGAAATTTCTTCTTCTATCTGGTTCAGGCCTTTTAGCAGTGCATCAAGATCAGCTCTGGAAAGCACGCCGATTTTTGTTAGCATCTGCGCATGGGCGCGAGAGCCTTCGATATCCTGTTTATACATGCGCTGATCAAATTCGACGGATGCGGTAAAAGCTTCAACAAACGCGTCGGTGGGTTCGGTAAATCGACCGCCCCATAGTTTATTCTGCCTGTTTTGCGTGTTCTGATCAGGGGTTTTGCTCATGGTGCCAGATCGTCCTGTATATGAAATTAAAAGTGAAGTATATCAAATCTCCGGCAGTAAGAGTTTTAATGTCTCGTAAACCCGTCAGGATTAGCTAGAATAAGTGCATGGACATGCAACAGGAAGCCAATAAGGGCTTTATCCCGAATTTTTGTGATGTTGGCGTGGTGTTTATGCTGGTGTTGCTGGTAGAGCTGCTGGCATTACTGCTTGCGCTGGTATCCTCCAGCTGGCTGGGTTTCTGGGACAGGGTGGCACTGATTTCACTGTTTTCGCAATGGATAGCGTTAGTGAATGCAGCATTACTCTGCGGCCTGAAAAACTGGTTAAATCGCCAGGGTGTGGTGCTGTGTTCAATTAGTAGCTTTTCTATTATGTGGCTGGTTACATTCCTGTTCAGTTGGCTGGTGATGTATTTCGGTGAGCCTTTTGGGTTAATAAGAAGTGCGGTGGGGAGTGCAGAGGCGTATTATTTTCTGCTCAGAAATCTGGCTATTAGCGGAATTATTTATGCAGTTGTGCTGCGCTACTTTTATGTTCAGCACCAGTGGCGATCTAATCTGGAGGCGCAGAGTATTGCGCAAATTCAGGCACTAAAGGCGAGAATAAGGCCACATTTTCTGTTTAACAGTATGAACACGATTGCCAGTCTGGTGCATATTGATGCCAATAAGGCTGAAAAAGCGGTAGAGGATCTGTCCGATCTCTTTCGGGCCAGCTTACAGGAAGGCACGGGGCACACCCTGCGCCAGGAAATAGACCTGACCGCCAGCTATCTGGATATTGAACATCTGCGCCTTGATGATCGCCTGCAGGTAGAATGGCAACTGGATGAGGCGGCAATGTCAGTTGAAGTGCCGACACTGTGTTTGCAGCCATTGGCAGAAAATGCCATATATCATGGCATAGAGCCGAGAGATGAAGGTGGGAAAATAAAAATTTCAGCGCAACTCGAAAACAATCGACTATGCTTAAGTGTAAGTAACCCGGTGAGTGAAGAAAATAGTATGAGCCGGCATGAAGGGAATCATATGGCCCAGGCAAATATAAAAACACGCCTGATGTTAATGTATGCAGATGAAGCTGAATTCAGGATAAAAGCGGAGTCGAAAATGTATACGGTTTTTATAGGAATACCATTGTAAAAGATGAATATACTGATCGTTGATGATGAGCCATTAGCCCGACAGCGGCTAACAGGACTTGTGCAAGAGCTAAATGGTTATGTAGTTTGCGCGAATGCTTCAAACGGCAAAGATGCTCTGCGCCTTGCACAGGAATTAAAGCCAGATGTGGTGTTGCTGGACATTCGAATGCCGGGTATGGATGGCATTGAAACCGCGCATCATATGAACCGTCTGAGTAAACCGCCAGCCATTGTATTTACTACGGCTTTTAGCGAGCATGCCCTCAGTGCGTTTCAGACCCATGCGGTGGATTATTTGCTTAAGCCGATTAAGCAGGACAAGCTGGCAGAGGCGCTTAAAGCCTCATCGCGGCTCACAAAGCCACAGCTGGAGCAGCTTAAGTACATAGACGAAAGGCCGAAAGTTCGTTCGCATATCTGTGTTAAAACCCGGGGCACTCTGGAGCTGGTACCCATTGGTACGATTCGCTATTTTCTGGCAGACCATAAATATGTTACTCTGCGCACAGACGACCATGAATGCCTGATAGAAGAGTCGCTTAAATCGCTGGAAAACGAGTTTAGCCACCTGTTTACCCGCATTCATCGAAATGCACTCATTGCAGATCAGTATATGAATGGGCTGGAGAAAAACACAGAGGGCCATTGCGTGATTACCATTGATGGTATTGAAGAACGGCTGGAAATTAGCCGAAGGCATTTGCCTCATGTGCGCAAAAAACTGAAAAACCTGTCGACATATAAATAAAATTAATGTAACCGGTTGATTTTAAAGTGTATTTAATGGGAAAACCGAACGGGTGAGACCCACAGGTTTTTTTCGAAGCCATTCACATTGGTTTATACAGGGCAGTTTTCAAATTCCTCGACTGCTTTCAGCATTAATCTGCGCTAAAATACGCTTTTTTTAACTGGCTCATTCCATGTTGCAAACAATTCGAATCGCTACACGCAAAAGTCCGCTGGCCCTGTGGCAGGCAGAAGAGGTGTCCCGTCAGCTAAAGTTTCAGCACCCTGATATTGAAATAGAGCTGATTAAAATACTCTCAAAAGGCGATAAAATTTTAGATGCGCCACTGGCAAAAGTGGGGGGTAAGGGGCTGTTTGTAAAAGAGCTCGAACAGGCAATGCTGGATGGTGAGGCCGATATCGCCGTACATTCAATGAAAGATGTACCAATGGCGTTTCCCCCCGGCCTGCATTTGCCGGTTATTATGCAGCGCGAAGACCCCACCGATGCCTTTGTCTCCAACCATTACAGCAGCCTTGAAGCGTTGCCGGAAAATGCGCGCATTGGTTCATCCAGTTTGCGGCGGCAGTTACAGATAAAAGAGGTGATGCCTGGCGCACAGATGCTTAATTTGAGAGGGAATGTAAACAGTCGGTTACAGAAACTGGACAAGGGTGATTATGATGCGATTATCCTCGCCAGTGCCGGTCTGATTCGACTTGAGTTTGAAGCGCGAATTAAATCCCGGCTGGCACCAGAACAAAGCCTGCCATCTGTAGGCCAGGGTGCGGTGGGCATAGAATGCCGAGAGGGTGATGAGCAAATAGAGGCGCTTATTTCGCCGCTTAACCACAGGGATACCAGCATACGATTACACGCAGAGCGGGCCATGAACCAGCGTCTGAATGGCGGATGTCAGGTGCCCATTGCCGGGTATGCCATACTGGAAGGTAATGAGCTATTTATACGCGGTCTGGTTGGGCGTCCCGATGGCAGTGAAGTGGTTCGTGGCGAGGTGCGTGGGCCACAGGCGCAGGCAGAGCACCTGGGTGTAACACTGGCAGAGCAGCTGCTCAGTGATGGGGCCGATGTGATTTTGCGTGAAATGGGCATGATAGAGTAGTGCTGTGAACAGTGGCCCGCCTGAACATCAGCCTGAACACCCTCCTGAGTCGCCCTTAAAGGGTAAAGTGATACTGGTAACCCGGCCCGCACACCAGGCCGCAGGCATGCTGCAACAGCTGGAACAACGGGCGGCAAAACCACTGGCATTTGCAAGCATAGAGATCAGCGCGATTGAGCCAGACCTGCTGTTAAAACAGCGATTCAATGGTCTACATGAATACGACTGGCTTATCTTTGTCAGTGCAAACGCCGTTGAATATGCAGCGCTGCAGCTAGACAGGCTTAAAATTCAGGCTGAGACGATAAAAAATGAGATTGCCGTTATTGGCAGGGCGACACAGGCAGTGGCTGAAAAAGCGGGTTTTAAGGTGACTCTGGCGCTGAAAAAAGGCTTTAATAGCGAGGCTCTTCTGCAACACCCCGCCTTTCAGGCGGCACAGCTTCGTGGGGAAAAGATCCTTATTATTCGAGGCGTGGGTGGTTTGGCACATTTAGGCGATACATTGTTGTTGCGAGGTGCTAAGGTAGACTATGCCGAGGTTTATCGTCGAGCAGTGCCGCAACAGGATGTCGGTATTAAACGTCAGCAACTGAGCCATAACTGGTCTGAAATGCAGATAAATGCAATCACTGTCACCAGCAATGAATCATTACAGAATCTATATGATATGCTTGGAGTACCAGGTAGAGAAGCAATGTTGAAAACCTGCCTGATTGTGCCCTCTCGCAGGTGTCAGCAGTTGGCGCAGGCACTGGGTTATCAGGAAGTGGTGGTGGCAGAATCGGCATTAAATGAGCATATCCTGGAAGCCCTGAATCATGCAATGATGGGGAAGGGTTAATTCTGAGATTAAGAAGCCCTCGGGTATTCGCAGAAATAGAACGAAAGAATTATGTCAAAACAAAAGAATTCAAATAAGAAAGCCGCGTCCAGATCTGAAGATAAATCAGAAAATAAGGATGTTGTTGTGCACACCGATAGCGATATTGCTGACTCAAATGAGGCTGTGCATAAGCGGGTCGAATCCGCATCAACGGATAAGTCAGCTGCCGATAAAGCGCCCGGCAAAGCATCGGCAAAAAAACCGCCCACTAAAAGCAGAAAATCACCGATGGTTATTTTTGTGCTTATCTTTATTGTTCTAATTACAGGGGCCAGTGCAGCGGCAGCCTACTATTTCTGGACAGAGCAGCAGCGCCATGAAGCACTGGTTAAATTACAGCAAAGCGCCGCCCGGCAACAGGTCAGTGAACTCTCATCGCTGGGGGAGCAGCTACAGCAAATAAAAATGAGTGCCGATAGCACAGCCTCCAGCGCTACGGCGAATACTCAGCAGCTTCAACAGCAGGCAGAGCAGCTGCAGCAACTCAATGAGCAGATAAAGCGCACAGAAGCGATATCGCAGCAGGCCATCGCCGTTGTGAATAGAAACCTGCGGGGCTGGGCGCTTGCCGAAGTCGATTACCTGTTGCGCATGGCGCATCAGCGTATTGCCGTAGCCCGGGATATTGCAGGTGCCATAGCGGCCTTAAAAGGTGCCGATGCAAGGCTGATTCAGCTCGCCGATTTAAGGCTTTTTGCAATACGCAAACAACTGGCAAAAGACATCTCGCATTTAAATGCCATACACCAGGTGGATATCAGCGGTGTATCGCTGGAAATTGACCAGGTTGTTGTTTATCTGTCCGAGCTACCATTTAAAACAGCCAAAGATAAAATTAAAAAAGAAATCAGAGAAGCACAGGCACGAGAAAATCCAGCGCCCGAATCAGGTGATGAGCAGACATTTGTTGATTCGGTGTGGGATACAGTGAAAAAAATCAGTGACTTGAAAGTGCACCAGACAAATATTGAAGTGGCGACTAATACTGAGCAGAAACGACAGATAGAGCAGCTGCTGCGCATGTATCTGTTAAGTGCCCGGCTTGCGGTGCTTCGATTTGATCAGCAACAGTTTATTTATGAAATAAGCCAGGCAAGTGCTATTCTCGATAAAAATTATGATGGCAATGATAATCGAGTGATGCAACTGAAAAAAACATTAAGTGATTATATCGCGCTTAAATTAAGCGCCGATTTGCCTGAGCTAACAAAAGCATGGACGATGCTGCAAAAAGAAATAAAAGACAATGGCAGTGGAGCACAGTTAAGACTGTCCGATAACCCGTCGAAAAAACAGAAAAAGCAGCAGGAAAAACACACAGGCAGGCCTGTTGAGAAAGCAGCGAAAAAGAAACAGTCGGGGGTAGTAGAATGAAACGCCTTATACTGACAATGCTGCTGGTGCTTTTACTGGCAACAGCCCTGGGGGTTATCGCCTATTATAATGGGCCAGGCTATGTGATTTTTAGCTACATTGACTACACGGTAGAAATATCCTTTATATCGGCAGCAGGGTTTATTGTTGCAGGTTTTTTCGTTTTTTATTATGTATTGCGCATGCTTTCCTGGTTTTTACATTTTCCCGGTTATATGGGAAATCGGCACACGCAGCGCAGATCTGAGCGGGCTAAAAACGCAGTGATCAAAGGCATGATAGAGATGTCTGAAGGGCGATTTGAGCAGGCCGAAAAAATATTTATCAGGCAGGTGGGTTTAGGCGATACCTCGCTTTTAAATTATTTAATGGCGGCGAGATCGGCGCAGCAATCCGGTGCATATGATCGCAGAGACGAATATTTAAGGCTGGCACATGAATCCACGCCATCGGCTGACATTGCCATTGGTTTAACTCAGGCGGAATTACAGTTAAACCATAAGCAGTTTGAGCAGGCCCTGGCAACACTAAATCATTTATCGAGTGTATCGCCCAAACATGGCTATGTAAAAAAATTACTGGCCCGTGTTTATCAGCAATTAGGCGACTGGGATCATCTGTGCCCTATACTTGAAGATGTTAGAAAAATGAAAGCACTAGATAATACGCAGCTCGAAAAAATGGAAATAGAAGCCTGCACAGGCCGAATGCAGGAAAGCTTAAGAAAGGTTGATGGAGAGAAAACAGAAAAAATATGGCAGCAACTGCCAAAGCATTTAAAAACGAATGCTGAAATTATTACCCTGTACTGTGGTTATTTAATTAAGCAGAAAAAAGACGATGAAGCTGAAGTGTTGCTTAAGAATTATCTCAGCAATCACTGGCGTGATGAGCATGCATTGTTGTATTCAAATTTATCGGTGAGCGATGAGCAAAAGCAGCTTGAAACGGCGGAAACCTGGTTACACAACCAGTCTCGAAATGCGGTGCTGTTGCTAGTGCTGGGCAAGCTGTGCCTTAATTGCCAGCTCTGGGGAAAAGCCAGAAGTTATTTTGAATCAAGTATTGGCATAAAGCCCATGGCGGAAAGTTATTTAAAACTTGCGCTATTGTTAGAAGAAAAAATGGAAGCACCGGAAGAGGCGCAAAAAATGTATCAGTCAGGCTTGCTTCATGCGGTGAATGGTGAGTCGCCATTAGCAACTGGGTCAGGCGGGCATAATGCGGGCCGACCTCTGCTTAAGGTTATTCAGTAGGCGGGTGGTTATGCGCGGCCATTATTTTCTGGCGGCAATCGCCTGACTTGCATCGGCTGAATATTCAAAAGCATCTGAGAACATATGATCTTTAGAGGCACCCTGCTGAGTGAACAAATCAGCGGCAGCGTTTACCATTGGGGGTGGGCCGCTTATATAAATATCAAAAGCAGATAAATCGCCAAACTGCCGAGCAACCACCTGATGTACAAAGCCCGTTTCACCCTGCCAGTTATCCTCATCTCCGGGGTTTGAAAGCACCGGCACAAAACTGAGCTGACTATTTTTGTTAATCCACTGATTAACCATATCGCTCATATAGAGATCGCGCAATGCACGAACCCCCATAAACAGATGCACGGGCTGATTAAAGCCAACATGTTCAATGTGCTCAATCATGGCTTTTAGCGGGCCGAAGCCTGTACCCCCTCCCATTAAAATAAGAGGTCTGTCGCGGCCCTCGCGCAGATAAAAGCTGCCCAGTGGCCCCTGCACCTGCAAAGCAGAGTGTTCAGGCATCGACTGGAATAGAAAATCGGTGAACAGGCCACCATCAACGTGGCGTATATGCAGTTCGATTAAATCGTCCTTGTGAGGTGCATTCGCGATAGAAAAGGCACGGCGCTTGCCATCTTCCAGCATGAATTCGATATACTGGCCTGCGTGGTACTGCAATCGTTCATTATTGTCCAGGGTAATCTGTAGCGAGATAACATCATGGCACAGGTGGTTTTTAGAACTGACATGACAGCCCATCTGCCTGACTTCAAGGTTTTCCAGGCCCTCAATTTCATCAATGCTGATCTGCAAATCCTGAGTTGTTTTTGCAATGCAGAAAAGTGCCTGTTTATTGGCCTTCATCTCATCATCCAGTGCAATGGGCTCGTCGTCATAGTACACCTCGCCCTCAATCAGGTAGCCTGTACAGCTGCCACAGACTCCCCCACGGCAACCATAGGGCAGGTCGATATCCTGTCTCATGGCAGCATCCAGTATGCTTTCGCCTTTTTCAACATCAAATTGATGGCCTGAGGGCTGAACGGTTACCTTGTATAGCATAAGTGTCCTGAAATATTCTGGGGCTGGGTATTTTGCCCCATGTGTTTATAAAGTAAAGCCCATAATTAAAGGGTTATACGGATTTTTGGTATAATACCGCGATTTAACCTGGAGTTTTTAATGGCGCGTATAAAGATTTATAGCACAGCCCGTTGTCCAATCTGCGACAAAACAAAGAATTTACTGAGCAAATGGAAAATACCCTATGATGAGGCAAGAGTGGATACTGACCAGCGTGCATTACGGGAAATGTCACAGATTACTCAGGGCGCGCGCACGGTGCCACAAATTGTGATTGATGGAAAATGGATTGGTAGTTTTTCGGAGCTGACCATGCTGCATATGGATGATGAGCTGGATGAATTTGTTGAAGCTGAAAAAAACGGTTGAGCGCAACGGATCTTTTAGCCTAAATTCATCAGTTGACCGCGCAATAGTGTAGTAAGTTATTGAGAATATTGAATATTTTATTGTTTCGTTACTCACCCGTTCGGTTTTGTGTATCCCTGCACGTCCACGCTCCTTTGCATCCCTGCAATCGTGATGTTAGTGCATCCCTGCACGTCCACGCTCCTTTGCATCCCTGCAATCGTGATGTTAGTGCATCCCTGCACGTCCACGCTCCTTTGCATCCCTGCAATCGTGATGTTAGTGCATCCCTGCACGTCCACGCTCTTTTGCATCCCTGCAACCGCGATATTAGTGCATCCCTGCACGTCACACGCAAGCGGAGGACTGGGCCGTTTTTGCATGTAAAGATGACACGCTTTATCGCGTGCCAAAGGCACACAACCGTGCAATAACTCCTTTTTTGACTACGCCCCATATTATAGACAGGGTGCTCTCAGAAGCACACTTTGAGGCGTTCAACTGATGAATTCAGGTTTAAGATTAAAGCCTGACTTATCAGTGGTAAATGTACCTGAGCGGGTGCGGTTTATCGCACAGGATTCAGATAATTAACCAGACACCCACGACAGAGAATAGCCTGATCAATATAGGCCGATGTTCTTATTTTTTAGATCATTACGCCGGGTGTTTCATAAAGGCTTAAATAGATACTCATCATAATGAAAATAAAAAGCATGAAATATTTTCTGTTTACGGGTTGTTTTCTACGAAAAGAACTGTTCGTTGATAACCGAGTTTTTCACAGGCAACCAAACTTACCCAGAAACTTACCCAGGCACCCATCATAACTATTGACATCATACCACCGCAGGCGTAGATTACGAATCATATAGTCGGTGAGCAAAGCGTTATAAGCGTAGAGCCGAAGCAGGCAAAATTTAGTTTTCATCATTTAACGAAGCACATCACTCCAGAAAACGGAGTCATGTGCAGGTAAAATAAATATTCATTTTTTCTAGCTTATGGGTATTGTCATAGAGGCCTGGTGTGCTTCTGTTTAAGTTTTACGGCAATCGTTGAGTTTGTGGCTTCGTACTACCCGGCACACAAAGCCAGCGAAGTAATTAAGCTTATCACCTCTGGTCAGTTTTAAAGCAGTAGCAATATAAGCTTTAAAGTCCAGGCCTTTAAAGCCAGTATTACGAGGCTGCTTATAACAAGGCAATTAACTCAGACCGAAAGCCCGCAGCCTGAACTACTCTGTTTGCAGTTCACTATTAAACAGAGTAAAATTAGCTCTCTATCCGGGCTTCCGTCTGGTTATTTATGGCGTTAGTGCTAATGAAAAACAAAGTCAGCAACTTTGGTCAAGATGTTGTCCATTAAACAATGCATTATTCTTTCCAGCTAAGGAGAGATTAATGACGAATGACGCTACAAAGAAATATGTTGAAAGACTTAAGGGCACCTCTATTAATTGCTTGTGCCCTCTGGCATACATCTGCTGTGTTCCGAACCCTGGCAATGGAACAACCATTACGCTGCGGTTCGCGCCCTACAGCTACATGCCCCAGATCACATAGAGGGCAGAATCAATTAATAGAGGTGCCCTTAATAAGATATGTGATTTTATTTATAATAACTTAGATGAAGACTTATCTATTGAAAAACTAAGCAAAGTAGCAAACTTTTCAAAATTTCATTTCCATAGGCAGTTTTCTGTGTATATGGGTATAAGTGTTTATAGGTTTATACAGTTGTTAAGGTTAAAAAGAGCATCGTATCAACTAGTCTTTAATAAAAACATTAAAATTATAGATATTGCATTAAATTCAGGGTTTGAAAATCACGAATCTTTTTCAAGAGCATTTAAAAAAAACTTTAAGCAAACACCCTCGCAATTTAGAAATAAACCAGAATGGAAACCCTGGCATGAAAAATATAACTTAATTAAATATAAAGGTAATAATATCATGCAAATTGACATCGTGGATTTTAAAGAAACAAAAATTGCTGTCTTAGAACATCGTGGCGATCCTGAATTATTGAATGATTCTGTTCAAAAATTTATTGAGTGGAGAAAAGAGAGTGGCCTTTCTCCTGTCAATAGTAGTAATTCCTATGGTCTTGTTTATGACGACCCAAATAACACAGAACCAGATAGGTTCAGGTTTGATATTTGTGGTTCTGTTGTATCTGAGATCCCTGATAATGCAAACAATATTCTCAATAAAACCATACCTGGTGGTAGGTGTGCAGTATTACGCCATACTGGTTCCCATGATTTAATGCACAGTAAAATTTATGATTTATATGGGAAGTGGTTACCTGAAAGTAAGGAGGAGCTTAGAGATTTTTCTATGTTTTTTCACTACATAAATTTACTTCCAGAGGTGGCTGAGAATGAGTTATTAACTGACATATATCTTCCTTTAAAATAATTGCACACTTGCTAGTAGGTCAAATTGGTTGGTTTACTAGCTGATATATAGATAAAAGCCTGACAAACTCATCCAGTGAACAGTCAAAAGTGTCACGATTTTTGTAAAAACCCGCAAAAGTCGCGGCCCTTTAATCTGCCGCTGATGAGGGCGTTGAGGCTGTAAAAAGAGTTCATCAATCTAATGGAACAAAGTATAATTAATGGGTATGCTGAAGACGCTAGTTTTTTAATTGAGTCATTTGAAGAAATATCATCATCTGATCTACTAGCGCATGTTTCAGATTTTATACCTAACTCCAAATGTAAGGTTATTGAAATAGGAGCAGGCACTGGCCGAGATGCTGCATGGTTGGCATCAAAAGGTCTTGATGTATTAGCAGTAGAGCCTGTCTCTGAGTTTCGAAAAGCGGGGAAATCCCTGCATCCATCGCAACAAATCGAGTGGCTAAATGATTTTTTGCCATCTCTTCCTGGTGTTCTTCAGCGAAATGAGCTGTATGAGTTAGCAATCTTAGTTTCTGTCTGGCAGCATATACCAAAAGAAGAAAAATTAGCATCGTTAATAAACTTGCATTCTATTCTTATTAAAAATGCAAATTTAATTATATCTGTAAGAAATGGGCCTGGTTCAATAAAAAGGAAATGTTATCCTACGAGCGCTAAAGAAACTACTGACCTTGCACAGCAATGTGGTTTTAAATTAATTTCTAGCCAAAACACTGAATCAATTCAAGTGAGCAACCAAAAAGCAAATGTAACATGGACATGGCTCATATTTACTTCGGTTTAATACAATCAGCTAACAAGGCACTCCAGTCTGATTCAAAAAGTTACGCACCTTTTGTGGCACTTCGCTATAATGCTACAAAACGCACGAAATTTTTCGCTCAGCTGAGCCAGGCATTATAAGCGTAGAGGCGAAGCAGGCAAAGTTTAGTTTTTATCATTTAACGAAGCACATCACTCCAGAAAACGGAGATCATCAGGATGGGTGATGTCTATTTAAGTCCCATCCATGTTCCAGGTCTGTGCCTGAGCGATATTGATATGCAAAACAACAGGGTAGTGATTTGACATAATCGAATGTGCACAAACATCAATGGCAACAGCGTTGGTTTTTTTCTGAAGCCTGTCTCCTGGCCATTGCCTACGGTGCTCATAGCTTTCACCACAGAGCCATGACTGTCGAACACAGCGAGAAATGCAGTGGTGAGGGTGCGGCTTCGAGTGAAATCTGAGTATAATGGGGTTTTGGCATAATCTGCTCCATGAGTGTGATTAATTCCCTCTATTGATTAGCAATTTACGCCTGTAGTGGTATGATGCCAATAATTATAATGGATGTCCGGAATAAGATAAACGCCTACTAAGATGCCAGGAACCTGGAATGACAACAGAAGGAGCAGAGAAAAATATTCTAAGCCGATGAGACGAACTGGTTTATCTTGAGCAAATCATAAAAATTAGAGGGATGTAATCACCCCGGTGGTGCACCACCCATTGAACTTGAAAAATGCTATTATGAAAAGCTGCCAGGTGTATAAGGCACCAGATGGCTTGCCATCCCTTATAAATCTATTAATTAAAATACCATGAGAATTTTATGTATCGTTTATTCATATTATCAGGTCTTCTACTACTGCCCTTGTCCGCAAGCTATGCAGGTATAGATGAAGCGATCAATGCTGCCACCACCCCAATTGCAGATGTTATCAAACAAATTGTATTTTTTAAGATTCCTGTTTTTGGCGCAGAGCTACCTATGGTTGTTCTGTGGCTAGTCGCGGGGGCTATCTTTTTTACCTTTTATATGGGCTTTATTAATGTTCGTGGTTTTAAACATGCCATTCAACTAATCCGAGGAGACTATTCTGACCCACAAAGTCAGGGGGAGATATCACATTTCCAGGCACTATCAACGGCTATTTCTGGCACGGTTGGTATCGGAAATATTGGGGGTGTTGCAGTCGCTGTTACCGTGGGTGGTGCAGGTGCAACGTTCTGGTTAATTGTTGCTGGTTTCTTAGGTATGTCGACAAAGTTTGTCGAATGTACATTAGGGGTGAAATATCGTAATGAATTTTCTGACGGCCATGTTTCTGGTGGCCCGATGTATTACCTGAAACAGGGCTTTGCTGATCGAGGCATGACAGGTTTTGGTAAGTTCATGGGGAGTTTTTATGCTATAGGTATTTTTATTGGTGCATTGGGTATTGGAAACATGTTCCAGTCAAACCAGGCTTATGTACAACTTAATCAGGTAACCGGAGGTGCATTAGATGGATATGGCTGGCTTGTAGGGCTGATTATGGCAACCATCGTCTTTGTTGTTATTATTGGTGGTATCAAATCCATCGCTAAAGTAGCAGAAAAAATTGTGCCTTTTATGGCCGTTTTCTACTGCCTGTTTGCAATCATTGTTATTCTTATGAATGCGAATGTAATACCCCAGGCGATTAGTAATATTTTTACAGGCGCTTTTACCGGTGAAGGTGTTACAGGTGGTGCTCTGGGCGCGATGATTATTGGTTTTCAACGAGCCGTCTTTTCTAATGAAGCAGGCATTGGTTCCGCATCTATAGCGCATTCTGCTGTTAAAACAAATGAACCCGTTACCGAGGGTATTGTATCGTTACTTGAACCTTTTATTGACACTATAGTTATCTGCACCATTACGGCGTTAGTAATTGGTACCGCACAGGTAGCAGACCCTGCATTTGCAAATGGCGCAGAAGGCGTTGCGATGACATCAGCTGCATTTGAACGTGAGTTTTCATGGTTCCCTGTTCCCCTGGCCTTTGCAGCCGTGCTATTTGCCTTTTCGACAATGATTGCATGGTCGTACTATGGCCTGAAAGGCTGGACATATTTATTTGGTGAAAGCACGTTAAGTCAGCTCAACTATAAAATTATTTTTTGTCTCTTTGTGGTTTTAGGCTGTGTTGTCCAACTAGGGCCTATTTTAGATATTTCAGATGCGTTGGTATTTTTAATATGTGTACCAAATATTCTTGGCCTATACTTCTTTGCACCCATGGTAAAACGAGAAATGAAATCTTATTTTGCACGCATAGATAGTGGCGAGATAAAGAGATTTAAGGGCACCTCTATTAATTGATTGTGTCCTCTGCTTTGTATTACATGGCTCTGCTCAGGCTCTGCGTTACGTTTTCTCACCAGGTTCATGGTTATAAATGTGGGCATGCTTTCAAAAACAGGCCCAGGGCCCTGAACAGGGAGCAATCTATATTCATGGGAAGAGGATACAGGAAATTAATAGAGATGTTCTTGCTGCTGAAACGAGTAGAGAGGATACCCACAATTGAAAAGTCGCCGTAAAACCACCCCTGTAGGTTCGGCATCCGCATTCATGCGGCTTAAGTAAGGGTTTGCTGTGAAGGTAGTCTTTTTATCTGGAGTAGGCTATGTTTATGTTTTTAAAGAGTTTTTTAGGGATTTTCACTGGCTGGAAGGATGTTTTATCTGGGTATATGTCTGATTAATGGGCGTTGGAATTATGCTGGCGGGAATAGATGGAGCTCCATATGTCTTTTTGATAAAGCAGTTAGCTGCTGGAAAAATTAAATGTCCAGGTTATTTACATCCAATTCGACTGTTATAAATATACCTGTTAATTTTTCGGTAGCTAATTAATGAAATTTCTTTAGTATTCCTTAGATGAAAAATAAATTAACCTTTGAAGAAAAGTATGACGCAATTGGTAAGAAAGATACCCATTATGAAGGTATATTCATTACTGCGGTTAAAACGACAGGCATTTTTTGCCGACCATCTTGCAGAGCAAGAAAACCCAGGGCAGAAAACGTCAATTTTTATAATACTGCACAAGAAGCAATACAAAATGGTTTTAGACCATGTAAAATTTGCAGACCTATGGAAAAAATGGATGAAACACCAGAATACATACAAAATATTATAAAGGAATTGCACGAAAACCCATATTTAAGAATAAATGATTACGACTTAAAGCAAAGAGGGGTGGAGCCGAGTCAAATTAGAAGATGGTTTAAATTGCATCACAACATGACCTTTCATGCATACCAAAGAATGCTTCGTATTAATTCTGCCTTCAATGATATAAAAAATGGTAAAGCAATAACCAGATCAGCATTTGATAATGGTTTCGAATCATTAAGTGGTTTTAATGAAAGTTATTATTCAATTTTTGGTGGTTCAGCGAGCCATATTGAAGACCAGAATATAATAAATATCGCTCGATTTACGACACCAGTTGGCCCGATGTTCGCCTGTGCGACTGAAAAAGGGATTTGCTTATTGGAATTTACTGATAGAAGAATGCTAGAAACAGAATTTAAGGACTTATGTAAAAGACTTAAATCGGTGATTTTGCCAGGAAATAATACGCATTTAGATCATCTACAGTCTGAATTAGAGGAGTATTTTTCAGGAAACAGAAGGCAATTTAAAGTTCCCCTGGATGCGCCAGGAACAGATTTCCAACAATCAGTCTGGGAAGCATTGATAAATATTCCCTATGGGGAAACTCGAACATACAAACAGCAGGCTATTTTAATAGATAATCCAGATGCAATAAGAGCAGTAGCTTCTGCCAATGGTCATAATCGCATCAGTATCCTCATACCATGCCACAGAGTGACAGGTTCTGATGGTAGCTTAAAGGGTTATGGTGGAGGTTTACATAGAAAACAATGGTTGCTTGATTTAGAATCGTAATATCTTTTTCATGAACGAGAAGTAACAGGAAGCACCTATATTGGTATGTGTTAATGTTCTTATTTTTAAATCATCAATAGTTATGCTGCCTGTCCAGATACTACTGAAACGAGTAGAAAGGATACCCACAATTGAAAAGTCGCCGTAAATACCTCCCTGTAGGCTCGGCATCCGCATCCCTGCGGCTGACGCTTTTAAATTGCGGGTATCCTTTCTTTCCGGCTTATTAGTAAGTTGGCCCAGATAAATTGTCCAGATAAGCTGATAAGCCTCATTCATATCTCCTCAGGTTAGTGTGGAAGATATTATCCAGCAGTTCTCAGAGCAACCATAGAAGATGGATTTGTTGGCGCTTATGATTTTTCTGTAAAAAATAACAGCATTAAATTTGATGCCGTCACTTTTAAGTCGCACGAATTAATTCAGGGTAAAAGGTAAAAATATTTTTCAAAACTATTAGATGCAGAAAAATTAAAGAAATCGCCGGAATGATAGAGTCAGGTATCAAAATGCCCTTTAGCGCCAGTTACAGTTATTGACCCAATCCGGCTATTTTTCACATATTTGGCAATCTCCGCTTGTAGTAACAGTGATTCAGCTGTTAAAGTGGATGCTCGGTAGCTGAAATATGCCTGAATACATTCTGTAAGTTTGACATTTGCCTCCATGTGGTGGGTGGTTTATTCAGATTTCGCCAGGTAAATGGTTAATAAAATTCATGACAAAAGTAACAATCACATTACTCATATTTCTAATTGTATTGTCGGCCTGTTCTACAGCCCGTATAACGCCTGAACAGGCATCGTATTTTAAAGAACTAACTGAAAAAGAATACAGCAATGTGTTTGACCGGTCTGAAATGGGCTCTGTATGGAAAAGAGCAAAAGAATTCTGGAAGTCGTATCTGCCCGTTGAGAGAGTATCGATTAATAAATTTAAAACACATGAGTCTGTGAAAACAGAGATTACGTATGTTATTTTACGAACACCACTTCCTGATGGTAAGTATAGAGTTAAGATTACAGCTAATTTAAGAAATCCGTTAATGTCAGATACCGCAAAAAGAAATACGGCGATATTTAATGAGTATATCAATACCGGTATATTAAAATACCCGAAAGTGGTTTCATACTGAGGTTCTCTGAAAACGGCTTATACTCTCTGCTTTAAACTATAGGTGAGTGCTGTTTAGAAGCAGAGTCGGTTCAGGCATCGCATATTTAACGGAGAGCCAAATTTGCCTAAAACTAACCTGGCAATATAAAATGGCGATTAAATTTTAAAGTAAAAGGTAGTATCCATAATCCTGAATTACATCTCAGTTGAACACCTTAAACCTGAAAAGATCAGTTGAGCACATGAGGGTGTAATTCTGGGTGAAGCATCACTCACCCTTCTGCTGAGTTAGAAGGCGGGAAATTAATTAATATTTTTCAATGCCGTATGCTAATTTTATGCGTTCAACTGAGATTAATTTAGGATAATGAACCATACGCGGTTTTTTATGCTCTCTATGAAACGGTACTCACCTGTAGTCGTGATCCAGATAGATGTGTTGCTGGCAGGGTTTCTGCATCCACGAATGTACCTGAGAAGCTTGTTCTGTTGGCCTTTTAAAAATGTTAAACCTGGATTAGCCTTTTATATTTAGTTCCTTTATCTTTCTTGTGAGTGTGTTTCGCCCCCAGCCAAGTAGTTTTGCTGCATCCTGTCGTTTGCCGCTGGTTTTTTCCAGCGCCGTTACAATTAAAATAGATTCAAATTTCGGCTGTGCTTCGCCGAGGATATTCTGTTTCCCTGAGTCCAGTTGGGACTTTGCCCATTTTTTTAAGCCGTCTTCCCAGCTTTTTACGGATGGTTCTGCGCTGCCCAGAGTTTCTGTTAATAGCTCTGGTGGTAAGTCCGAGAGGTGAATTTCACGGCTTGATGCCATGACGGTAATCCAGCGGCAAATATTTTCAAGCTGTCGAACATTGCCCGGCCAGTTGAGGCTAGAAAGCCGGGTTTGTACTTCAGGTAATAGAATTTTGTGGTTAACCTGAATTTCTTTAGCGGCACGATGCAAAAATAAATTTAATAAGGCGGGAATGTCTTCTTTACGCTCGCGTAATGCGGGGATGTGAATGCGTATTACATTTAGTCGATGAAACAGGTCTTCGCGAAATAGCCCCTGCTTAACGCGTTGCTCAAGATTCTGATGGGTTGCGGTAATGATTCTAACATTGGTTTTTACGGCTGTGTGTCCACCTACCCGATAAAACTGTTCATCGGCAAGTACGCGTAGCAAACGGGTCTGTAAATCTGCGGGCATGTCGCCAATTTCATCGAGAAAGAGTGTACCGCCATCAGCCTGCTCAAAGTGCCCTCGCCGCTGTGATGTGGCTCCGGTGAATGCGCCACGTTCATGGCCAAACAGCTCTGATTCTAATAGATCTTTGGGTATGGCGGCGGTATTAATTGCAATAAAAGGCTTGTCCGCTCGGGGGCTGTGTTTATGTAAGGCGCTGGCAACCAGCTCTTTGCCCGTTCCAGACTCACCATTAATTAGTACGGTTATATTGGATCTGGAGAGTCGCCCAATGGCGCGAAACACTTCCTGCATGGCGGGTGCTTCACCGATAATATCCGGTGTGGCGGATTTGTTCGGCGTGTGTTTCTGTGTGTTTTCATCACTTTTTTTACAGGCGCGTTGTGTCAGTTTAACCACTTCATCAATATCAAATGGCTTGGGCAGGTATTCAAATGCGCCTCCCTGGTAGGCGGAAACCGCACTGTCCAGGTCTGAATGTGCGGTCATAATAATGGCGGGTATCTCCGGGTGTTTCTCCGTCAGAATTTCCAGAAACTGGAAGCCGTCTGTGCCGGGCATGCGAATGTCAGTAATAATTACATCGGGCTGAACACGGTTTAAATAGTTCAGGGCGGCATCGGCTGTTTCAAAACTGCTCACCTGGAAATGAGCTGATTTCAGGGCTTTTTCCAGTACCCAGCGTATAGAAGAGTCATCATCAACAACCCATATATGATGTTTAGTCATGCTCATTCTCCGGCCTGCCTGAGAGCGGCAGGTAAATGCTAAACACGGTTTTTCCCGGGCGACTTTTCATTTTAATTAAACCATCGTGTTGATTAATAAGCGTTTGTGCAATG
>UOFG01000129.1_pt1 | contig 37422 bp, 28 predicted proteins | sample 1988411 | NCBI WGS metagenome assembly UOFG01 (sample SAMEA4712194, study PRJEB27164) | hydrothermal vent metagenome | biome: marine basaltic hydrothermal vent biome; feature: marine hydrothermal vent; material: mineral | place: Pacific Ocean | collected 2011-06-14/2011-07-23 | depth 1689 m
TGGATGGGTGTTTGTGGTTCAGCGTGTGTAAGTGACATTAGTTAATCCCCTCGTGATGTGTGAATGGTGAGAGAATTTTAGAATGAGACCGGTTTTAACGGAAGGACGTCCTGGAATGACCGCTTACATTTTGAACCTGAAAAGATCAGTTGAGCACCCAGAAACATACCTTCAGGCGCTCAGCTGATCTTTTTAGGTTTATCGTAAAAGAACGGGCAATTCCCCCGTCGTTTAAAATTTCAGATGAATTGCTGAGGGCATTACTGATGTGATCTAAAGGGTTATTCTGGGTTATTCAGGGGTTATTCAGGGTTTATAGCTTAACTGACGGGCACGGCCTCTAGCGGCATGCCATTCTGTACCCAGGCAATAATCCCACCACGCAAATTATAAACATTATCAAAACCCTGCTGCGCCATAAAGCCCACACCCTGTGCAGAACGCGCGCCACTACGACAGTAAAGCACCGTCAGCTCATCAGCATCCATGTCATTTAACCTGGCAGGCAAGGTATGCAGGGGCAGTTTTTCCGCATCAGGTATCATTCCCTGAGCCATTTCAGCCACTCCTCGAACATCCAGCAGGCGAATTTTTTTGCCTTCATCCATATACGACTGGAGCGTGTTTACATCGAGTTCTTTGATGCCATACATTATGTTATTCACCCTTCAAAGACAATAAAGCCATAATAATAAAACAGAATATAATAAATTACTAATATAGTATATTCTACCCTGTTTTCCTTCCCGAGGGGAGGTATTAATTCACAATTTAATAGTTTGCTAATAAAGAAGCATCAATTTGATTTTCCCGAAGAAAATCAAATTATTATTATATATTTCAATTAGATAGAGTTATATTTTCCATTTTTCAGTTTTTCTGTTTACTACCTTTCGTCATGGATTGAAAAAAAAAATCTTCTAATACTTGCCTTTTATTCACATTCGACTGTATTGTTAGTATTGAGAAACTAATACGATCGACTAATTTTTTTAATTATGGCTTTAAACTTTGTTTTTCAGGCCACAAAGTGACATTAACAACATCAGCGAAGTCCCGTAGCCAGGCCAGTGTCCAACTATTTACCGAGGAGAAAATTCACATGAGCGATCCAAAGCTAACCATCATAGCAACCAAAGGCACCCTGGACTGGGCGTACCCTCCATTTATTCTGGCGAGTACTGCAGCAGCACTGGGTATGAGCGTTTCCATTTTTTACACTTTTTATGGCCTGAACCTTCTTCTCAAAGACACCAGCTCACTGAAAGTTACCCCTACAGGCAACCCTTCTATGCCCATGAAGATGCCAATGGGCCCGAAGTGGTTCAGAGCCATTGATTTTGGCCCCAAAATTCCTAACGTATTATGGAATATCCCATTCATGGACAGCATTGCCACAACCCTGATGAAAAAAACCATCTCAAACTGCGGTGTTGCAACCATTGCAGAGCTACGCGAGCTCTGTCAGGAAGCTGAAGTCAAGTTTCTTGCCTGTCAGATGACGGTAGAGCTATTTGGCTATAATACAGATGTCTTCATTGATGGCGTAGAATATGTAGGTGCAGCGACGTACTTCGAAGAAGCATCAGACGCAACCCAGTCTCTGTTTATCTAAAGCAGACAGGCACAGACAGCCTGGCTGGCTGATACTCACAGGCACAAAGCCACTTAATGCAGATTAAGTGGCTTTTTCATGTGCAGACCACATTCCGCTTTCTTCCTGTCCAGACACCATAAATTAATCAACAAAACGCTCTAATCCGGCACTAACCGCTATTGATACTGTCTTAGCAGAGTATATTTCCAGTATAATTTAATGAATATTATAAATCAGGCATCCCACCCTGTTTATTACTACCTATATGAAAACAACCTCATCATTACGCACACTATTTCTGATCCTGCTGCTATGCCATCCGCTCACCAGTTACAGCGAGCTGCCGGTGCTGGGAGACCCGACCCAACAGGAGCTCACGCCTTATCGCGAGTACATGATTGGCAAAAATTTTTTCCGCTCGCTTAAAGCCAGTGTACCCTTTGTGAATGATCTGGAGGTAAACGACTATTTCAATAATCTGGGGCAAAAACTCGCTTCATACAGCTCCCAGCCCGATAAGACATTTCATTTTTTTGTCATTAAGGTCCCCAGTATTAACGCCTTTGCCGGTCCAGATGCTTATATCGGCTTTCATACCGGCTTAATTATTGCTGCAAAAAACGAAAGTGAACTCGCCGGGGTTATGGCACACGAGATCTCTCATGTCACACAACGCCATCTGGCTCGCGCCATGACAGAATCCAGTACCAGCCCAGCGGCAATGTTCGCATCTATCCTCGCGGGTATTCTGGTGGCTTTAAAAAACCCTGAAGCAGGCACTGCGCTGATTATGGGGGGTCAGGCAATTGCCATGCAGTCACAGATCAACTTTACCCGTGCCAATGAGCATGAAGCAGATCGCATTGGCATCGGCGTTTTAAGGGATGCGGGGATCAATCCGGAGGGGATGGCTGGCTTCTTTGAAACGCTGCTACAGCAATCCGAACGAAATAACGTGCTGGCGCGTATAGAATACCTGCGAACTCACCCTCTTAGCACAACCCGTATTGCCGAAGCCCGAAACAGGATCGTCACCGCAGACAACGACTTACCCGACGATAGCCTGGACTTCCAGCTGGCCCGTGCGCGCACCCTGGTTGAAATGAACAAATCCCCACGACGACTGATCAAACAGATTGAAGGGCTGAGTAAAAAACAGAGAAACCTGATAACAGACTACACCCTGGGGCTCGCCTACATTAGTCATGATCAGGCCAGCAAAGCCATACCCTTATTAAGCCATCTACAGAAAATCAGCTCTCATCCCTGGATACAACTGGCACTGGTTGATGCCTACTACCACAATGAGAACAAAACAACCGCAATGAAGATCCTCAGGCAGCTCAATTCGCTCTACCCGAACTACTTACCCGTATCCATTCGCTATGCGCGAGTTTTAATTGACCTTAAAAAAAGCCAGCAGGCCATCACTCTGCTTAACCTTCAGCTGCGCACACAAAAAAAATCCGTTGTTTACAGCACCCTGGCAAAAGCCTATTTTTCAAAAGGCAATATCTCGCTGGCCATGGAAGCCACCAGCTACGAATACGAGCTGGAAGGCTATACTCGGCTCGCTGCACAACAGGTCACCAACGCGCTGCAACAGCCCAATCTGAACAAAACTACTATTCTGAGGCTTGAATCAAGAAAACAGGAATTATCCCACCAGGTTTCCAGTGAACAGGGCCACTAATATTAGTACTCCCTTATGCAGAAAGCATATAACTTTTTGATGAGCCTACATTTTTCTTGCTATCGGCTATGTTTTGGGTATGCTATGCCCACCAGTCTAAATTCATAACGATAAGTGTGAATTTCGGGCAAAAGCTACTGAGATAAATATGAAAAGGTTTTTATTCGAAAATCCGCAGGTTAGATGGATTATTCATAACCTGGCTGCCTCCTGATAAACTGGCTATTTTAACTTTCCACGTAATTAAACCACTGAGGAGTGAACTATGCGGTACACCGCTAAAGCCATTTCTACAGCAACATCGCTTGCTGCATTACTGGGCGCACTAACTTTTTCATTGCCGAGCCTCTCCGTTGCCGAAGAAGCGAGCGCAATTGAAAAAGGTAAAAAGATTGCCTTCAATCGCAAAAAGGGCAACTGCCTGGCATGCCACCAGATAGAAGGTGGCAACCTGCCTGGCAATATCGGTCCACCATTGGTCGCAATGAAAGACAGATACCCGGACAAGAGTAAACTACGCGCACAGATTTCTGATGCGGGAACAAAGAACAGCAACACAATAATGCCTCCTTTCGGCCCACATGAGATACTCAGTAGTGCTGAAATCGATAAAGTTGTTGAGTTTATTCACTCGTTATAAATTTTTAAGGTTGATATTTCAATGAATACTAAACGTAGATCTTTTATGAAAAGCTCTGCTGCTGCAGGTGCCTTTGGCGTAGCTGTTAGCGCAGGTCTAATCACCCCTGGGGCAGTGCTGGCGGCGTGGCCGAAAGCTGCATTTGAAGCTAAAGACTCAAAAGCGGCCATAAACAGCGCACTGGGCAGCAGCAGCACCACCGAAAGTGCAGATATTGCACTGAAAGCACCTGAAATTGCTGAAAATGGCGCGGTAGTACCCATTACTGTCACCAGTAACATCGCAGGTACGGAGTCCATTAGCATTCTTATTCCTAAAAACCCAACCCCTTTAACAGCGACTTTCAAAATGGGCAGTAACACAGAAGGCTTTGTTTCAACTCGTGTAAAAATGAGCAAAACCTCCGATGTTATGGTTGTCGTCAAAGCTGGCGGCAAGCTCTATAGCACTAAGAAAGAAGTTAAAGTTACTATTGGCGGCTGTGGCGGCTAATCCAGTTTAGAGGAATATATATTATGGCAAAATCTATCAAAATACGCGCTAAAGCCAAAGATGGTGTTGCAACGGTCAAAGTACTGATCAGTCATGCAATGGAAACAGGCATGCGCAAAAACAAAAAAACAGGCAAGAAATTCCCTGCCCACTTCATTCAGGAAGTGACCTGCAAGTACAACGGCAAAGAAGTACTGACTGCCGACTGGGGAACTGCTATTTCTAAAAACCCATACCTGTCATTTAAATTCAGTGGAGCCAAATCAGGCGACTCTTTGCAAATGAGCTGGGTTGATAACAAAGGTGATAGTGACGCTGTAGACGCTAAAATTAAATAGGCTTCTTCCATCGCACTCCTTAGAGAAATAATTAAAAGGTAAATATTATGAAAAAAGTTGCAGTCATTGTATCTGCGCTTTGTATGCTGGCAGCCCCTCTGGCTGGCTTTGCAGCAAACCCGGATCAGGACCTGAAAGATTTCAGAAAGTACTTTACTGACAAGTTCCCTGATGTTCCACTACAGGACTTCACCAACGGTGTTTACTCTGTTGACAAGCCCTCACGTGAACAATGGGAAGCGTTTGAGGAGTTCCCTCCTTATGAAATTTTCGTTGACAAGGGTGAAGAACTGTTTAAAAAACCCTTTAAAAACGGCAAAACCTACGCTAGCTGCTTTCCAGGGGCTACATCGGGCATAAAGCAAAGCTACCCATTCTTCGATGAGAAGCGCGCTGAGGTAATCACGCTTGAATTAGCGATTAATGAATGTCGTGAAAAAAATGGCGAGAAAAAGCTGAAGTGGAAAAAAGGCAAACTGGCTCATTTATCAGCCTACATTGCGTATAAATCACGTGGCAAAAAAGGCGCTGTAACCATTGTTAACTCTCCTGACTCGATGGCATGGTACGAGCGTGGCAAAAAGCATTTTTATGCCAAGCGCGGACAGCTGAATATGTCATGTGCAGATTGCCATTACTATAATGCGGGTAACAAGATTCGCGCAGATATTCTGAGCCCTGCGCTTGGTCATACCTCGCATTTCCCTGTTTATCGTAACAAGTGGTCTTTGAAGAGCACTTCGGGTGACGGTATGGGTACAATGCATCGCCGCTACGCCGGGTGCAACAAGCAGGTTCGCGCTAAGCCATTTAAGGCTCAGAGCGATGAATACCGTTCACTAGAGTATTTCCACACTTACATGAGCAATGGGTTAGTACTAAATGGACCAGGCGTTCGCAAATAACGATCAGCTTACCCCATAATAGCACCAGCTTGAGACAGGGAAATGGACATTTACACTTGTAAACTCACATTTCCCTGCCTCAAGCTGGCACTATTCTGTGCCAACCTGATCGTTATTACCATTACCCATTAGCTCACAACATAAACCATCATATCAATGCCAGAAAACAGGCATTCACTCCCTGTAAAAACACATTTCACTGCCTCAATCCGACACTATTCTGTGCCAACCTGATCGTTATTACCATTACCTCACTAGCTCACAACATAAACCATCATATCAATGCCAGAAAACAGGCATTCACTCCCTGTAAAAACACATTTCACTGCCTCAAGCTGGCACTATTCTGTGCCAACCTGATCGTTATTACCATTACCCACTAGCTTATACCCCATAATAACACCAGCTTAAGACAGAGAAATGGACATTTACACCTGCAAACTCACATTTACAACCAGCCGACATAAACCAGACCAATGCCAGAATATAGCCATTTTACACCTGTAAACTCACATTCCCCTGCAAAAATTAGATACTCTTCCAGGACAATACAATAACCATTACATAACTACCCATATCAAAATGCTCTCTACTATACGTTAAAATTACTGTATGGGTGATCCTCTGGTGCACCACCTGGATTATTTTTGTCGATTACCTGCCATCCCAATGCCAGTAAGTTAAGCTATAAGGCTTTGATTATGTTACAAAAAAGACTTTTTATAGCGTCATAGAATATTCAATATCCTCAATAACTTACCGAGTTATTGCGCGTTCAACTGATGAACTTAGGTTCAACCCAGTTTTCTAACTGCAAACCCGGCACACGCGCAAATTTTTTCATACTATTAGTAACTAATACCGCGCCATAACTTCGTGAATGAGCCGCTATTAATAAGTCATTTGAACCAATAATATTACCCTGAGCAGTTAATAAATGACGAATTTCACCGTAATGCTTTGCCGCTGAATAATCAAACTCAGCAATATTAACCATCTTAAGAAACGCATTAACGGCTTGCTGGTGTTTAGGGCTTTTAGCCACACCATACTCAATTTCAGCCAGTACAATACTGGATATGCAAAGACTGTCCTGCCTGGCATTCATCAAATGACTCTTCAGGCTCTGAGATGCCCCCCTCATAATATAGCTGCATATATTAGTATCCAGCATAACAACATCATTCATCAAATACACTCACCTCTGCTGGCGGCATATCGTCAATATCCATCAAAAAATCATCGTCCACCGACGGCGCAGTTTTAAAATATTCCGCCCAACTTTTACGGGCATTAATCGGTGTAATAATCAGCTTCTCACCCTCCCGAATAATCTCCACACGATCAGATTCAAATCGATACTCTTTAGGTAAGCGCACAGCCTGACTTCCGCCATTCTGAAATAAACGCGCTATTTTCGCCTTCGGCTTCTGATGGGCTACTTTCATGCTATCACTCCTTTTATATATACATTAAGTATATACTTAAATCAGTATATTTCAAATTTATTTGCCCACACCTCTGACAGTGACTCCAGCTAACCATGCGGCCTTGTGAGCCTGATTACCCCTCAATTTCCAGAACATCTTTCAGAATATCGCTGTTTTAATCTGAATTAATCGAAGCTGCTCACACAGGATACAAACAGATTCACCACAGAGAATGCGACCTGTTACGGAAAAATGCTGAGTTGTGCCATTAAATCTGGAAAAATCAGGCTCACAAAGTCCATTTTTTGCCCGAGCTGAAGCCCGGGTTCATGTGCTCAACTGATCTTTTCAGGTTAAAATACCCCTCTGCTTCAATCATGCTTTATTTTCAGATAAATTCCAGTTTATAGTCCTCCTCTGGCCAGTGTACAATACACCCTCACCCGCCGTTTTTCACCATGAGCACAGGCCAGGCATGTTTTTTACCGAACAGAAAAAACACTTTTTCCGACCCTTTTCCGGTAAATACCGCGAACAGGTAATGGAGTGCTTAAAAACACTCCATGCCCGGCTATATGGCGATCAGGCAGATTACTCCCGAGCATTCACTCAGGAACAACTGCTGGAAACCTTTCAGGAAGCTATTGCCCGCGCCCCAGTACTGGATGAAGACGATGAAAACGAGTTTTGCGCACCCAGCAGAAATGAACGTGAACAGGCTAACTGGGTACGCAATACCCTGCTGGAAAACGGCTGGCTGGAAAAACACGCCGATGAAACCACACTGCAAAGCACTTATGCCTTTAGCCGCGTCGGTCGCCTCTTTACACAACCCATGGTCGAGATGGATGGCCGTGGATTCCGCACCCGACACCGCAATACCCGCAACACTCGCAACGCTCTGCAATCTTTCCTGGAGCGCGGCGAGGTGTATGACCTGCTCGATGCCTATGAAGCCTCGGCACGTATTATCAGCGATTTCAGCGATGTGATTGCAGAGCTGGATGAACGTAAACGCCAGCTAATAAAAGATGTCGAAGCACAACAGCTCATACAACAGGCCAGTGATGAGTTTTTCGATTTTATGGAACAACGCTTTATGCCCGATCTCGCCATCCGCCTGTCCGCAGATAGCGTGGAAAAACACCGGGAAGAAATTCAACAACTAATCGCTAAAGCCCGCCGCAAACACAATGCCTTTAAGGCACAGGCCGAGGGCGAACTGAGAAAAATGGCTCCCGAGCTACTCAGCACTAAAAACACATCCATTTATATGCGTATTCTCGATGGCATTGACTCACGAATGCACAAAGCCAGCGAAAGCATGTTACCCGCTTTACGCCAGGCATTACTAAGCTTTACCCGCCGAGCCGATATTATTATTCGCCAGCTTAGCTACAGCAGCTATGGCGATCAGGGCGGCCTGCCCGCCCTGTGCCAGTCACTGTCCGAGATGTCTACACCTGAAAAACAGGAAAAATTACAGGCCATGGGTGATGCCATGTCAGGCCTCTCAATGGGTTTTGTAGACCCTGCAACACTCCAGTTAAATAACACCATGCGCAGGCGAATGGTTAATACAAAAGTGGAAAACCAGCAGCCACTTGACCAGGCTGCGCGAAAAGCACTTTTCATCCAGCAGGTTCTGGAAAAAGCATTTCAGGTCAATAACCAGGAGCAGGTTCAGTTTATAATGAATGCACTGCAAAACGGCCACCGTATTCGCAGCCAGCATTTACCCGTTAATAACGCGCGCGAGCTGTTAATGTCAGCCCATGCAATAGAAATTGCCGCTGCGGGCAATGACTCCTCTGAATTTGAATTTCGAGTACACTACAACAAACAGACCATCTCTACTGAATATTACAGGCAAACCGATGAATTTATTATTGAACTAGTCGAAAAACAGACTGAGGCCATAAAACAGAATGCTAACTGAACGCATTGAGCAACAACTCGAAAAAGAAAACATTAGTTTAAATGAGTTCCAGGAGTTACTTGTTCGACTACTTAACTACAGCATATTATGCCGCGAAGAAAGCCATGTCGAGCAGCAGCTCTATGACCGTTATCTGCGCATATCCACACTGGTAGACGAATACCTGGGTATAATAGATGTCCGTGTACTGCACGATGCTCGCTTTGAATACATCCGCTTATACCCTCCTTCAAGCGATGTACCGGGCATGGAAGAAGCTCATGAAACCGCTTTTTCCGGTAGCTTGCGCAGCCGCCTAAGCCAGCAGGAGGTAGCCCTTATTTTAGTCTTGCGCCTGCAGTACGATAAGGCACTAAGAGAAGCACAGGTCGATGACCAGGGCTTTGTAACCGAGTCTTTTGAAGCGATTAGCATTGCTATGAAAAACATCATTGGCCGCACATTACCCGAAAAACCAGCTGAACGCAGGCATCTATTTAATCGCTGTAAAAAACTACGCCTGATTGATTTCAGGCATGAAAATGATGTGCTGAAATCTGAATCATGGTTGAAAATTCACCCCATGATTGTAAGTTTTGTAAACGATGACGCAATACAGGCGCTTGAAAAAACATCTCCTGAAAACTCAAAGACACACAGCGAAAACCAGACCAGCACTGCACCATCAACAACTGATGAAATAGACTAACTCCATGTTTCTAAAAAATATTATTTTTGTCAACTGGGGAAACATCCCTGATATCGAATTTGAAATGGGCCCGGTCAACTTGTTATCCGGCGGCAGCGGCTCAGGTAAAACCACGGTAGCCGATGCAATTCAAACCATTATGACCGCAGCCCATGAAAACCTGTTTCAATATAACCCCGGGCAGGATGAAACCACACAACGAGGACGGGGCGGCAAACGCGTCCGCACACTGGCCTCCTATGTGCTGGGCTGCGACGATGGCAGCTACTCACGCCCAGGCGGTATTAATGGGGATGCAACCGATGGATACCTGGCCGCGATATTTCACCCCACACAAGGCGAAACCACAGAACCCTTTACAGCGATTATTGCGGTTCGTGCATGGCTGGATCAAACCGCTAAACAGATGGTCGCCCGCCAGGACGATCAACTTTTTTTAATTCTACCGGGAGAACAACTAAGGCTTCATCATTTTATCCGAGAGGATAAAGGCGGGAAATACAATGTTCCACTGGATAAAATAAGCAATCTGTTAATTGCCGAATTTGGTAAACGCCATGTTGAAAAATACGACAATAAAAAACGTGCTTACCTGCGCCGACTATACGCCATATTGCAGGGCCGAACGGATTCAGTTTCAGAACAGGAAGCAATGCATGCCGCAAAAACCTTCTCTAAATTTATGGCCTACAAACCCGTACAGAGCATTGATCGCTTTGTATCGGAAGAAATTCTTGAGAAAAAAGACCTCGGCGAAGCCATTCGCTCAATCTCCAGCCAGTTAAAAACCATTCATGCAATGGAGCGAGATGCCGGACTACTGATACAGTCCATTAATACATTACAGCAGGCCGAACGCCATGCTAGCGATTATATAAACCAGTGGATAGAGTCCAGTACACTTGATTACAGTCTGGCTATGCACACTTATAAATCACGTCAGCAGCAATATTTACAGGCCAGGCACAAGCGCCGGCAATACCGCACGCAATTAAAAGAAAATGAAAACGGAACCACCGATATTCAGCAACGTATAGAACAGATACGCGACCAGCTGGTACAGCTCGAAGCACAACGACAGGGTGTTATCGCACTACAGCAAAAAGACGAACTGGAAGCCCAACTGGAACAGCAGAAAAATTTACTGGTGAAAACCGCACAGCAGTTGCTACAGGAAGATGCACAACAGGAAAGCAATATCCAGAAAATTAAAGCACTCAGCCAGGAGCTACAGACACCCTGGCTAAAACAGCAACTCCCCCAGTTTAATGATCTTGAAAGCATGGCGTTAATGAAAGAGACACTTCAGCACGGGCAGAAAGGCAATGTTGATTTGCAGGCAATCCTGCAAAAAGATTTAACCAACGACCTGTCCTCACTGGAAAACCACCTGGATCATATCCGCCACGCGCAGAACTTACACAACCGCTGCTACCAGTACTGGCATCAGACGGAAGACGGACAAAGCCGCTTTGAACAGCTCAGCGGTGAAGCACACAAAATGCAGGTTCGCTATGAAAGCCTCAGCCACAGACGCAAACAGAAACAACACGAAATTGAACGATTAGAACAACACAAAATCAACTATCCATCTTTTGTACAAAGAGCGCTTGATGCCATCCGCCAGGCCTGCCCTGAGGCCGACCCACGGGTGCTGTGCGATCATGTAGAGGTAAAAGAAGAACGCTGGCAAATGGCCATAGAAGGCTATATGGGCGGCGCTCGATTTTCCATCCTGGTGGATGAGAATTACGAGGCCGAGGCCATCCGCATTATTCGCCAGCTGAGTGGACGGGATAATAAAGCACGGATTATCCAGGGTAAAAAAGCCCGCCGTGACAGTGAACGCGCTCGCCAGCAAACAAACTCCATTATTAAAGTGCTGGAGTTTTCCCATACCACCGCCATGCATTATGTTATCGCCAGCTATGGCTCGGTGTTAATGGTAGACACGGCAGAAGCGCTAAAAAGCACCGGTCGAGGGCTTACCGATGATGGTATGGCCGCCGGGAACTACAGCATGTGGCGATGTGATTTGCCCGATGCTGATCTGGTTTTCGGCGCAGCCGCACGTGAACGCGCTTTAAAAGCCAAACATCATGAACTCCACCTTCTCACCGAAGACTGGCAACGGGCTAACGACCAGATGCAACAGCTGGCACGAGTGCAGGACAGTACTCGCTCACTCATCAAACTCAGTTATGCCGAAACGCTATCAGATATTATGGTCATGCAGCGGGAAATTCAAAAACTCGACAGTCTGCTCGCTCAACTCGACTTATCTGAACACCAGGAGCTGGAGCAGAAACTTGCAGATCTCAAACAGCAGGAACAACAGCGCCAGCTTCAATACGATACATTGCTTAAGAAAAGCGGCGAACTGATAATACAGATCAAAAATATCACCGAAGAATGTGAAGAGATCTCTGATTTGCAGGATACAAGCCTGCAACAGGTTGAACAGTGCGAGGAAAATTTACGCGCTATTGTGACACAATGGTCAGAATTTGATATTGAGAAAAAACTCGATGATGCAGAAAAAGAATCCACTCAGCTGAATGAGGAAATCAGCCATCGCTTTCGCGAAGAGGCAATAACAAACCTGCACGAACTGGAACGTAAAATGGACAGAGCCATTCAGCAACACAATGAGCACTGCATGCCGGCCGATTCACTGATTTATGAAAACTACTCTGGACATTATGATCAGGCATTATTTGCTCTGATCTGCAACACGCACAAACAACTGGATCTGCTCTATAATCGTTTAAAAAATAATATTCTGGTGGAAAAACATGAACAGTTAAAGCAACTAAAAGACAGCTTTAATAATGCCTTTGTGACCCATCTGTGCCATACCATTCACCAGGCGGTATCCAGCGGTAAACGCCAAATTGAGCTATTAAACACCGAATTACAGCACCATCGGTTTGGAGCAGACCAGGAAATGTTCCGTTTTGATAGCCAGTGGATGCCAGAGTATCGCGAGTATGCCCGTTTTTTTGATGAAGTGATTAAGCAGCCCACGCTAAGCGATGAAGTTAACTTATTTGAAATGCCACTGTCTCAAAAATCTGAAAAAGTCAGAGATCGGCTTATGAAAATGCTGCTCGATGAAGATGAGCACAAAGCGCTTAAAGAGCTGGAGCGCATTGCCGATTATCGCAACTATCACCGCTATGAGATATACAAGGAAGTAGAAGGCAAAGAGCCCATCGCTTTAAGCGAATATGGCACCGGCAGTGGCGGCCAGCTGGAAACCCCCGCCTACATTATTCGTTCAGCGGCGATCACATCGGCATTCAGATTTTCTGAAGGCTCAAATCATTTGCGCATGGTACTGGTTGATGAAGCTTTTTCCAAAATGGATGAATCTCGCTCAAGGGAGGTGATTGATTATTTAACCCGAAGCCTGGGACTACAACTCATCTTTATTATGCCGTCGAGTAAAAGCGGGCCGTTTATGGATCTGATCAGTAATGAGTTTGTCTTTGCCAAGTGCCCGAGTGAAACACCCAGAGGCCAGCTACATACCCGCGTCTGGGTGGATAGAAAACAGTGCAATCAGGACAGGATAAAAGTGCTCTGGGCAAATCACCGCAGAACTGAACAATACCAGGCTGAAATGGATTTTATGAAAGAGTTTGTAGATGGCTGACAACGAAAGTAATATTTTACCGCAAAAACCCCCGTGGCTAGAAGATCAACCGGAAATAAAGGCATTACTGGATAAAGCAATTGATCGCTTAAACAAAAATGCGGCGGGTAAGCTCGGCTTTACACTCAAACCCACAACACTCTCCGGACTGTTCAAGCAGGATGAAAAGGCAGATTTAACCTGGAGCCTGCTAAAGACATTATTTGAGGGTGAATTAGCCATATTCAGTTTTCATGAAGACAGAAAACGCAATCATTTAGATGCCATATACACCGGGGCACGCATTCGATTTATTCCAGAAGCAGAAGCTACAGTGCGTCAATGGTTAAACCGACCCGTATCGGAATCAGAGCCTGAGAAATGGAAACAACGGGTAAATAACAGCAGAGAGCAATTTCCAGGTGATATAAGTCGCCTGAGCACCAGCAGGATTAGGGTTAAAGGGAAAACACCCGAAGATATCCTGAATGGATTTATTGAAATAAGAAAATACGCCGAAAACGAAACATCTACAAAAAAATTAACCCTGAGAAGCCTGAGTGCTCGATGTTTCTGGCAGGATTCAAAATTTCTCGACAATAAAGAAGAATTATTAACCCTGCTTTACCCACAGTTAAAAATAATAACCCGCCCTGTTATTGTTAACGCAATGCTACCGCAGAAAATACAGGGTGTGCTGTTTATTGAAAATCAGGACAGTTACACCCAGGGTATTACAGGTGATCCAGATACGCTACAGCACCTGGCACTGATTTACACAGCAGGCTTTAAACTCAGCGCCGAGCGCATTCGATCACATAATGAAGCTTCTTTTCACTACCAGGGAAAAACACATAATAAAGAAGCAGAACAGCTTACAGACTGGTGGTATGGCAGCCAGAAACAGGACTGGCCGGTTTATTTCTGGGGAGATCTGGATTATGCCGGTATGGATATATTAAAAAAACTTAAACAACGATTTGATGATGTGCAGGCATGGCAACCTGGCTACCAGCCAATGCTTGAATGCCTGCTAAAAGGTGGTGGGCATACACCAGAAGCAACAGGCAAACAGGATCAGAAAGATACCGGCGAAACGGGCTGTAACTATGCTGATAAGCAACTACTGCCTGCTTTAAGAAAAACCGGTCGATTTATTGACCAGGAATGGGTGTATCAGTAAAACCCGCCATTGACCATTGATCCTAAAAAAATCAGTTGAACACATAAAATTAGCATAAGCCATTGAAAAATATTAATTAATTTCCCGCCCTCTAACTCACCAGAAGGGTAACAGTGATGCTTCACCCAGAATTACACCCTCATGCGCACACCTGACTATGTCAAAAAAAACGCGAAGAACTGGGCCATTCACGTCTTTTTTGACTACGCCAGCTGAGCGCCTGAAGGCATACTTCCAGGTGCTCAACTGATCTTTTTAGGTTGATCCACCCCTTTTTGATCCAGAACAAAAATAAACAAGCCAGGAGTGTACTTTTTTATAGATTAAGACCGGATATAACCTCTGAGCTTTCATTTTTGTGACTTACATACTGTGTGATTTTATCAGCTTATGTAAATATCCGCCTCTATACTGCCTGTTTCACGTGCTCTGCCTGTAAAACTGGACTAGTATTAGCACCATTACCGATTTTTACTTCTAATTTTATATAAGGACACCAACAAATGAACAAGCAAAAACTGCTTCTCACCGCTGTATTACTCTCTCTTAGCACTGGCGCATTTGCCAGCTCATGGAGCTGCAGACACAATGACAACGTGCGCGAAATACACGTTGAGCAGTCAACCTCCGCTCCCGTTCCATGCAGTGTTGTCTACAGAAAACTAACCGAAGGCGTTGAAGACGAGGTACTCTGGACGGCCGAAAACGATGCCGGCTACTGTGAAGACAGGGCTCAGGGGCTTGTGGAAAAACAAACCGCCTGGGGCTGGACCTGTGTGGAAACGCTGAGCGAGAAAAACAGCGATGATGAAACCCTTGCAGATGAAACCGCTGCCGAGAGCGTGAGCTCAGAACCTGAACCCGCCCCTGCTGCTGAAGAAACGCAAGCTATACCCGCACCCACCACTGAAGCAAAACAGGCTGTCGAAACCACAGATACAGCAGCAGGAAACTAACAACCCGTTTTATTCTGCACGCTAGAGAGGGCTCCAGCAGAAACTGGAGCTACTCCTCTGATATTAATAGCGGATAAGCAGCACACACTATCTTATGCCCAGCGCCCTCGAAGCTTTTCTGCATTCATTGCCAGAGAACGATAGTCTGATGAGCGAACCGCATCCGCATTTTTAACTGACCAGATGGGAATTAGCCCCTGCTGGCTTATCATCCCGCCCCCTTTCTCTGTTAACATAATTTCGGCCACAGGCTTACTAAGCGTTTCACCCGCCTCTTTATAATAATGAACAGGTAAATCATCCGTCTGATAAACGCTTTCGAGATGCATATCCCAGCCACTCCTGTTAAAGTTTTGCGCCATGCACTCAACTTTCAGAAAGGCCGCATTTCCCCACAGATAACTGCTATGGCGATGCACCTCATCCAGCTCCTCAAATGAAAATGATTCAACAGGGCTACTTTTTTTACCATAAGGCAACCTTAGCATAAACCTCGGCAGGGCAAGCCCAATTGACGCGGCAACAGGCGACTCTCTTAGCATTTGCCAGGCTTTCTTCACACCTTCAGTCAACGGCTGATGCCAGTCATCATAGTCTGGCGCTGTTGCAAAAGACTCACAACCCACAAGGCTTTCCGCTGCTGCCGATATAAAAGGAGCGCCCGCCTGTTGTGCAATTGCCCCCACACTCGCGAGCGTCAGGATATCCTCAATGGTGGTGCCAAAGGTGTAATTACCTGATAAAACACCCCAGGGGATATCACCTTCTGATGGATCACAGAAAAACTTATACATTGCAGATGCGCTTAATTCATCCCGCGCCAGATCATCTGCCAGCGCCTGTTTGCTAATATCCAGTATTTTAATTTTAAGCCGACTCCCCGTTTCTACACGCTTCACTAAAAACCACAGTGATAGCCATGCGGCTTCCATTGCCTGGAACTCAGCATTATGTAGTATATCGCGCATATGCGTTTGCGTGGCCTGGTCCACCAGCGCAATCATTTCATCCTGTCGAGGGTCTGCCGCAGGCTCCACATAAGGAGCCACAATACTTCGTATTAATCGCTCTATCTGGCCGGCTTCAGTCGAGGCTGTAGAGGATGCTGGTGTGTGAGCATCAAGAATACTGTCCAGCAGATTCTCCGTATCCTGCCCTTCAGCCTCATTATCTACCGGCTTATCATCTGCCCCGCTGCTGGTTGTATGCGCAGCCGGTGTATTTTCCACCGCGTCAGGTACCCAGCCCTGCATTTCAGCGGCCGCATCAGCAAAGGTTTTATTATTTTTTAATCTGCGCCGCAAACTGCGTAACTGACTAAACGATTCCAGTTTTTGATACAGCTCATCAGGATGAAAATCCTCGGGTGCCTTAATTGCAAGAGGAATAGATTCGCCATTGATATTCACATTTAGCTGAATTTTGAATGCTGCCATACGCGCTTCAAAATTATCACGGTCTATTTCAATTGCACGCAGCTTTGCCAGTGGCTCCCGAGGAACCCCACTAAAATCACCCATTACCGCAATACAGAAAGGGGTATTTGCGTCTGCTGAAGGTAGATTAACAGCTTGCGAAGCTGGACGTTGCCCTTTTTGTGCCGAATTTACACCTATATTTACTTCTACACCCATCTTTAACTTATTTTTATCTGCCATTACTGATCTCCGTTATTCCTATGCTATTCTATGCTAAATTGCATCATGACATGAGTGAATTTTCAAAAATATTCACTTTATTAACCCCTCCCGCTCAGCAGCCGATGACGATCATTCCATGCAAACGGGTACAGACCTCACAGGTTTATTTCCATTCGTCCCAAAATAAGCGTATCCTCCTACACCAACCACTTCAATACAGACAAACACAATGAATGAGCTGGTAATTAATAATATTATAATAAATAGATTTATTATACATGCATTAAGAATACCGTACTTTATCTGCTGCTGCCTTCTAGCCTCTGTCTCGCAAGCACAGAAAACCATAACACTCAATACTGCATTCGCCCCACCGATTAGCAATAACACCCAAACGGGTTATGCCGACCTGATTTTAACAGAAGCATTCAGGCGCATTGGATACAAACTGGAAACGATTCATATACCTGCAGAAAGAGCCCTGATCAATGCAAACAAAGGTATCGACGATGGTGATTTGCTGCGTATTGCCGGCTTGCAGAAAAAATACCCCAACCTGATACAGGTACCTGAAAAAATCATAAATCAGGACTTTATCCTGTTCACAAAAAACCACCGTGGCTTTAAAGTTAATGGGTGGGAAAGTGTTAAGTATCACTCTGTTGGCATTATCACTGGCTGGAAAATCCTCGAAAAGAAGTTTTCTCAGTTTGGCAACCAGATTGAAATAATAAAATCTGAAAATGCCGATCAGCTATTTACGCTGCTTGAAAAAGACAGAGTTGATTTTATTTGTTACACCCACTGGTCAGGACTGGAGCTTTTAAGAAAAAAAGGGCTTAAAAACATAACCGCCCTTAATGCACCACTTGCCAGCCCTGATTTTTTTACTTACCTGAATAAGAAGCACTCAGCAATTGCCATTGAACTTTCCGCCGCAATTAAAGAAATGAAAGTCGATGGAAGCATTCAAAAAAAGTATGATAAAATATTTAACCCATTAATTTCACCCATCAGAAATAAAAAAAACTAAAAAATGTTAAAACACCATTCAATCCGCTCCCCTATAGCTCGACGTCTCATTATATATATTTTATTATTCAGTTCATGTATTACATTTCTGATAACTGCAATTCAACTATACCGTGATTACAAAGTAGATTTGAATGCCATTCACTCAGAACTGCAAAAAATCGAAGACATTCATTTAGAAAGCATTACTACTGCACTGTGGGCATCCAACAAAAAACTATTACAAACCAATATTGAAGGTATTTTAAAAATACGTGATATGCAGTATGTAGAAATTCTCGATGATGAGCAAATCTGGGCCAGCGCCGGGAAAAAAACTGCCGAAAAGACTACTGCCGGAAAAACCACCGGGAGAAACACTGAAAAAACAATTCAGCGAGTCTACCCTATAAACTATATGCATAGAAATAAAAGTATAAAAATAGGCAAACTAACTGTCGTTGTCTCTCTTAGCGGTGTTTACCAGCGCTTAATAAAGCGGATCTGGATTATTCTGTTTTTCAATGCTCTAAAAACATTTATTGTTGCTATTTTTATTTACTTTCTATTCTACAATATGATTGCAAAACATCTGTCAAAAATATCCGCCTTTGCAGAAGACCACAAGCCACTCTCTTCCAGCCAACCACTCACCCTTGATCGCGCTTCTCAACATCACGATGAATTTGACAGTGTCGTGAAATCAATTAATGACATGCATATCAGGTTAGAGCAGCAAATAAACGAAACCAGTCAACAGAAAAAACACCTGTCTCTCACCCTCAACAGCATTGGCGATGCGGTTATTGCAACCGATGCAGCAGGCAACATTACACGAATGAACCCCGTAGCAGAAAAACTGACTGGCTGGACATTTGATCAGGCAAAAGGAAAATCTGTAAAGAGCATTTTCTCCATCATTGATGCATCAACACTTGAGCCGATTGAAAATCCTGTCGAAAAAGTGATTGCCAGTGGTGAAACCGTTTATCTGAGCAACCATACGACATTAATTTCCAGAAACGGTGAAAGATATCAAATTGCCGATTCAGCAGCGCCAATAAAAGATGAAGAAGATAAAATACTTGGCATGGTATTAATATTTAATGATGTCACTAAACAGTACCAGTTACGTCAATTAGCACGAGAAAGTGAAAAAAAATACCACACACTAACCACCGTTGCACCTGTGGGTATAATTCATAGCGACAAACAGGGGAAATGTTTATATGTAAATGAAAAGTGGTGTGAATTAACCGGCATATCTGCTGAAAAAGCAATGGAAGAAGGCTGGGAGAAATCCATATACACTGAAGATCAGCAACAGGTATTAGAACAATGGAACCAGTGTATCAGCAATGCCCAGCCATTCAAGTCAGAGTACCGCCTCCAGCTGAATACAACTCGATGGGTGCTGGGGCTTTCCACTACAGAGACAGACGAAAATGCTAAAATTATCGGTTATGTCGGCACAATAACAGATATAACTGACAGAAAAAAAGCTGAAGAAACCATACAAATCAGCAAACAACGTCTGACGGATGCGCAACGTATGGCGCATATTGGAAACTGGGAACTTGATTTGGTTAACAACAGTCTCACATGGTCTGACGAGGTTTATCGTATTTTTGAACTGAACCATGAGCTCTTCTCCGAACCTTATACTGCATTTTTGAGCGCCATCCATCCAGAAGACCTTGATAAGGTTAACAACGCCTTTAATGAATCGATTGAGAATAAAACACAATACAGCATTGACCATAGAATTTGCACCCCTGATGGCACAATCAAAACAGTTCACCAACGCTGCGTAACATTTTATAATAATGAAGGCGACCCTGTGCAGTCTGTTGGCACAGTACAGGATATAACTGAACAGGTGAATATGGAAAATACGATTCGCCGCACACAGAAAATGGATGCGCTTGGCAAACTCACAGGAGGCATAGCCCACGATTACAACAATATGCTCGGTGTTATTATGGGCTATGCCGATATTCTACAGGAAAACCTTAAACAACAGCCTAAATTAGAGAAATTCGCTCAACAAATATACCAGGCAGGTGAGCGTGGAGCCAACCTGACTAAAAAACTACTTTCTTTTTCACGTACAAATAACAGCGATGGTGAAGCCATCGACTTAAACATATTGCTAAACAATGAACAGGATATGTTACAGAAAATTCTTACTGCACGCATCAACCTGATATACAATTTATCAAATGACCTATGGCTCACATGGTTAAACAGTGATGATCTGGAAAACGCCATTGTAAATTTAAGCATCAACGCCATGCATGCAATGGAAGGCGTTGGACAGCTAACTGTGCGCACTTATAACATACATATTGATGAGTTTGATTCATTACTGCCGGGGATAAAAGGGGGCGACTATGTGATTTTAAGCGTTATTGACACTGGGTGTGGCATGGACGATATAACCAAAGAGAAAGTATATGAGCCATTTTATACAACCAAAGGCGAAAAGGGCACTGGACTTGGCCTTAGTCAGGTATATGGTTTTGTTAACCGCAGCGGTGGCGAGATTACAGTCTACTCAAAACTGGGCTATGGCACACAGTTTACACTTTATTTCCCCAGGCACAATAAGAAAGAGAATCGAAAAAAAACAGAACCTTCCCGTTTAACCACTAATTTAAGTGGCTCTGAAACAATTTTAATTGTAGATGATGAGCCCGCATTACTAGAATTAACCCATGAAATACTGATCCAGCAAGGGTATAACGCAATTTGTGCGGAAAATGCCCAGGCGGCATTAAAAATACTTAAAAATAAAAAAGTAGATTTTATGCTATCTGACATTATAATGCCTGGAATGGACGGCTATCAGTTAGCGGCCATTGTCGAGAACAAATACCCCGAAACAAAAATTCAACTGACCAGTGGGTTTAGTGATGAACAGCACATAGGTATGGTAGATGACAGTTTACATAAAAACCTGCTCTACAAACCACTTAATTCCCAGATATTGCTTAAAAGAATACGCGAATTACTAACCTGAAGAGAAAAAACATTATTCACTGCTAACTGGATTCACGCTAATGGAAATCCATTTTATGTATCCCGCCTAATATACTGTCTGGCGTAAGCTGATATTCATTTTTCGGGTTACTATTAATTTTTTCATCTCGAAGCGCACGGGGCCGCACCAACGTAACTACTTGAAAAACAAACAAAAACTTGTATAATGAGTATAAAGTGCTTTGTTTTCAAGTGGTTACGTTGGTGCGACCCCATGTTCCATGTGCTTTATATCACATAAATAATTAACGGGTTCACCCATAAAATACCCGCACAATAAAAATACAAACCGGTCGTGTTTTTAATCTGAGCATAAAAAATGATTTACATCATTGCATAAAACCCTTAAAATCACGTAACTGAATCTAGCTCAGATAAAATACAGCGTAGCTTTCTGCCATCTATTCTGTAGTCTATATTGGGTTACCACACGAAGATAACGCGCTAAAGCCAGCAAAACCACAGGGACGCTATGTTAGATTTAACACGGAAAGACACATTCGCCAAATACTCTGCCATCACGACATCCCTTCAGCATCATGGCGACAGGTATACCTTTAGCCCTGCGTCTGCCCAGTTACTGGCCAATTTACTGGCCAGTAACTGGGCAGAGCCGCGCACGCATCATAACGCAGCTCACACATGAATCAGCCCACAAACCAGCCCATTAGAATAAGCCCGCAGCAGGCAGAGCAGATTATTGCACAGCTCTGGCACAACAATCACCTGGCCGATGGTGCTCGCCCCTATGTTTACGCGATTCTCGATGGTGCCCGCAATCGAAAAATACAGCCCATGCTAAAAAGCTATGGCGTAAAACATTACTGTCTTTTTGATTATGAACTGGACTACTCACTCACCCTGGCCGCGCCCTATATGATGCGACTTGAGGAAGACAGTGATTTCACACGGGATCTTATTCAGCAGGCATGGGGCAATAGCTGGGGGATATTTGCGATTGCCCCCACCACAACCAGCCTGATTCGAGTGCGGTTTAACTGTAAGGACATCTTTTTTGTCAGGAGTGAACAGGGTCAAAAAATGCTTTTCCGTTTTTATGACCCTCGGGTAATGCGCGTTTTTCTGCCCGCCTGCACAAAGCAGGAGAGTCTGGCAGATGCCTTTGAGCACATCAGTCATTATGTCATGGAAGATGAAACCGCTTGCGCCTTACATCGCTTTACACTAGAAAAAAAGCAGGGGTTATTACAGTTAAAGAGCACGTTCACCCCGTTGTTTGATAAACAAAACACGTCAATTATGGAACCGCTATCTTAGGAGAAGACAAATGTTAAAAATTTCACAGAGCCAGATGACTTTATTTGAAAAAATGGCACTGAAAAAATCCTGCACAAAAATACTGGCGCAGTTGAATGAGCGCTTTGCAGATAAAATGGATGATATAGGTGATAACGAAGATCAGCTTGAATGGGTGATGGATAACGCAGAAAAAGCCATGACATACAATATCCGGGCACAGGGTGATGTTGTTCGCTATTTAAATACCGCCATAACCTTTGGCGAAGACTTTGATCAGCTCCCCTGGGCTAACGCGATACTGGTGCAGGACATTGAAGGGGCCACCCGAACACGCCTGCTACAGGATGAGAGCGGCGTTCAATTGCGTAAATTATTGAGCGAAAAACAAAAAAAACGTGAGCCGTTAATCGAGCGAAAAATACAGGAATATGTAAAAAATAAAACAGAATATGTTATCGCTTTTACCGTATTCTACGGCCTGCCTTTCGAGACACCTGCGGATGCAACCCCCTGGCTGGAACGTGTTGCACGCAAAGGTACTGAACTGGGATTTGTGTATGACATATTGCTTGATTCCTATTTAGAAACAGCGATGTACTTTGGTGAGCACTTTTATAAACAGCCGTGGGCCGAAGAACTACTCACCCGCGAACAAAGCATCCATGACAAAGCCTCTGCACTGCTAGATAAATATAGCGAGCAGATGTCCTCAGGACATTAATCGAACGATGGCTGTATTGTATAGCGCATAAACAATGAATAGATGCGCATTATGACGTTAAATAACGACAGTCCGCTGTTGTTAAAAATAAGGACAAAACGATGACTGAATCGGGCAAGCAGATAGAATCGGCGCTTAAAAAATCGAACATTGAAATTAAAACTGAGCAGTTAGCACGGGCAAGCACATCGCTGGCACAGGAACGCAGTAGTTTCGATAACGACGTGAAGGCGCTTACTGACTTGCAGCAGAACAACACCCGCGTTGGAAAGATGCTCAATAAGGAAGGTGTTAGAATTAATAAGCGAGGGCCGCTTGCAAAAGGTGCGCTGGGAGCTATATCCATTGTCACAGGCAGCAGTATTCTGGCCGCAGAAGAGCAGAATATAAGAAAAATAACCGACGCACTTGAGAATGATAAGCTGGAAGCGAAAAGACTCCAGAAAGCCATCGTGAAGCGCCATCCTGACCTGCTTGACAGGGAGCTTAATTTTAACAACGCACAACGGCGCTACCTGAATGCAGAAAGAGATGCACTTAAAGAAGCCTATAAAGAAGAAAAAAAAGCGGCTGAAAAACAGATCGAGGCACTGAATAATTTTAACCGAAAGAATGAGCGGCTGGGCCTCTCAACAGCTGCCACCGATCAGCTGATTGCACAGATTAATTCAGAGATTAAAGCATTAGAAGAAACCATTGAAGCGAATGAGGCCGCACGGTGGGACAACAGAAACAATAAACGATCCCCGCCGAATCAGGCGATTATGCCCTGTCCAAAAAAATGCGAGGCCAGTACACTGGAGGTATCGTGTAAGCATTTTGGCAAAACACGAAAGGCAAAGCTGCCGCCAGGCACAAGCGTAGCCGAGCTGCATGTCATCAGCGCCAGCCTCGCCAGTGACCCCGCCTTTGTTGACATTCTTTATGTATCCATAGAAGGTGGCTGTGGCGAGGGTAAAACCACCGTATCCCCCAGTATATCAATTCCGGAGTTAATGCAGCGCGATGAAGAAGGTTATAATTGTCCTTATGCCGTAGTAACAGGAACCGACACGAATGTCCGGCTACCGGGCACAGCGGGCTCTCCGCTGGAGATTGCTGCCTACAGCCCGAGCGTTGATATGCGCTTTAGAAAATTGCGCTGGGCCGATTTTATAAAGCATGTTTTTACGCCACGAGAAGACAAAGTTAGCACCTACACCGTTGAAGCAAAGGGCTGTGGTGGCGAATACGATGGGCTGGCGGCTCAGATACATGCACACACAAAAGTTCAATGGGGTGGAGAGATCGCTTTTAGCTGGGAAAAGCTGGCACCGGAGTCCAATGAGGCAGAAGAAGATGGCACCGCCCTTGTCGAAACAGACACCGCCGTTAGAAAGTGGGCGCTTGAAGGCAAAGTCGCAGGCTCGCATGATGGCACTAAATTTGATCTGGGCACAAAACTCAATGATGAGTTTTTCCCCGGTCTCAGAAAAACCATCGGCGGTGTGGCTTCATTCTTAAACCGCCTGGATGATATAGAAAATAGCAATGCAGATGCGGATCAGCCTGCTGCGGAAAAGGACGGAGCTACAAAACCGCCAAAAATATTTAAATTTTCAGTCAACTACCCGAAAGTAGTCATTGGGGGGAGCTATGAAAACAAGGAACACCCTGAAGACTACACCGTCGATAATGAATTTAAAGTCTTTCTTAAGCTCGACCCCCTGATCGGTGCGAAAATAGAAATTGATATACTGCGCGCCCTGCTCAATATTGCCAGTGATGCAATAGCACCGGGAGCCTACAGTCAGGCTAAAAAGTTTGCCTCCTATATGAAAAAAATAACACGTCATTGAACCCTTTCCAATTGTAACTTCGCCGCTGGCTTCTTCTATTTAACCACTTGTATGCCGTTTCCATGACATAGCGATACATACCACTTAGACTGCTGCTGTTATCAGGCAGCCCAAAGAATTTACCAAGACACCCATCATAACTATTGACATCATACCACCACAGGCGTAAATTACTAATTAATAGAAGGACTCAATCACAATCAGGGAGCAGATTATGCCAAAAACCCGTTATACTCAGGTTTCACTCGAAGCCACACCTTCATCACTGTTATTCACGCTGTGTACGCAGAGCCTTTCTCTGTGGACAGGATGTATTCACAAAAACAGATCACGAACACCGCAGGCAATGGATAGAAGATAAAATACATGAAGCGGCGGCTGCTTTTGCACTGGATCTTTGTGGTTACGCCGTTATGTCAAACCATTACCATGTCGTACTGCATGTAAACAAGCCACAGGCAGACGCATGGAATATGGATGAGATAATCAACAGATGGCATATGCTGTACAAAAGTAATGTATTATCTCAGCGTTACATTAATGGAGAATCACTCGGTAAAGCGGAGCTTGCCACTTTGAATGAAAAGGCTGAGCTCTGGCGAGAGCAGCTAATGGACATCAGCTGGTTTATGCGCTTTGTTAATGAACCAGTGGCCAGACAGGCAAACGCGATATTAGTGCATCCCTGCACGTCCACGCTCCTTTGCATCCTGCAACCGCGATATTAGTGCATCCCTGCACGTCAAAGATGTCATCGAATAATTCCCCGCATTACGCTGCGCTCCATACGGGCTACGCCGCACCGAATTGAAAATAAAACGGATGTAGAGTTGTAGCCCGGATGGAGCAAAGCGCAATCCGGGGATGCATGATTTTTATGCATCCAGATAATTGCTATACTTAAAAATATTTCACATCGTAGATTAAAGATAGCTGTGAAAAGCTCAGCTATCAAAGAACGATATGCAGGTGGAGCTGCGAGCAGTTTTTTTCGTAACAAACACGCAATAAAACACTAAAAAAAATATTTATCAATTATTGATTAATGTTTTCTGCCGTCTGAAATTAAGATTTTTACATTATTTTTTCTAAAAAACATAGCTTAATTTTATCAAGGGCAGCGAGATCTGTTGTATTATTTGTCGATAAGTGCGAATCAGGGTATAAAAAGTCGAATTACATATTCTGAAAGTATTACTCCGTTAAATGATGATTCTAGAAATCACATTGTTGCAGAACTGGAGTCCACAAGAGTAGCACACAACCGTGCAACGACTTCTTTTTTATTATGCCTTCTCAGCAGCAGACATGCTCTAATACTCGATAGTAAAGCTGAAGACACGATACATACGGCATACGACAAAAAAAATAATAATATCAGGCACTTAATTCTTAACTTACTGGTATTTCAAAGGCCCCCAAACATGTTTTGGGTGAGTGGGAAATTGTTGTGGCTCCTTACGGTCATCGCCAACCTGCACAAGGTTCATTTTCGGCTAGATGCTGTGTGAAATGTGACTTTATCAAATAATTTAGAGTAACTACCTATGGTAAGCATTCAACTGGAAACCGAAGCAGAACTGGAGCAACACCCTGACGTTCTGGAGCGTCAAAAGCAGGAAACACTAGAACGATGGGAAGTTTATCAACAAACAGTCGAATGCATTTCACATGATGATATGGCGGACTTTCTGAAATCCCGGGAGAAGTGAAGTCCCGGATTGCGCTGCGCTCCATCCAGGCGCTAAAACAATCATAACCGGTAAGCACAATCCTGCCCCCTCCCCCAATAACCACCTCCTTAGCCGTTCATTTTCATGTAAAATACCCTGTTTCAGCTCAGGCCCGCTTTATTTAATGCCACTCTCTCAGTTAGACACTCATCAGATTCAGGCATTTTTTAGCCCGGATACTTATCAGCTCGGCGAGGCACTACAGCTATCTCAGCAGGTATCTGAGCTTGAATCTTCCGGCCATATCAGTGCCCGGGTAAATGACCCCGAGCAGGGTATTTGCCAGACATTTATCTGTATTCAGCAAAATAATACGGCGCTGGATATTGACGGTGAGTGTAGCTGTGAGCAGGAATCTAATTGCGCCCATGTTGTGGCTACTTTGCTCCAGTTGCTTAAAACCTCGGATACTGATCCGACTAATGTCGCTCTCCCTCTGAATACTTTCCAGAACACACCCATAGCTTCCCACCCTGAAACGGCGACACTCGGAGCCTCTACGGGAGCCTCTACCGGGGCTTCTACGGGCTGGCAACCGGAACAGAGTAATAAGCAGATTCACTATGTGCTGTCTGTCAGGGCGCATCTGGGCAGGGCGCATTTAAAGTTATCTCTGAAGCTGGTTTCTCTGAACTCGCCGGATAAGGCCACTCTCAGCCACACTGCCGCTCAGAGCCCGTCTTACAGTATTCCGCTTTCGTTAAATAATCCGCCCCGGTTTATTCAGCCAGCGGATTTGCAGATTTTTCAGCTCTTGCAAACCGAGACCCACTCAGGCGGCCTGAGCTATTTTCTGCCGATAGATAATCACAGTATCATTGAGCCGCTGCTGTCTACCGGGCGCTGCCACTGGCAATGCACTGAAGCGCCGGCCCTCACACCCCGCTCTGCGCTGGCTGGACGCTGGCACTGGCAACAGCACGCGGATGGTAGCCAGCAGTTAGTTTTTAAACCGGATAACGCGGGTATTAATATTCTGCCCTGCCTGCCGCTCAGGTATCTTAATGAGGAAAAGCACGGCACTGGCCTGATGAACAGTGGCCTGAGTGCGGCTCAGGACAATCTGTTTTTTAATTTACCGGCCTATGCGGCAGATGAAATTGGCCAGGTTGTGCAGCAACCACCCTTGCATGAAATTTTAAGAGACTCTGCTACTGCTTTACCCCGACTGGCGGAAAAATTTGTTAGTAAACCCGCATCTGTAGACATTATTTTTACACTCAGTTTAAAACCTCGAAGCAAAACAATGCCGAGTAAATCCAGGAAAAATATTTTCTGGGCGGCGCACTCTTTGCTTGAAGGCCATCTGGCTTTTTCCTACCCCGGGCGTTGTATTAGCCATTCTGAGAATAGCCATTTTATTGGGCAGTTTGAAGGCGATACGTTTATTCAGTGGCAGCGGGATCGGGATGCGGAAAACGCGGCGATAAAAAATCTGCAACAACGTGGCTGGACACCCTGCTTAACCGCGAATGGGGATATCTGGCTAAATGCTCAGCATGAGGATAATGGTTTGAGCTTTGCCCGTGCGCTGGCCTTTGACCTGGCTGAACTGAAACAGCAGGGCTGGCAACTTGCACTGCCCGACAGTCAACCGAATGGGCAAACGAGTGAGTTTGCACAGGCTATAACAACCGATATAAAAAACTGGCAGGCGGAACTGACTGCGCCGAAAAACTCGCAGCAGATGCTACTGGGCCTGACCGACAGACACTGTCATCGATCTATAAATTTAATACAGGCTTTACACATTAGTTTGCAACAACAATGGATAACGCTTAATGAGCTGACTGAAGATCAGCAAACCTCACTGCTGGCAACCGATGATGGACAAATTCTTATTATCGAGAACCGCCCTCTGCGTGCATTACTGAGCCAGTTACTCGAACTGGCAGGCCCCCGATATTTACAGGAAACTGCGTCGGGTGAAATCCGCTTAATACTCAGCCGGGCCCGGCTTGAGGCTATGCAGGTACTTTTCGATGCACTGGGTATTGAGTTAATTGTCGATAAGCAACTGATAATGCCCACTTCTCTGCCCACCCCTCTGCCCGCGCCCCTGCCCTCCTCTCTGTCGGAAACCTCTGGCGTTTCGATTTCGACCGGACTCAATGCCGATTTGCGCGACTACCAGCAACAGGGGGTGGACTGGCTCACACATTTGTTTCAGCATAAGCTGGGGGGGCTACTGGCGGATGATATGGGGCTGGGTAAAACACTACAGGTACTGGCTTTTATATGGCGTTGTAAGCAACAACAGTTACTCGACAGGCCGGTGCTGATTCTTGCGCCCACCAGTCTGTTAGGCAACTGGAAAGCGGAGGCGGAAAAATTTACGCCGGGGCTGAAACTGCTGTTATTACAGGGTGCAAAACGCCACCCGTTGTTTAGCGATATTCCACAGTGTGATCTGGTGATTACCAGCTATCCGTTGCTGGTGCGCGATCAGGAACTGTTGCTAATGCACAACTGGCAGGTGCTGATTCTGGATGAGGCTCAGGCGATTAAAAACCCTCAGTCGCGCACATCGAAAGCGGTGCGCGAGTTTAATGCGGATTCTAATTTCTGCCTGTCGGGCACGCCGCTGGAAAATCATCTGGGTGAGTTATGGTCGTTATTTGATTTTACGCTGCCGGGACTGCTCGGTAATCAGCAACAGTTTAATGAGTGGTTTCGCGACCCCATCGAAGAGCATGACGATACGCTTCAATATGAACTGTTAATTGAGCGGGTGCGTGCCTTTATGCTGCGCCGCCTTAAGCGTGATGTGCTGCCGCAGTTGCCGGAGAAAACCCATCAGCTCTGCCTGATTGAAATGGCTGAAGCCCAGCAACAGATATATGACGGGATTCATGCTCAGATGAAGCAGAATTTACAACGCCATATCCGCGATCGGGGTTTGCAGAGTAGCCGTATGCATATTCTCGAAGCCCTCACTCGGCTGCGTCAGGTGTGCTGTGATCCTCGCTTATTGAATGGGTTATTGAATGAGCCATTACATGAAAGCAGTGATATAAACGAGCCGTCATCTGCCAAGCTTGGCCAGCTAATGCGTATGCTGGAGGAGATGCTGCAACAGGGGCGTAGCATTCTGGTTTTTTCCCAGTTTACCAGTATGCTTAAACTCATTGAGCAGGCGCTGGATGCGCGAGGCATTGAGTATGCTTTGCTCACGGGGCAGACAAAGCACCGCGATCGACAGGTTAAGCGATTCCAGCAGGGGGACGTGCCGCTGTTTTTAATTAGTCTGAAAGCAGGAGGCAGTGGGCTTAATCTGACCCGTGCCGATACCGTGATACACTATGACCCCTGGTGGAATCCGGCAGCGGAAAACCAGGCCACCGATCGGGCGCACCGTATTGGCCAGCATCAGTCGGTGATGGTTTATAAGCTAATTGTTGAGAATACCATTGAACAGAAAATTCTTGAACTGCAACAACGCAAACAGGCACTGGCGGATGTTTTGCTGGATAGCTCTCAGGCCACACCTGAAGCGTTTGATGCATCTGATTTAAAGAACCTGCTGCAACTGCTTGATTACGAATAACGGGATAATTTTAAAACGCGATGACAAACATAACTGCACCTGAAATAACCGCTCATAGAATAATTATTCAGGCAGTAGACGATATTATTAGCGATCTGGGCTGCTACAACCCCATCGAATTGCTGTTGCGCCAGGGCCGCCTGCGCTATAACGATTATGAACGCTGGCGCAGTGGCGAGCAGGCATTTATCTGCGAGCTGCTTATGGGCAGTGCAAAGCGCATTAATACATTACTGAGCACCGCAAAAGAGTATGCGCTGGCATTAAAACTTGATGCCGAGCCACTTCAGGTACACGGCTGGCAGGGCAGCAGGCTGAACCAGCCTTTGCAGTTTTGCCCAGCGGGCAGTGATATACATGAAGCACTGTTAAATACGCAGTATATTCGTTCGGAAACACTGCCACAGCTGGATCTGTTTTTTGACAACCAGGGCGTGCAACTGGCAAACGATCTTAAGCTGGCATTGAGTGACCGCAATATTGAACTGGCCACCGACCGACTGAACCAGCTGGAACATGCAGACCCCGGCCACAGCCTGTGCGGTCAGGCGGTGCAATTACTCAATGCATTGCAAAAACTGGCACAGTCGGAACGGGACAGCCCGGCAACTGAACTGCACTATTTGCAACAAACACTGGCACCCCTTGCAAAAGATGCGTTAGCGGATAAAGCCCGGGATTTTATTGCACCTTTCTGGCGTGGCCTGGCAGAGCATTTACCGAAGGGTGAGTACTCACTCGAACAACCACAGTTGCACCCCGCTTATTGCTTTAAGCAGATACTGGACTGGCCACAGGTGATTCGACATATTCGGGCCATTAGCAACTGGCAGCAATATCCGGCGTTATTTGCCCCACTCAGCCACGGCTATTTTCACAATGATCAGCGTATTGAGAGCATTCAGGTGCTGTGTGAGTTTTGCTGGCGACACCCACAGGCCGATATTTTTATGCCGGATGATTTTAACTGTATTCAGGCGTGGAATCAGTTTGTTGATGAGGAGCTGGACGAGCGCTGGGGGCTGCAACACTTTCCGGCCTGGCTGCTTTTTAAGGAGCAGGGTTTGAGCTCGCATTTAATGGCCGATACAGATTACACACCGGAGGCGTTTATTGCGCTGCAATCACTGACCGGGGTGGATGATAATGGGCAGATCGCGCTGCGGGAGCAGTTACAGAAGGCTCATGAGGGGATTTTCAGGTGTTATCTTTCCCGGGTGGGGTGAACCCAGGTGATTACAGTAACACTACTCTGTGTATTACTTTGTGTCCTATGCCAGTAAACCAGGCATTAAGTCATTGATATTATTATTTTTTTGTCAGATACCCGATATCATATGTCATATGTCTCGCGCCTCCGAGTTAACTACTGTGGCATCACCGCAATAATACCTTGCATTTTCAAACCCAGGGTTTTAAATTGCATGGTATGAAACAACGTCATTATGGCCCGTTATTAAAAGAATTGCTTGAGTTCTTCCCCTGTGTTGCGCTTCTCGGTGTACGCCAGTGTGGGAAAACCACCTTGCTGCAGCTTCTGCCAGAAAATACTCGACCTTGAGAAAAACAGTGATTATGATCTGGTCACCAGCGATCCTGATCTGTTTCTACGCCTTAACCCCAACAAAGTGGCACTGGATGAAAGCCAGCTTTTACCCCCTTTATTTTCTGCATTACGGGTTGCTATAGACAGTAACAGGCACGTCTCTGGCCGGTATATTATTACCGGGCCGAGCTCCCCTGAGCTGATTAAGTCTATTTCTGAAAGCCTTGCAGGCCGAGTCGCCATTATAGAAGTTGCACCATTGAGTATTGGTGAGGCGTATGAGCAACCCAGTAATGATTTCTACCGATTAATAAGTGAGCGATGCAGCCTGAATGAGCTACTGTCCCTTAAGGTCGATAAAAGCCTGGATGAAATTAGTTATTACTGGTTACACGGCGGTTACCCTGAACCCTGGGTAAAGAATAACCCTCGCTTTCGCAAGCTATGGTTACAGAACTATCTGCATACTTACATAGAAAGGGATATTATTCGTCTGTTTCCTGGCCTCAACCGAGAAAAATACAGACTGTTTATCCAGATACTGGGTCATCTATCGGGAAATATTATTAACTACTCCGATGTAGCCAGAACATTAGGTATATCGCAACCGACCGTGCGGGAGTATTTTCAGATTGCCCATGGCACTTTCATCTGGAGGCATATTCCTGCATATGAAAAAAATGTAACAAAGCGTATTATTAAACACCCCAAAGGCTATATACGTGACACTGGCCTTCTACATTTCATACTCCACTTAAATGATCTTGATATGCTGCTCAGTCACCCGCAAATGGGGCACTCATGGGAGTCTATGGTTATAGAAAACCTGCTCAGAGAGTTAAATTGCCTGGGCGTTCACTATGACTATTACCACTATAGAACGGGGGGAGGTGCCGAAATTGACCTGATTTTAGAAGGTGAGTTTGGCCTTTTGCCCATAGAAATAAAATACAATCAGAGAACAAATCAGCGCAATTTAAGGGCTTTAAGGGATTTTATCGAAGAACACAACTGCCCGTATGGCATTGTAATAAATAACGACGAACAGGTGCGACAGTATGATGAAAAAATCATCGGTATTCCTTTTGCGTGCCTGTAAAGGAGGTTTCAGGGCAGCCATTCACGTTCCTGTACTCCTGCATCCGCAACATAAATGCCCCCCCCTGCACAGGGGCACAGTGAACACGGAGACTTTGTGTCTGGCCTGTAGCTTTTCTCTGTGCCCCCTCTGTGGTAAAAAAATATTAAGAAGGGGGGAGCCGTTATGTTTATTGCGCGCCCAACTGATTAATCCAGGTTAAACATGCAGAGTTTTGCTTTTGACATATGACCTTCGACCTAAGACTTACGACTTTCTCCCCACTCAGAATATTTCTCTTCCCATTCCCACGCATGGCGAACAATGATTTCAAGCTCTGCATATTCTGGCTTCCAGCCCAGTTCTTTCTGTAGCAATGAGGCATCTGCCACCAGTCTTGCGGGATCGCCTTCGCGGCGTTCTCCCAGCTTTACAGCAAAATCAGCACCGGTCACTTTTTTCGCCACATCAATCACTTCTTTAATGGAATAGCCCTGCCCATTGCCCATATTATAAGCTCTGCTCTCCCCCCCTGCGAGCAGGTGTTCTAGCCCCAGCAAATGTGCGCTGCACAGGTCATTAATATGAATATAATCCCGCACACAGGTACCATCAGGTGTGTCGTAGTCGGTGCCAAAAATCATAATACTGTCGCGCCGACCGGATGCCGCCTGTAACACCAGGGGGAGCAAATGGGTTTCGGGGATGTGGCGCTCGCCGAGCTCGCCCTGCGGATCGGCACCTGCGGCATTAAAGTATCGCAGGCTCACCGATTTTAACCCATAGGCATAATCGAAATCGGCCAGTATCTGCTCTACCATGAGTTTGCTGTGGCCGTAAGGATTTATGGGTTTTTGTGGATGTTTTTCATCTATGGGCGTGTACTGTGGCTCGCCGAAAGTAGCGGCGGTTGATGAAAAAATAAAATGCTTTATATTATGCTCAATCATTGCATCCAGCAGCACCTGGGTGTTGCTCACATTATTGCGGTAGTACATTGAGGGCTTTTCAACGGATTCGCCGACCTGAATATACGATGCAAAATGCATCACACCATCAAAACGATTTTCACTAAAGAGACGATTTAGCAGTGTTGTATCGGCAATATCACCTTCGATAAATTCGCCGTATTTCACCGCATCTTTATAGCCATTTGATAAATTATCTAATGTGCTCACATCATGCCCTGCTTTACTCAGCATTTTAACCATATGTGAGCCGATATAACCTGCTCCACCGACAACCAGTACTTTCATTTTTTCTATCCTGACAAAAAACAGCGTTTAATAATTTTTTTAAAAGCGTATAAGCCACTGCATAAAATCAGTTTTGCACTTTTAAAGCTCTCCAGGTATGATACAGACTAATTCCAGTCGTGCAAAACTAAAAAAGGACTAATATGATGTACAGCGAATTTAAAAATGAACCTTCTCCAGACCTGTTTCACCAGATGAATCTGGTGCTCTCGGTAAGCGCTCGCCTGATACTGAACGGGGCTATCTCGGATGAGTTTTTTCAATGGGCGCAGCGCTCACTGCACTCGCTCGCACCCGCTTTATTTATGGGTTTTGATACCGAAGACATCAATAAGGTGGCCTGGCTAACAGCGATTAATCTGTGGAATGCTGCTCCGCAGCCTGACAACCATTTTAAGCCCCTGCCGCTGCCCATGCCTGGCAGAAACACCCGCTGCCCCTGTGGTTCGGGTTTGAAATACAAACAGTGCTGTACACGTATGCCTGATCTGAAGCCATTTCCGGCGGATATTTACTGGCCGATTCTGGCCGAAATAATGAGCAAAAGTCATATAAACGAGCTGGTTAAAAATAATGAGATACCTGCAATGGGCCTGGTTATTATCGCTAATTTTTATGATGAAAACGAAGACTATTCTCAGCTCATCAAAATGCTTGATCCCCTGTTTGAAGGCGCTGCAAGCCGGCTCAACCATAAGCATGAAAAGTTGCTGGGCATTCTCCATGACAGCTACGATGCGCATTATAAAACTGATAAAAAGAGAAAAGACCTGCTGGCGCGTATGAGTCGGCACAAAGACCGCATTATTCGATCTGAGGCCTGGCAATACATTGCTGCCATGCAGCAGGAGCAGGGCAATATCCAGGACGCACTGGATGCATTTACCGAGGCCATGCGAGCGGATCCGGACAACATGAGTCTTGCACTACTGGAACTTGCCTTATTAACTGACGATAACCGAATTGAGCATGCAAAACAACGGGCCAGTTTCTGGCTGCATAAACTGGCGCACTATGAAAATGAGTACCCCGAGCTCATCAGGCGGCTCAGGCTGGCGCAGACAGATCCTCAGGCAGCCGTTTATGGCCCGCAGGGAGGGGATGACTCGCGCCTTGCACAGTTACTGGAATGGATTGAAGCAGGCGAGAACATTCCCATCGCACAGTACAGTTTCTCTACTGTTGATATGCAGGAAGAAGAGGATGAATTTATCCTGGACTTACAGGCACATCTGTTAGGGCTGGATATGGATGATGATGAGGTGGGTCATATAATTGATGAGGTCAGGCAGGGTAAGCCTCTGCCTGAAACATTTATCGAGCTTTATCCTGGCAGCCAGGAAAATCTGCTATCAATACAGAACACGCTGAATGACGCTACTCACCCCATGCACAATGCTGGCAGCCTGCAACCACCTCAGGCTATCAATTTTCTGGAAATACAGTGGTATAGTATTTCGCCGTTAGAGAAACCTTTTTCTGTGAACTATGAAACGGAGGATGGTGAGAAAGCCTGGCATGATTCTGATAACCATCAGTGGCTGGACTTTCTTAAGGAGCACCCACAGGCCATTAACAGCCTGGATATAATAGACGATATAACAACACTTGTTTATATGTACCCCAACAATGAAGTATTCCGCAATGAGATAAACCGTATAAAGCCGCTGATTGAACGTGGCGAGCGCATTATTCACCAGGCCAGAATTCCAGCGAATAAAACCCTGCCCTGGTTAATGCAGGAAAATCGGCCGGTGCTTCGCTTGCTCTCTCATAATATCAATATAAGCACGGCTAACGAGGACACGCAAAGGCTGATAGAAAAAGCTCAGCACTACATGAGCCTGAACCCGGACGACAACCACGGCTATCGAGCAATACTTGTTAATCTTTACCTGCAGCAGAATAACAACCAGCAGGCACTGGCACTGGCCGAGGCTTATCCAGAGGATATGCTGGCAGAGGTACAGTTCGGGCGGGTTCTGGCACAGTATCGAATGGGGGATTTGCAGGCCGCGCAAGCAACACTCAAAACCGCCAGTGATAAACTGCCTCTCATCGTGAAATACCTCCTTCAGGCAAGCGCGAAAAAACCAGAATTCAGTGCGTACGGGATTATCCAGGGCGGTAAAGACCAGGCCTGGTTATATAGAGATGAAATGCGTGAAAGCTGGTTGCAGACAGATGGCTGTATGGCGTGGTTGAAAAAGCAGGTTTAGTTAAATAACCGTAAAACTGAACGGGGCCAGGATAATACAAAGCGCCTACTATTGACATATCTGAAGTTGTACTTCATATTATCCGTATGTGGATTAAACGTGATATTTCGGCCCTGATTCAGAAAATGAGCGAAGAGCGCCCTGCGCTGCTGCTTACCGGTGCTCGGCAGACAGGCAAATCCAGTTTGCTCAATCACCTGTTTCCTGATCTTCCTTACCAGAGTCTGGATGTACCTCTGGCCGCGAAGCAGGCCAGTGAAAGCGGGCAGTTTTTTCTGGAATCTCATGGCACACCCCTTATTATTGATAAAATACAATACGCCCCGGAGCTGTTCAGGCACATCAAAATACACATCGACCAGAACAGGCAATTAACAGGGCAGTATATTATGACCGGCTCACAGAAATTTTCCCTGATGAAGGGTGTTTCTGAAAGTCTTGCAGGCCGAGTTGCCATTCTAAATTTGCACAGCTTATCGACCCGGGAATTAGCAAATCACTTCAAAATAACACCCGATGCCGGACAAATACTGGAATGGATGATGAAAGGCGGGTATCCAGAAGTTTATGAGCGTAATCTGGATCATACTCGTTTTTTTGCAGATTATATCGCCACCTATATTGAAAGAGACGTACGCCAACTGCTTAATATTCGCCATATTCGCGAATTTGACCAGTTTATGCGGTTGTTAGCCATACGCTCCGGACAGATTTTTTCCATGAGCCGTATTGCCACAGAAATCGGTGTGAGCACCCACACTATAAAAAGCTGGATAAGTGTGCTGGAAGCCTCTAATATTATTTATCTACTCAGGCCTTATTACCAGAACTTTGGCAAACGGATTATAAAATCGCCCAAACTGTATTTTCTGGATACCGGGTTACTGTGCTATCTCACGAATATCCAGACGACAGAAAATCTGGCTCAAAACCCATTGCTAGGTGCATTCTTTGAAACCTGTGCACTTGGGCAGTTGCTGCGCAGCCTGCACAATCAGGGTCTGGCCGATGAAATTTACTATTTTCGAGACAA
>UOFG01000054.1_pt1 | contig 36712 bp, 35 predicted proteins | sample 1988411 | NCBI WGS metagenome assembly UOFG01 (sample SAMEA4712194, study PRJEB27164) | hydrothermal vent metagenome | biome: marine basaltic hydrothermal vent biome; feature: marine hydrothermal vent; material: mineral | place: Pacific Ocean | collected 2011-06-14/2011-07-23 | depth 1689 m
GAAAACAGGACGACACAATCAACAGTGTCTCCATGTTTTTAGAAATCAACAAATCAAAAAGCAAGCTAAAACTTGGTGTAACATTATTATGCAACGATAAATTTACATGCGATGCATCAGTTGGTGCGAACTTTGAAATAAAGTGGTGATAACTGAACACCATTAAAAAATCTTGATGATTCAGGATAGAAATGCCACTCACATGGATGTGAGTATCACATAACAGTGGACAAGCAATCTCTTTAAAATTGCACCGCAAAACCCCGCACCCTCAGACCACTTCCATAGAGGCCTTAACACAGCGGATCGTTTCATAGTCATACTGCCCATCCATATATTCAAAAATATGTTTTAGTTTTCTGCCCTCTTCGCCCAGTTCAATAATCACATTTTGTATACCGTCTATCTCCTGCTGCGAAATGCTTATTACATCCGTGAGAAGCACCTGCCCCTGCTCTATTAATCGAGCCAGGTGATTAACTACCGTTGATTGTGTCAGGCCTCGCTGTGCGGCAATGGCTTTTGCATTCATCCCACATTTAAAAAGTTGCAGCGTTTCATCAACCGTATCAACCTGGCCTGTTGACTGCCCACCCGAATCATTATACTCACTTAATACGGCCAGAAATTCATCAGCATAGTTTTCCAGCTTGGTTGCGCCTACACCACTGACCTGTGAAAAATGTATGTGATTCTGCGGCATTCGATCCATCATATCCATCAGGGTTGCATCATGAAACACAACATAGGGCGGCACACCCATTTCTTCTGCCAGTCGCTTGCGCGTGGCTCGCAATGCTTCCCACAGGCCACTGTTTGATACGTCCACCACTGCTCTGGTTTTTCGAGCTTTCACCTGCACCAGCTGCTTTCTCAGGTGTAAATCCTGCTCGCCTTTTAATACTGGCCGACAAGTTTCTGTTAAGCGTAAACTACCATGCCCCTGTATATCTACGCTTAATAAATTATGCGCGATTAACTGGCGAAACAAATTTCGCCACTGTTTTATATCCAGCTCTTTACCAATGCCAAACACACTCAGCTTATCATGGCCATTATTTATAATGCGTTCATTTTTTTTGCCCGTCAATACATCACTCAAATAGGTAACGCCAAATAACTGGCCCGTACGGTGTACACAGGACAACGCCTTCTGTGCCGCAACCGTCGCATCCCAGGTTTCGACCGGATTCAGGCAGGTGTCGCAATTACCACAGGGCTCTTGCATGTGATCGCCAAAATACTTTAATAATGACTGCCGCCGACAGGTAGTGAGTTCGGCAAACCCCAGCATAAAATCCAGTTTATGCCGCTCAACCCGCTTATGCGCTTCATCGGCATCCGATGTTTCCATCATCTGCTTAAGCATAATCACATCCCGTAACCCATACATCATCCAGGCATCCGAGGGCAGCCCATCACGCCCTGCCCGACCCGTTTCCTGATAATAGGCTTCCATGCTTTTTGGCAAATTCAAATGCGCCACAAAGCGTACATCCGGTTTGTCTATGCCCATACCAAAGGCAATGGTGGCAACAATAATAATACTCTCTTCGCTTAAAAAACGCTGCTGGTTCTCCTGCCTCACCTGCTGTGGCAGGCCGGCATGATACGGCAACGCACTAAACCCTCTGGTGCTCAGCCACTCTGCGGTCTGCTCTACTTTTTTACGCGACAAACAGTAAACAATTCCCGCATCTTCTTCATGTTCGTTTTTTATAAACCGATACAGCGCATCCCGTGCACTCCCCTGGTTTTCAGCCACCCGATAACAGATATTGGGCCGGTCAAAACCCGAAATAAAACACTCGGCCTGCGTCAACGACAGACGATCAATAATTTCTTTGCGCGTAACATCATCTGCAGTGGCGGTCAGGGCAATACGGGGAATTTCAGGAAAGCGTTCGTGCAGCACGGATAATTTGATGTATTCAGGCCTGAAATCATGCCCCCACTGTGACACACAATGCGCCTCATCCACCGCAAACAGGGAAATTTGAGCACGACTCAGCAGGCTCAGAAAACGCTCTGTCATCAGACGTTCTGGAGCCACATAGAGCAGGTCTATCTGCCCGTTAAGCAGCCTGTTTTCAACATCCTGCGCATCATAATGATCGAGTGTAGAGTTAACAAAGGCGGCTTTAACACCCAGCTGCTGCAATGCGCTCACCTGATCCTGCATTAGCGCGATAAGGGGAGATATTATAACGCCTACGCCATCTCGCGCCATTGCTGGTATCTGGTAACACAGTGATTTTCCACCGCCGGTGGGCATCAGCACCACAGCATCCTGACCCGCAATGACCCGCTCAATAATCGCCTGCTGATGCAGACGAAACTCAGGATAACCAAACGTATTTTGTAGTAGTTGCAGAGCGAGTTCAGACATGTGTCTCATTTTATCTGAATTAAGGACAGGCCGTTAATTATTCTGCTGACACCTGCCTGCCATCAATCCTTGCTGTAATAAACCCCTGGAATCCAGCTTTTTTTCACCTGGCGCGTACTCTCCATGTCGCTATCTGATTCATCTTCATCAATAAAAGTGAAGTTATTCCAGCCAATACGCACAATATCCTTGTGCCTGAGCCGCTGCTCTTTTATTCGCTGCTCGTTAATAAAACTGCCATTTGTACTCTGTAAGTCACGCAAAACGAACCGGACATTGCCTTTTTCATCCCGCTGCACCGCAATCTCTGCATGCTCAGAGCTCACCGCCAGATCATCTATCACCACGGTATTGGTGCTAACCCGACCAAATTTAAGCCCTTCTGTAGATATTTTAAATCGATTGGCCACTACGCCATCCACCAGTTGTATTATTGAAGCCACGCGTTTGTTCCCCTACTAAGCAGCATACAGAAACTGAATCCTGTGCTTTTATCACATTTCGCACACGTCAGTTATTTAATTATTTTCATATCTATGTATAATACGCGCCAGTATATCGGTATATTATAATTTTCATGCTCTCTAATATAGCGGTATTACTCAACTATCCGGGTACATTAACAGACTGTTATGAAGATGTATTATTTGATCTGGATCAGTATCTTAAGTGACATAGATCAATATACTCCAGCTGGTTTCAAGTGGTTAGCCCGTAAAGGATCAGGCGGGCTGAACAGCTTCAGACCAGTGGTTTAATGAGGTTAACACTAAATAGCCTGGTTTGCTACGGTTTAACACGCCTGCCATTAAATGATGTAAGTTATTGAAATTAATATCTTATATCCTGTGTATTATCTGTGGGCATAAAAAGTTTGACGGAAAGCCTGTACTGTTATGGATGACACATGTACTTCTTCTCAGTTGCTTATTTATGCTTTCACTGAGCACCAGGTGATAGTGTTATTTTTTTGGTCTATATAAAGTTTGTTTATACGACTTTATTTTTCCAGAAACTGGCTTGCTGTTCGCAGCGTTTTATTTATAGAGGAGAAGTTTTCGTGCAAGCTTCGCTTGATCAGAAGTATAATTTTGAAATCATTAAATGGTTTACCGTAGCCTCGGTTATCTATCTGGTGGTGGGCACTGGAATCGGTGTATATATCGCTTCGGAACTGGCCTGGCCGGTTCTAAACTTTGATATTGCAGAGCTAACGTTCGGACGATTACGCCCACTGCACACCAATGCCGTTATTTTTGCCTTCGGTGGAAACACCCTTATGGCTACTTCTTATTATTCCGTGCAACGCACCTGTGGTGTGCGCATCTGGAGTGACAAACTCGCCTGGTTTGTGTTTATCGGCTGGAACCTGATTATCGTAGCCGCCGTCATTACCCTGCCCCTTGGCATGACCCAGGGCAAGGAATACGCTGAACTGGAATGGCCCATCGATATCGCCATTGCGGTTGTCTGGCTCTCATACACATTCAATTTTATTATGACCATTGCCAGTAGAACCACGAAACACATTTATGTTTCTAACTGGTTCTTCCTCTCAATGATGATTATGATCACCATACTGCATGTTGTTAATAGTCTGGCGGTTCCGGTTAGCCTGTTTAACTCCTACTCTGTTTTCTCTGGCGTTCAGGATGCCATGATCCAGTGGTGGTGGGGTCATAATGCAGTGGGCTTTTATCTCACGGCTGGTTTCCTGGGCATTATGTATTATTTTGTGCCCAAGCAGTCGGGCCGTCCGGTTTTCTCTTATCGCCTGTCAGTGATCCATTTCTGGGCGCTCACATTCGGCTATGTATGGCTGGGTGCCCACCATCTGCAATACACAGCCCTGCCCGACTGGACAGGTTCAGTGGGTGCCGCCATTTCACTGGCGATGATCATTCCTTCCTGGGGAGGCGCAATTAACGGCATGATGACCTTATCCGGCGCATGGGACAAGCTGCGCACAGATTATGTTTTACGCTTTCTTATTGTTTCGCTGGCCTTTTACGCCATGTCTACTTTTGAAGGCCCGGTGATGTCCTCAAAAACGGTTAACGCCCTTTCACACTACACCGACTGGACCATCGGCCACGTACACTCTGGCGCGCTAGGCTGGGTAGCAATGGTGGCAGCAGGTGCCCTGTACCATCTGGTAATGAAGCTGTGGAATACACGTATGTACTCCGCCAGTCTGGTAAATGCGCATTTCTGGATGGCGACCATCGGCACTGTGATATACATTATTGCAATGTGGGTATCCGGCATTATGCAGGGCCTGATGTGGCGAGACTACGATGAATTCGGCACACTCACCTACACCTTTGCAGAGTCTGTTGCCGCCATGCACCCTTATTATGCCATGCGCGCTGTGGGCGGCCTGATATTCTGGATCGGCGGCGTACTCATGCTTTATAACATCATTATGACAATCCGTCAGGCAAGCGCTGAGAATTCTGGCAGCCCTGCATCAGTAACGGCTTAAGGGGGACTGGATCAATGTCTGATACGAATCAAACAGGTGCTGTACAGAAAAAATTTGAAACCAGTATCGTGGTGATGGTTTTACTCATCACCGCACTGGTATCCGTGGGGGGCATTGTGGAAATTATCCCCCTGTTTTATCTCGATGAAACCATGGAACATAACCAGCACAAAGAAATTCTCTGGGATCGCAAAGAAGGCCAGACACTCAATGACTGGCAACCAGGTGACGGCGTACGCCCTTATAAACCACTGGAATTAATGGGTCGGGAATTCTACATCCGCGAAGGCTGCTACCTGTGCCACTCACAGATGATTCGCCCTTTCCGTGATGAGAAAGAGCGCTATGGCCATTATTCCCTGGCCTCTGAGTCAATATACGACCACCCCTTCCAGTGGGGTTCAAAACGCACCGGCCCAGACCTTGCCCGTGTCGGTGGAAAATACTCGGATGAGTGGCACGTGCTGCATCTGCTTGCACCGCGCAGTGTTGTACCGGAATCAGTTATGCCGAACTACCCCTGGTTACAGAAAAACCACGTAGATCCGGATGCCACCACAAAAACCATGCAGGCAATGCGCACTCTGGGTGTGCCCTACACCGATGCCGATATTGCCTCGGGTGCTGTTGAGGTGGAAGGCAAAACCGAACTGGATGCGCTAGTCGCCTATCTTCAGGTACTGGGCACCATGGTTAAATTTGACGACAGCATAAATTACCGTTAAAGGAACACGCAGATGAGCGACATATTTAATACTGACTGGGCAGCAATGACACTAAACGACTGGACAGGCATGTTCATTACGCTAACCGTGTTCTTTCTGATGATATGGGCTTATGTGTACACCTTTCACCCAAAGAACAAAGAGAAGCTGGAATCCCAGCGTCACGTGATTTTTGATGACGATGACAACAAAGTAGAGGACTCAGAACAATGAGTGAAGAAAACAAATATCCCGGTGAAAATAATACAGGACATTTCTGGGATGATGATTTACGCGAGCTGGACAATGCCCCCCCCACCTGGTGGACGATCAGCTTTCATGCCAGCTGGATTTTCGTCATTGTCTACACCCTGCTCTACCCTTCATGGCCAATGATCGACAGCCATTTTAAAGGCTTGCTGGGCTGGACATCGTTACAGGAATATCGCCAGGATATGAAATCCATTGAAGCGGTACGTGCACCGTTTGAAAGCAAAATCAAAAGCCTGTCAGCCACCGATATCCTGGCCGATGAGCAACTGGCGAAATATGTAACCGCTTCAGGTAAGGTGCTGTTTGGCGATAACTGTGCGGCCTGTCATGGCGCAGGCGGCCAGGGCAATGTGGGCTTTCCGGTACTGGCCGATGATGACTGGCTATACGGGGGTACCATTAACGATATTGAAACCACGATTAATGGTGGCCGCCAGGGCATGATGCCAGGACATGCAGCCATGCTGGATGAAGCAAAAATCAACTCATTAGCCACTTCTATCAACAGCGGCACGATCATAGAAAATACAGCATATATGGAAGCGGGCTGCGTTGGCTGCCATGGTGCAGATGGCAAAGGCCTGAGTTTTATGGGCTCAGCTAACCTGGTGGATGGAATCTACCGGTTTACAGCTCAGGATCAGCTCGCCAGCATTAAGCACACCATAAAATATGGCGTTAATGACCCGGCAAACGCTGAATCGCGTAATGCGGTAATGCCCGCCTTCGGTGGCGGTAAGCTCTCAGATGCAGAGATTAAAAAACTGGCCGTTTATGTACATAAACTGGGCGGCGGTTTGTAATTTGTAAGTGCCACCTGAGGTGGTCTCAGGCCACCCTGGCATTTTTATTCAGGCCTGGTTCCCGAAAAATTTAACCGGGGTTAACATTGGGTGAAAGGAATTATTCCTGGTGGAGAGTTTATTGAACCAGAAAACAGTCAATATTGCTGGCAGCGATGAGAAAAGCATCGCAGAACTATACGAGGAAGCCGATCACTGGCATGTTAATACCGGTGAGGAAGTTATTCATGCCAAACGCATGGGCGGCAAATTTCGTAAACTAAAGTGGAAAACCATGTCGGTCTGGCTGATCTTTTTTTTCGGCCCCTGGTTGCGCTGGGATGGCTCACAGGCCATTCTGTTTAATATTCCTGAACGGCAGTTTAAGATTTTTGAAATTCTGATTATGCCTCAGGATGTCTGGCTACTGGCTCTGGTACTACTGTTTTTTGCCATACTCCTTGCCGCCGCCACCTCCATTGCCGGTCGAGTGTTCTGTGGCTACTTCTGTTTTCAAACCGTCTGGACCGATATATTCACCCTGATTGAAGAAAAACTGGAAGGCCCCCCAACCAGGCGGCGCAAACTGGATGCTGCACCCTGGGATGCCCATAAAATTCGTATCAAGATCATAAAACATAGCCTCTGGCTCAGCATTGGCTTATTCACTGGTTTTTCATTTACCGCCTGGTTTACCGACGCATATCAACTCATTACCGACACCTTCTCCTTTAATGCACACATAACCGTTTACATCATCCTCGTCACCTTTAGCATCGGCACCTATATACTGGCCGGTTTTATGCGCGAGCAGACCTGCTTCTGGCTGTGCCCCTATGCACGCATTCAGGGCGTTATGTATGACACACAAACCATCCTGCCCACCTATGACATCGCACGCGGAGAACCTCGCGGCAAGCTCTCCAGGGGCCAGCCTGTAGAGGGCAATGGCGACTGCATCTCCTGTAACCAGTGTGTTGCCGTTTGCCCAACAGGTATTGATATTCGAGGCGGGCAACAGGAAGGCTGCATCACCTGCGGCCTGTGCCTGGATGCCTGTGATTCGGTTATGGACAAAATCGGCCTGCCTCGCGGCCTCATTCGATACGACTCAATGGATAATATAAAAGGCGGCAAGCCCAGGCCACTGCATAAACGCCCACGAGTATTAATTTATACTGGCATTATCCTGTTTGCTATGACGGGCATACTCTATGGACTCACCCACCTCGGCACCTACGATCTTAAGGTCATTCATGAACGCCAGCCCCTGTTTGTGCAAATGAGCAGTGGTGACATTCAGAACCGGTATGAGTTAAAAATTCTCAATAAAACCGACCATGAAATGCACATCAGTATTGTGGTGAGTGGTATTGAGAATATCAAAACACAGGGCATTCGGGAAAAAATGACCCTGCCACCAAACAGACTCACCTCGTTCACGGTATTTTTAAAAATACCGAAAAAGAACCTGAAAAAACCGCGTACCCCGATATACTTCACTATAGAATCTTTTCAGCAATTTGAAGATTCTATAGAATACCGAAGTACTTTCTATGGCCCCAGAATATAATAGACGAAACAGGCGAATGAACGAATACACAATAAAATCGACTGACACAGAAAAAAACACTTTTTCTCAGAGCAACCCGCAAGCAATGAAAAACCCGTGGGTATTAGGCTGGATACTGCTGGTGGCTGTGGTTTTTGCGGTTAATATTGTCTTTATCAGTCTGGCATTTATCACCAGCCCGGGGCTTGTTGATCAGAACTACTACGAGAAGGCACAGGACTACGAAGAAAATCTTCTGAAATACCGTGCTGCCCGAGCAGCACTAGGATGGACTTATCAGGCTAATTTTCCTGAAAAACCAGTACTCGGAAAAAAAGTACTTTACCGGCTAACCATTGTCGACAAAGTCGGCCAGCCACTCACCGCCGCCCGCATTCACTTCAGTGCATATCGGCCATCTGATGCCGCTGCCGATTTTAAAAATGCTCTCTCAGAGGTGGGTGCCGGTATTTATGAAGGTTATATCACCTACCCATTAAAAGGCCGTTGGGAAATCACGCTTGATATTGAACATGAAGAAAAACATTTTAAATTTAGCCGCCATACGAATATACTCACTGAGTAGCACGGCACTCACGCTCTCCGGCCATTAGTGTCGCATCCACATTTACGGTACTATCTGCACCCTATGTCTTCTCAACACCCCGCAGAACTCGGCATCACCCCCTCTGAAACCGTCTGTTTCCACTGCGCCCTGCCCGTTAACAATGCAAATCGCGTCGATAAAAATATTCAGGAAACACCACGCCACTTTTGCTGCCACGGTTGCAGCTCAGTCTGCGAAATGATTTACGATTCGGGCCTTGAGGGTTTCTATCAACGCACTCCTCAGGGTCGGCCGCTCTCACCGCCACCTGAACCACCACAGGAAACAACGCTGTACGACATTGATGATGTGCAGCGTGAATTTGTTCAGAACATCCCCCCCACCTCTGAACAGGCCTCTGGGCAAACCTCAGGCGATCAACACAGACAGATGCACCTGATTGTTGAAGGCATTCATTGCTCTGCCTGTGTCTGGCTAATAGAGCGTAGCCTGACAAAGCACCGGGGGATTATGGGTGTTAAAGTCAATCTTTCCCGCAAACAGCTGTTTATCAGCTGGGATAATGCGCAAACAAAAATTTCAACCATTATCAAACACCTTGGCCGTATTGGTTACGCCGCAATCCCCTATAACCCGGAATCAGCAGAAGGAGTTATTAAAAAACAGAATCATGCGCTATTACTGCGCATGGCCTTTGCTGCATTCTGCATGATGAACCTGCTCTGGATATCCGTTGCACTGTACAGTGGTGCCGATGAGGGGGGCTTTAAATCCCTCTTTCAATGGTTGGGTTTTGCGCTGGCCACACCCACCCTGCTTTACTCTGGCTGGCCTTTTCTGCGCGGTGCCTGGCTGAGCATAAAGCATCTGAACCTGGGCATGGATGTCCCCATTGCAACAGGCGCACTGGCAACTTATAGCTACTCTGTATTTGTGACACTCAACCCGTCGAGTGTAGGTGAGGTTTACTATGACACGGTTGTTAATTTTATTTTTGTTATTCTGGTGGGGCGTTTTCTTGAAGCAAAATCAAAGCGCCATGCCGTTACTGCCACGCAACGTTTAATGGATTTACAGCCGAGAGTGGCCAGCGCTATTCGCAATAATGAAACCTGCATTGTTCCCATTCGTGCACTACAGGTAAATGAAAACATTCTGGTTAAACCCGGTGAAAAAATACCCGTTGACGGTATTGTTGTTGCAGGAGAATCATCTGTCGATGAAGCCTTATTAAGCGGCGAATCAACGCCACTTAAAAAACGCCCGAAAGATCACCTGTTCGCCGGAACCATCAATATTGATAACGCCTTAACGGTAAAAATCACCGCGACACTGCAAAACACATCCCTTGGGCGAATTATTAGCCTGGTTGAGCAGGCACAGGCCAGCAAAGCGCCTATTCAATGCACCGCCGATAAAATTGTCCCCTGGTTTATCAGCACAACACTGTTGCTGGCCACCCTGACCTTTATTTACTGGTCAAGTGAGAGCTTTGAGCTTGCCCTTCTTGCTGCAACCTCGGTTTTAATTATCACCTGCCCCTGCGCCTTTGGCCTGGCAACCCCCATGTCAATCGCGGTTGCATCAGGGCTGGCAGCCCGCCACGGCCTGTTAATTAAAAACGGTGCTGTACTGGAGCTCCTCTCCTCCATTACACATTTTGTTTTTGATAAAACCGGCACACTCACCGAAGGAAAAATGCGTGTAAAAAGCATCACCACCCACAATGATAAATACGCACTGCTGGAAAAAGTGGCCTGTCTGGAAAGTCGCTCTGAACACGCTATAGCCCGCGCCATTTTAGATGAAGCCGCTTCACAGAATATGAGTATCAGCCCACTAAGGGTAAAGCACTTTTCAAACCAGCCGGGTATGGGTGTTAGCGGCGAAGTTGATCAGTCCATGGTGTTTATCGGCAACGCCCGATGGCTAACGAAAAATACAATAGACCTGCAACCAGCATATATCCAGCAATCATCTGAGCTGGAAGAAAAGGGCATAAGCTGTATACATATTGGCCTTGAAAAATCTCATATCGGTTTTATTGCCATTGCAGATCAGCTAAGAAATGGCGCCAGGGAACTCATTACAAATTTGCGAAAATCAGGTATTGAACTGAGTTTGCTCAGTGGTGATAAACAGGCTGTGGTCGAAGCCATTGCCAACGAACTGGGCGGCATGAACGTTATCGCCGAAGTTTTACCCGCTGAAAAAGACGGGCTTATAAAAAAACTGCAGCGAAAAGGCGATCAGATTGCCATGATCGGCGATGGCGTAAACGATGCCCCGGCATTGATTCGCGCCGATGTTGGCATTGCGATTGGCTCTGGCACCGATGTTTCAATAGAAAGTGCAGATATTGTTTTACTCAATAATGATCTGCACAAAATTTGCCTGGCGGCGGAACTGTCCCGACGCACATTGCGCACTATTCGACAGAATATTGCCCTTTCAATAGCGTATAATACAGTAATGATCCCACTGGCGATGATGGCCTTTATTACACCGCTGTTTGCAGCCATCGCAATGCCTTTAAGCTCACTGGCGGTTATTGGCAATGCTTCACGCATACGCAGCCTGTTTAAAAATTTGAGTTGATACTGGTATGGATGTTATATATGGTCTAATTCCCTTAATGCTATTGCTTGGCCTGGTTGGCGTGGTTGTCTTTATCTGGTCGGTACGCAGTGGACAGTATGATGATCTGGAGGGCGATGCCAGCCGAATTTTAATGGATGAAGACGATCCTTTACTGCCGGAGAACCAGGCAAAAAAGCCGCCAGAAAACAAAGGCGTGTGGCCTGACGCAGACTAGCGCTGGCACTTCGGACTTTTTATAAGAAGTATGAAAAATCAACTAGACAGCCACCACTCCGCTTCTTCAATCGTTTTAAAAGACTGAACATTGCGGCTCGTTTCACCAAGTAAAATAACAAATAGTTTTATCAGAGGGGCTCCCAGCTCATAGCCTGATACAATTGCAACTTTGGCCATTCCTCTTGCCGTGTTAAAATTTTTGATCATATCAATTAGCTGATTTTCAAATTCAAAATCAATATTATCAAACTCCATTTCCCTTGCATCCCATAAGGTATTTGATTCTGATGGGATATCCACCGATGTAACAATATTCTTCATCGCCAATTCGACTTCTTCAAAAATCAGGCGACCACTCACTTTTCCAGTTAATATTCTGTGCTGGTTATTATAAACAAACTCAATAGCCATTAAACTTCCCTGGCATGCTGCCACTGCAAACACACCGTTATACATTAAAACCGTTTTCCAGACTCCGGCACATGAATTCTGTGCCGATATAGATCTAAAATGAATTCTAACCCAGATAAGCATGATGACACAAGCATCACCTGACGTTTCTTATTAACACAAACGGGTTAAAATTCATAATCCCTGCAGTGCAAAACAGCCATTTAACACCTGCGCCATCACCTTCAGGTAGTGCACTAACATCTCGTATTTCCAGTGTCATTACGGCTCTTCTCAGTGCATTTATCCTAAAAAAATCAGTTGAACGCATAAAATTAGCATAAGCCATTGAAAAATATTAATTAATTTCCCGCCTTCTAACTCACCAGAAGGGTGAGTGATGCTTCACCCAGAATTACACCCTCATGCGCACACCTGACTATGTCAGAAAAAACGCGAAGGACTGGGCCATTCACGTCTTTTTTGACTACGCCAGCTGAGCGCCTGAAGGCATACTTCCAGGTGCTCAACTGATCTTTTCAGGTTTATTTAGTGATACGCTTTATTCGCTCGATCATGTGCAAGATTAAAATCTAAATATGGGCCCTGGGGTACAATCTGCGTCGGATTTACACTGGTATGGCTAAAGTAGTAATGGCGCTTGATGTAATCAATTTCAACCGTCTCCTTAACTCCGGGCACCTGGTACAGCTCTCTCAGGTAATTCGACAGGTTATTATAATCAGCTACACGCCTTAAGTTGCATTTAAAATGCCCAACATAAACTGCATCAAATCGGATCAACGTCGTAAACAAACGCCAGTCGGCCTCTGTTATCTGATCGCCCAGTAAATAACGCTGCCCCGAAAGTTTTTCTTCCAGACTATCCAGTTCGTTAAATAGCCGTGAGAATGCTTTCTCATAAGCGGACTGCGTGGTTGAAAAACCACATCGATAAACACCATTATTAACGTTGTTATAAACAGGCTGATTAACCCTGTCTATATCCTGCCTTAAGTGCTCAGGGTAATAATCTGTTTTATTATCTGTAAATGCATTAAAAGCGGAATTCAGCATACGAATAATTTCAGATGATTCGTTATTAACAATGGTGTTTAATTTTTTATCCCACAACACCGGTACGGTAATCTGCCCTGTAAACGCCTTCTCCGCGTGGGTATATATTTCATGCATAAACCGATATCCATGCAGATGATCAATGTACTCACCCTGCTGAGCAAACGTCCAGCCGCTGTTAAGCATCTCTGCCTCTACAACTGAAAGCCCAATAATATCCTCAAGTTTTTTAAGTTTTCTAAAAATAACGGTTCGATGTGCCCAGGGACAGGCATGGGATATATACAGGTGATAACGCCCCGCCTCTGCTGCAAATCCCGCAACACCATCCGGCCCGGCCCGGCCATCGGCTGTCACCCAGTGGCGAAAAGTGGATGCCATACGGTTGAATTCACCTTCATCTATCTCTTTATCAAGCCAGTCATCTACCAGCTCACCGTTAATTAACATACCCATTTTATTCTCCTCTTACTGCTTGTTATTAAGTCTATCTCATTATAAATCTATTAAATAGATATAAAATTGCATTATTTCATCTATATATATCTATTTAATAGATATATAATAACACATATGAAAAAACTTAAAACAACACTTGAGCAGTGGCGCGCACTAGAGGCCGTTATAGATTATGGCGGCTTTGCCCAGGCCGCTGAAAAATTGCACCGCAGTCAATCCTCAGTCAGCCACGCTGTCAATCGGTTGCAGAATTTGCTGGGCATCAGCCTGCTGCATATAGAAGGACGAAAAGCCGTATTGAGCAGTTCAGGCAAGGTTTTACTGCAACGATCCCGACAGCTGCTGGCCGATGCACATGCCATTGAAAGCCAGGCCCATCAACTGGAACAGGGCTGGGAAGCGGAAATCGGCCTGGCCGTTGAAGCGGCCTATCCAACCCAGTGTTTAATGAGTGCTTTGAAGCGCTTTGAGCCGATAAGCAAACAGACACACATTCGGCTGGAAGAGGTCGTTCTATCCGGTGCTGAAGACGCTCTGCTATCAGGTCGAGCAGACCTGGTCATTAGCCCCTGTCTCCCACAGGGATTTCTGGGCGATAGCATTATTCAGGTTACCTTTATTGCGGTCGCCCATCCGGATCACCCACTGCACAAACTGAACAGGACAATCACCGCACAGGATCTAAACCGCGAAACCCATATTATTACCAGTGACTCAGGCAGCAAAAGCATTGATGCAGGCTGGTTGAACCGTTCTCATCGCTGGTCAGTTGCCAGCCTGGAGTCCGCCCGTAAAATTATCTGTAGTGGTCTGGGCTATGGCTGGCTGCCGGAAAAGGAAATTACTGCCGAAATTAAACAACAGACGCTCAAACCGCTTCCCCTGGAGCAATGCCAGCGAGAAACATCGAATCTGTATCTCATTTATTCAAACCCTGATCAGGCCGGCCCTGCAACGCGAAAACTGGCCGAAATACTAACCCAGGTGAGCATGACAGATGAACCTTCGCTCCCACCGACTCAGTGACATGGAAGAATAGAGCGACTAATGAGTCGCCCAGAAGTAACTCATCTGAGTATTGACCCAGATGAAACCCCCGGTATATAATCAGACAACTGTCTAATTATATTTGGCCGCCATCATTAACCCGGAGCTGACAATGAACCCTGTTCTCAATATGGAGTCTTCAAACCGGCTCTTTACCCCTTTTAAGTACTCCGAGGAAACCACTGTTAACGGTAAAGACCTCACTATTAAATACACAAAACGCGCAAAAAAAGCATTAGCGGCACGTAACGCACCGCTGATTATAGAAATGCAGATTTATTTTTCATGTGTAGTTCAGAAAAGAGTGCTGTTTCACGAATCATTTGAGCATGAAACGATACCCGTAAATGACAAAATTACCGTTGCGATAAGATCCGTTGAATCTGAATCCTGCGACCCTGAATACTATGCCAGTAACCACCCGGAAAAGCGTGTACTGGATTCATCAGGTGCAAAAAAAATGTCTGCCCGGGAATTAATTCTGGACTATAAAAACAGTGAATGGATCGGCTGCTTCAGCATTGTATAGGCATTAAAAAACCCCGGGTCCACTTACCGGACACGGGGTTTTTAATCTGATTGAATCACTGCTTATCCACCCCTGCCTGCACATGCTACCAGACAGAGGGGATAATGGTTTTTCAATTACAGGCTCTTCATGTACTCTACTAACTCAAGCAACTCATTCTCACTCAGATTACTCGGCACCTGAGGAATTTCAGGAGAAGTATAGCGTACCATTACATCCAGTAGGGTTGCCGCACTGCCATCGTGGAAATATGGAGCAGTATGCAGCAATCCACGCAGGCCAGGTGTTTTAATACCAATTGCCAGTAAACCCTGTGGTGGGCTTTCTACGATATTGGTAAAGTAGCCTTCACCTGTACCTTCTGGCGTTGAATGGCAGGCAATACAGTTCGCCTTACCATAAAACAGTTTCCAGCCAGCCTCCGCCTTCGCTTCATCAAAATCATGAGGAGCCGGGCTTACGATGCTTTTCAGAAATGCTTCGATATCCAGTAAATCACCCTCTAAAATATCATTTCCGGGTTCTGTAATTTCAGCAACGATCAGACGATCCTGGAATTCCTGAGGCAGTGGGTTGCCGATTTCGATATTCTGCACAGAGGCCTTGTCTGTTCCCCATGCACCATTTGCACCGAGAACCAGATCAATGCCACATTCCGGACCACTGGCCAGTGAATTATTATCACTGCGCATTTTCAGCACACCAATCCAGGGAACGCTGTATCCCTGATCGCCAAGGTCGGTAAAGTTCCAGTGTGGTGGAATACTTGATGGGTTAAACACGTCATCGTTTACAGGGTTACCCTCAAAGAAACGAGGATCAAAACGACCTGGACCCCAGCCCTGGTATTGAGGGATCAGTTCAGGCGTTACTTCCTGCACATAGGGTGTAAAGGACAAAATCATACCGGCGTTCATATCAACATTCGGTGGACCAAGAACGGGTACACCAATCGGCAGGGGAACAGGATCAGCACCGGCGGCTAGCTGGAACGGTGTTTTGGTAACCGCTACATGACATAACGCACAGGTTAAACCCACTTCTGTGATCAGGTTAGGATCACTGGGGTCTTCAAACTTACCGCGAACACCAATTACCGCATCCGCTTTAATTAACGCCTGTGTAACAGCTGGGTTCTGTAATGCCGCCTGCTTGGCTGCAAAATCATCACTCAACATTACATCAACAATAAACTGAGGCACTTTACGTATATCAACCTGCACACCTAATGCAACCGCATCAGCAGGAGGTACAACATTAAGCAACTCATTCAGGCGGAAACGACCGGTCCACATTTTCTCTGCACCCCAGGTCTCATTAAAATAAAGATTCTCACCGCGAGCCACTTCAGGGCCAGACACTGTTTTCAATGTACGGTGCTGAACTTTAAGCTTGATAGAGGGCTCTTTAGTTAGCGTAACCACCATGCCTTTTGAAGGACGGTAGAAGTTAGCCATCATGCGCTGCCATTTGCCTTTTTTCCAGCTCTTGCCTGTGAATCTTGCAATTTCACCAATTTCAGGGTGAACAGGCAAAGGGTTTGCGGCAATTGCAATTTCAATAGGCGTGGAGATAACAACAGGCTTCCAGCCTTTAAATTTTTTCTTGCTCAGCAATGTAATTGTATAAGCAGGACTGGCCGTTTTTTTCCATTTTTTCCATTTTTTCTTAAGCTTTACTTTTTTTACCAGTAAAATAGCATCAGTGCTCAACGCACCAGCGGGAATTCCAATTTCAATACCGGGGTTGTACTCATTATCTGTAAATACACCGCCTTTAGCGGCATACACTTTTGCTTTAATAACAACACTTTTATCTGACTTTTCATCTGAACGTTTTTCATGCTTCATCGAATACGCATTAGAAGCTACACTCAACATTAAAACAGCTAATAGCATCATTAAAGGTTTTATTCTACTCAAAAGAATAAACATACTTCCTCCAATATGACAGGCAGGGGGTTAAATTTAAGGAACGCGAATGTTAACAGGCATTTTTAATAAACACAGTGCTTCAGGCGTGTAACTTTTCACACATGTACAAACTTTAGCCGGGAAAAATATCAGCAACAGGATGTAAATGTGAAATGCCTCACATCAACTGTCTTCATCACTCTAAAAACCTTTTTTTTAATGGTTTATCCTCATTCTGAATGCACCCAGGCTGAGCACTCAGCTCTCTGTTTTTAGCTCGACGGCCAGTAACTGCATCACTTTACGCCAGCCCGCTTCTGCCTGTGGCCCCGCCTGCTGAAAGACGTTTTCAAAACGCGCTCGCTGACCATCCGATAGCTCAAACTCCAGCCCCGCCCCCTGCCGAGTTAGATTGATGCGTTTAACCCGCCTGTCATCAGAATCTATCACAATCTCCACATACCCATCTTCTGCCAGCTGTTTCAGTGGCCGGTGCAAATACTGCTTACTCACGCCCATAACACCCAGTAGCTCATTAATACTGCACCCCGAATTACGCGCAACAAAATAAAGCACTCGATGGTGAACCCGTGAATAAGCAATTTCAGCCAGACGCTCATCCGGTCTGGCAGTCAATGCCCTGAAGCCAAAATGTATCGCTTCCAGCGCCTGGTTAAGGTCATCAACTCTTTTGTTGTTTTTTATATCAAGCATATTGACATATTAACAGGATTTGCTTTAGAATAACAAAGGTCAACATAATTGACCATTAATCAAACCACGATCCCCCATAACAATTCGGAGAGTAGCCCATGTCTGTTGACGGAATCTGCTGGATAAATAACACTATTGTACCGCTGGAAGAAGCCCGTATATCCGTTATGGATCACGGGCTGTTATACGGCGATGGTGTTTTTGAAGGCATTCGATTTTATGCCCATAAGGCGTTTTTGCTGGACGCTCACCTGAACCGGCTTTTCGCCTCCGCAAAGGCAATCGCCCTGAGCATACCTTATTCAGCAGCCGAGTTAACGGTAATTGTTCAGTCACTCATCAATCACTATAAACAATCGCACGGATATTTACGCCTGATTATTACCCGAGGAACTGGTTCACTGGGCATTAATCCGGCCCTGTGCAATAAGCCCGAACTCATTATTATTGCCAGCCCATTGCAAATGGTGAATGATCAGGCACAGGCTCAGGGAATCAAAGCCATCATTGCCAGTACACGACGCATCCCCGGCGATTGCCTGAATCCGCAAATTAAGAGTCTGAACTATCTCAACTCGATACTGGCGCGCATTGAAGCTAATCAGGCGGGAGCAGAAGAAGCCCTGATGCTTAACCAGCAGGGTTTTATTGCCGAGGGTACGGCAGACAATGTATTCATTGTGCTCAATGGAGCGCTTTATACACCCCCTGTAAACGATGGCGCACTGGCAGGCATCACCCGCGCACTCATTATAAAACTTGCCACTGGTGCCAGCATCCAGACACACGAGAAGACACTAACAGCCTATGATATTTATACCGCTGATGAGTGTTTTCTTAGCGGCACAGGAGCAGAATTAATACCTGTAAGAGAAGTGGATGGACGCGAGTTAAACCGCTGCCCAGGCAATATTTACAGGAAAATAAGCGACCTGTTCCAGGCTTATATACATGCCTGCGACTGACGATTTTGAAGAATGAGACTCCTTTTCTGCCGACTCATTTAGTATTTATAGCACTATGGCGCAACACCACCATCTGAAATAACCCAGCCAGAATTATTGGTGAGTGTGTCCCGTGCGATCTGATTACTACTGGAATACTGACTAGTACCAGCACTAAAGGCAACACCACTTTGAAGGCTCTGCACACTCCAGCCCAGAAGCAGCCCGTCATAATTCGGTGTAGAAAGCTTTAGCCCATTAAACATAAACTGCATATTATTTACAGAACTCACATCCCAGCCACCAAGATTTTGATCAAAGGCGGTGGCCTGATTAAACATATTATCCATATCTGTCACAGAAGAAACATTCCAGTCACCAATATCCTGATTAAAAACACTCGCCTGGCGAAACACTCCCCCCATTATCCTGACAGCTGAGACCTTCCAGTTGCCAATGTTCTGGTTAAAGGCAGCCGCTTCGCGAAACATACCGCTCATAGTTGTAACGGAGGATACATCCCAGGCACCTAGATCCCCATTAAATGCTGTAGCTCTGAAAAACATCCGTCGCATACCCGTCACAGAGGATACATTCCAGGCACCTATATTCTGATTAAACACACTTGCCCCATTGAACATATTAGACATCTCTATTACTTTCGAAACATCCCATTTACTTATATCCTGATTAAAACTACTGGCATCTCTGAACATTTCAGTCATATCTGTCACCAGAGACAAATCAGGATTATCAACAGCATTACCGACAAGGTTCTTACAACGAAAAAAAGTATGGTTCATTGATTGCCACTTTATACTTCCCCATTGCTCAATGGAGAGTACTTTTTCATAATCATATTCAACAATACCAGTGACAGGATTTGCAGATTCGAAAAAAATCCGCGGAAAGTCACCACTAATACGAACCGTATAAATACCCGGCGAAGCATAGGTGTGTGTAAAGTCCCCCTTTACATCATCCGCTGTCTGACCATCCCCCCAGTCAACACTATAATTATATCCTGTACCCAATGTACCAATTTTTATCTGATTATCTAATGTAAATCCCGGATTATCAGTTTTCCACACTGTAATAAAAGGTTTGTCATTCTGGCTTTCAACAACATCAGTTACCGTAACTAAAACACTGCGCGACAGCAAAGAAGCCCCATCCCTTACCGCAATTTCCACTTCATAAATATTATTCTTATCAATATCACTGGGTAGTTCAAAATCAGGCGCATCTTTAAATGTTAAAATACCCGTCTGAGCATCTATATCAAACTCATCCTGATCTCGCCCGTCAAATATGTTAAAAGACACCGTATCTCCATCACCTGCAGTGGCCTCAGCCTGATAGCCTGTATGAGTTGTATTTTCTCCCACACTAATTACAAAACCGCTGGTAAACGCCAGATGAGGTGTATCTGTACTATCCCCTGGATCAGTACCTGACTTAAGCTCGGCAATATTGCTGCTGCCATCATTGTCGTCATCATACGGGTCTGTTTGATAATCCGTTATGGAAAAGCTCAGATTTGTAGCGCCTGACGATAGATCAATATCCCTGCTGGCAGTGGCCAGAATATAGGTGACTCCAGACAGCGTATAGTCATACGTAATCTTAATACGGTGCAGTTCACGCGTGAGTGCCGGAACAACAAGTGAGGCGGTGCCCGCATTTCGATCCAGCACCATCGTTATTTTTTTATCCGTATCACCATCGATAACGATATATGCATTCAGGGTGCCCTCGCCATTTAATGTTAGCTTCTGTACACCATCAGGCAGCTCTACTATGGTTTTATTCTCGCTGGTATTCTGCCCGGTACTATTATCGCCACCACCACAGGCATAAAGTGCCAGAAACAACAGACTTAAAATCAGTTTTCTAAAAATCATACATTGCTCCATTTTAATAGTTATTATCGAAATTCAACAGTCTGTAGCGGGATGGTTCAGATGGTTTTAAAAAGGACTGGCACGAACAGATTAACCTGTACGTAAAACTCCGCTAATTAGCAGGCTCACCTGCATTTACTGTCAGAGTCGCCGTTGGTTCATTGCCGCCACCGCCACCGCCACCACTCGCTGCCGCAGCACCCGCAACAAGTACGCCCACGCCAATCCAGAACCACTTATTAGTAAAGATACTATCATCTGATTCAGCCCCGGATGCACCCCCCAATACAGACTCATCAGACACAGCGCTTCCATTATCTGCAACAAGCTCATCATCCGTTATCATTTTCACACTCAGGGGAGAAAAAGAATAACCGTGCAACAGCGTATTGCCAGCAGTATCCATCGCCTGAACATAATACTCAATACCCGGTTTCTCAATTTTACCTGCCGGTATACTGGCCTGATATTTATCCGTATTCGAGCTATTGCGCATCAACTTACGCTGATAATTTTTTTCACCAATAATACGGTAATAAAGCACCACCTGCTTAATCGCAACATTATCCGTTACGCTTACACTCACCATATGACTACTACCTTCAGTTACCGTACCCACATATTCTGTTTGAATAATTTCGGGTGCAACCAGATCGCCAGAAGGCAGTGAAATTTGCGCGGCATTGACTGAAGGAGAGCATGCCAGAACGTGACAAATTAAAATCACAACGAAATTAAATCTGTTTTTTTTGATCAACCTGCTTTCCTTTACTCATTAGTTTCTATCATCTGCTATAACACACTTGCAATAAACCGGAAAGATAAGGATATCCGCTGCTCAGAAGCGCCAGCCGCATGAATGCGGATGCCGAGCCTACAGGGATGTATTTACGGCAACTTTTGAATAGAGGGTATCCTTATCTATTCGTTTCAGTAGTAATTGAACAGACAAAGTGTAATCACGCACGAATATAACATAAAAATAGTAAGTTATAAGTGAACCCTGGTCAACCTTTTTTCAGCGAGAATTCAGAGCTATCAAATAGTATAAAACGATAATACTGTAAAATCACCTGCAAAGGTAACTTTTCGCACATACTTTCGGATGAGTGAGCTCCGTTTCTTACTCAGGCATTTAATGACCGCCGCTAAAACACATTAAAAACCATTTAATTTAGAACCCGCATCCATTGTCACATTTTAGCGGAGAATAGTTTTAATTTTTTCAATAACGACTTCATGGGGTAACTCAGGATGCGTGTCTGCAAATAGCGGCAACTCCGGACGCTATCACCAGATCACTTTCAATTGATTTCTACTGTTATAGCTCAATGTGATTTCAAACCGATTCCAGCCACCGGGCTCCACACTTACACGCCTGCCTTTGGTATCTACAAGGCTATTTAATATAACTCTGGCATGCCCCTTATTCTTACTGGCAATCAGCTTGATACTGGAAATTTTAACATTAATGTTTTTATACTCTGCAAATAGATCTTCGACAAATCTTTCCCGTCCAGATAAAAACTGGCTCATCTGCTTTAGCTGGTGCTTATTACCTGTCTGTATAGCGGTTGTAAACTGAGAAATTTTCTGCATCAACAGAACATCACTCAATTTTTTTTGCTTCGATTTATCGAGAGCAATTTTTTTAGCGTGCTGTTTTTTCTTCGCAAGCACCAATATCCTCTGCATTTTTTCAATGTCTGATCTCGCCACTGATATTTCATCCATTGTCTGAAGATCACGCCTCGCCTTATTTAAGTGAGCTGCGGAGATATGTTTTTCAAACAGCACAATATAGCGCTGTTGTATATCCGCAATGCCTTGCTGTGCTGCAATATTTCCTGGCTGAAGACTTAGTATTTTTTTATAAAGCTCATGGGCATTTTTACCCGGCGGTCGCGTGAAGCGATTTCCCTTAATATACTCTTTTGCACCCTCAAGCCATATTTTTATCTGTGCATTGTGACTCTGCTCTAATTTAAGTTTGTCATATAGTGATTTTGCTGCGCTGGAATCTGCATTAACAACGCCAAGCTGATCCAGGTAATTCAGCGCCTGCTTATATTTTTTACCCATAAAGGCTGAACTGGCAAGGTTAAACAACCTTTTTTCAATTTTGTTCAGGCCGTCCAGCGCAGCTGAATGGCCAGCCTGTAGACCAAGTACCTGCTGGTAATAAGCATATGCATTTTCATCTGCAGGTGTTACATAATTGCCATCTAAAAACAATCGTCTGGCACTCACTATCAACCGATCTATGCGTTTTTTCTGTTGCTTTTGTTTTACACGCTCCCTTTGCTGCTCTTTCTGTGCATTTTGTCGTGCGCGTTGCTGGGCCAGTTGATTTGGTTTTTCAATTTCCCGGCTATCGGGCCCAGAAGGCTGATTTACAGAGGGTTGATTGACAGAGGGCTGATTTAATAACACACCCGCAACAACTACTGCCAGTATAGAAACCATCAATAATGCAATAACGGGGCGATACCTTGTAAGAAGAGGCTTAGCATGGCTGTCGATTGCTGAGCCATGTTTTGCCGGGCCATGCCTGGTTGGCCCATTTCTGCTGAGACCAGACCTCATTTGCATAAGCTCAGACTCACTGATGTTAACTACAGGCTCGTCCAGTCCCCCGTTCTTTGTATCCCGTGCGTGCGCCTTATTTCTTACAACTGTACGGTTATTATTGCGGGCCTGGCGAACAATCCGTGCATTCTCCAGCCCCTGCCCATCACCCTGTGAGCTTCTTATGGACAGCGTTTCAGCGAGTTCCACCTCTGAACTCAGGCCTGATACCTGTCTGGAGAAACGAGTAGAGCCTGCGCCACTGGAGTCTCGTATTGCATCCACTCCCGCATCTTTTATCGCGTTCATCATAAAATCAGGCAGCTCTGGAGCACGTATTTTACCCTGCAACATGTCTGCGCATTGTAGAATATCAGCGGGGCGATCTTCTATCTTAAACATTAACGCTTTATCAATAGCGAGGAGAAAATTATCTGAATACTCTCCTTTGGCAATAATTGAAGCAGGCATACAGGTATCCAGCCCTTTATCAATAAAGCCGCCCCCTCTGGACAGTGCATCTGCCGGTTTATTTCCAGTTACTCCAACATATAAACTGGCCCCCAGTGAGTAAATATCCGTCCATACACCCTGCTTGCCACTGCCTTCATTATATTGCTCAAAGGGTGCATAGCCATATGTCACCAGGCTGGTGAGCGTTTTTGTTTTATCGCCGATTGACTGTCTGGCCGAGCCAAAATCCAGCAATAGTGGTGAGTTGTTATCGCGAATGTAAATATTTGCCGGTTTGATATCACGATGAATAAAGCCCGCATTATGTACCAGTGACAAACCGTCCATTATCGGTATAAAAATATCCAGTAGCTCATCTTCACTCATTTTAAGTGGTTCAGCGTAAAGACCTGAAAGATCCCTGCCCTGCGCATATTCCATAATCATATAGGCTGTGTTATTTTCCTCAAATACGCTCAGCACTCGTACAATATTCGGATGATTGAATTTTGCCAGGGTACGTGCTTCATCCACAAAACGCTGCAACCCCCACTCATAAAGCGCTTTATGCTCCCCTGTTTTGGGGTGAACGGTATTATCATGCTCCCGTGATGCAAAGTCTTCCGGCATAAACTCTTTAATCGCCACAAGCCGATGCAGATTGTTATCCTGCGCCAGATAGGTGATACCAAAGCCCCCACGACCAATAATCTGCTTTATTTCATACCAATGGAGTAAATAGCCTTCGACAAGTGAGTTTTTTCTATTTTTCAGCTCAGTTTCCAGAAATTATTTATCAAATAGCAGTCAACGGCACAACATAATAGAGCTTGTACGCAAAATTACAAAGATTTTTAAAGCATGAATGCTGGCATTATACAGAAGTAATGGCCTGAGGATTCATAACTTTAAGGCTCATTAGCCTGGAAAAATCAGTTAGCCGCAAAATAAAGATATATAAACCATTGATCCGGATAACGTAATGAAAGCACATACCGTTAGCACCGTGAAGCCTCCTGCAACGATATAATATTTCCAGACTGGGGCTCAAACCGCCTTTCTGGAGCGGGAAATGCTTTGTGTTAATAGAATATGCTTTATAATATCCCTTTAAAGCACTGATTCTGAATTTTATGACTGATTTGGCTAATGATCCAACCATACAACTTGCACTGGATCTCATTTCTCGCCCATCGCTAACCCCTGAAGACATGGGTTGTCAGCCCCTGATGAGCGAGCGTTTAAATAAAACTGGCTTTACTATTGAAAACCTTCGCTTTGCCGAAGTTGACAATTTCTGGGCCCGACGTGGCTCCACTGGCCCACTTCTGGTCTTTGCCGGGCACACCGATGTGGTTCCCACCGGCCCACTTGAGAAATGGGACATACACCCCTTTAAACCAGAAATCAGAGATGGCATTCTGTATGGTCGAGGGGCTGCAGATATGAAAGGCAGCCTGGCCTCAATGATAACCGCCTGTGAAAATTTCATTAATGAACACCCACAACACAAAGGCTCCATCGGTTTTCTTATCACCAGCGATGAGGAAGGCCCCTCCATTAACGGCACCGCTAAAGTCATTGAGCACCTGGAAGCACGAAACGAAAAAATAAACATGTGCCTGGTGGGAGAACCCTCCAGCACTCATAAACTGGGGGATGTGGTTAAAAACGGCCGACGAGGCTCATTATCTGGCAACCTCACCCTTCTGGGAAAACAGGGCCATGTTGCCTACCCCCATCTGGCGGAAAACCCGATTCATACCTCAGCCGCTGCCATAGCCGAACTGGTGTCTGTTGAATGGGATCAGGGTAACGCCTTTTTTCCGGCCACCAGCTTTCAGATATCCAATATCAATTCCGGCACCGGTGCCAATAATGTCATTCCTGGCGAATGCAAAATCATGTTCAATCTGCGCTTCTCGACAGAGCTCACCGAAGAGCAGCTAAAACAACGCGTAGAAGCCATACTCAACAGGCATAAGCTAAACTATGAACTGCAATGGGTCTTATCTGGCCAGCCTTTTTTAACCCCGCAAGGTGAGCTGGTTGAAGCAACCTGTAAGGCCATTGAAGAGATCTGTGGCTACAGCACCGAACTTTCAACCGCCGGGGGCACATCAGACGGAAGATTTATCGCGCCTACGGGTGCTCAGGTGCTTGAACTGGGGCCACTAAATGCAACCATCCACCAGCTCAACGAACATGTAAAAGCCGATGACCTGATAACGCTGTCACGCATTTATCAACGCATGCTGGAGCATCTGCTGCTATAACTAAATAGAGCCATGTAAGCTGCCACTTACGCATCACAAACTTAAATTTATAAAAGCTTAGGTACAAGGAATAAAAATGAACCGAGAAAAAGTTGTCTTCAGTTTTTTTATGATACTGGCACTCACCCTGAATTTCGGCTTTTTTGCCGGCGAAGTGGACAATCCGAACCACCATAATGTATATGAGCTATTTGCTGTCATTGTTGTTAACCTGATCGCCACTGTACTGAAATTCGGCGATCGCTCACAAATGGGTGCCATGCTGCTGGCCACCAGTCTGGTGGCCCTGGTTCAGTTATTTTCAGCCTCTATCATCTGGGCATATGTCGTCAATGTTCAGGGCGGAGCCATGACACCAGACACCATGTCGACCATTATTTCGCTTAGCGGCGGCGCGATGATTGCCAACTTTATATCGGTTATTCTATTAATTATAGAAACCTCAATGATGCGCCATTAAACCAGAGAACCCGGACAGGAAGCTCATATGTCACTTGTGACATCACTCATCATGCGCCAGATGCGCGCACCCATCATTATTCTAATTCTGGGCTATGCTATCTCAATTCTGGGCATGGTACTGACACCCGGAATAGATAATCAGGGCAACCCATGGCATATGAGTTTTTTCGATGCCTTCTATTTTGTCAGCTACACAGCCACCACCATTGGCTTTGGTGAAATACCCTATCCCCTCACCAATGCCCAGCGTGCATGGGCACTGATCACTATTTATCTAACGGTAATCGCATGGTTTTACTCCATTGGTAAAATTGTTTCTCTGGTACAGGACCCGACATTTCGTGAAGCCCTGAAAAAAAATCAGTTCTCCTACCAGCTATCACGCATCCCTGACACATTTATACTGATATGTGGTTTTGGTGAAACCGGGCATGCACTTGCCCAGGCGCTCACAGAACAGAACATACACGTTGTGGTGATTGAAAAAAATGCCCGACTAATTCAAATGCTACCACTCGAAGACTTCCCGCTGGTAATACCCGGCATTACCGGAGATGCCCGCGACCCGGAACAACTCATTCAGGCAGGCTTACAACATGAAAAGTGTGCCGCGGTTATCGCGGTAACCGCAGCGGATGAAATCAATCTGAAAGTAGCCATTACCAGCAAGTTGCTGCACCCGGATATCTGCGTTATCTGCCGTTCTGAATTAGAAGAATATGAAAACAACATGTTCTCCTTTGGCACCGATTTTGTGATTAACCCATTTGACACCTTCGCCAATATTTTTGCCATGGCGATACATTCCCCGTCCCTGCATTTATTATATGACTGGTTAACGGGCGTAGCCAACGCCGATCTGACAAACCCGATCTATGTAAAAGAAGGTCACTGGATTATCTGTGGTTTTGGCCGTTTTGGAGAAGGCCTGTACAGACAACTCCTGAAAAGCAATGTGCGAGTCACCGTTATAGACCCGTCTGAAAGTAAACGTTCAGCCTTTCTTAACAAGCCTGAAAACAAAAAAAATGACTTTATTATCGGCACGGGTTTTGATGCTCACACACTGACTGTTGCTGGAGTTAGCGACGCAGTTGGACTGGTGTCTGGCACGGATAATGACTCCAATAACCTTTCAATTATTATGACAGCACTGGAAATAAACTCTGATTTGTTTATTGTTGCAAGGCAAAACAAAAAAGCCAATGACCGACTGTTTCATGCCACTCACGCTGATATTCTTATGCAGCCCAGCGAAATCATCGCGCGCAAAATACGCACGCTTCTGGTAGCCCCCCTGATGATTGCATTTTTAAATAAAGCCAGAAACCAGGACCCTTCCTGGGCAAATATTACCATTAGCCGCATTATGGGTGCATCCGGTGATTCACTCCCCGGTATCTGGACACTACACGTGAATGAAGCGGATGCGCGCGCGCTTTGCCGAGTTCTACACCTGGGCCGTGTGATACGCATTGGTAACTTACTGCAAAATCCTCGACAACGTGAACGGCAACTGGGAGCAACCCCTTTATTGCTTAAACGCAAGCAGAAACTGCTCTTAATGCCCACCGATGATATTGCTATTAAATCAGGCGATCAGATACTTTTCTGCGGCACTCCCGCAGCCATGCGTGGCATGAGATGGTCGCAGAACGACCTGCATAGCCTGAATTACATTATGACGTTTGAAGACACACCGGATGCCTTTATCTGGCGAAAAGTTACCCAGTTTCTTAAACGCAAAGAGCGCAGACACCGGCCACGCCAGCAACGGTACAGACGTAAATAAGCGCTATAGTCGTGCGCCACAGGCAAAGCCTGTGATTTTTTCAGGATTTTTACACCGCCCCGTCATTTGCCTGATATAATACGCGCCTAATTTGTCCCCGTAGCTCAGCTGGATAGAGCCACCGCCTCCTAAGCGGTAGGTCGGATGTTCGAATCATCTCGGGGACGCCATTTAACCGTTGACTTGAATAGAAAACCACTATATAAATCAATTACATATAAACATCGCCCCATTGAGGGCTGCATTTAAAACCCTGAATAGAGAAACCATCACCATGTCAGATAGAATATGCCTGGACACGAATCACGGAAAAATCATTATTGAGCTGGACGCAGAAAAAGCCCCCATTTCAGCTGAAAACTTTCTTACTTATGTTAAAGAAGAGTTTTTTAACAACACCATTTTTCACCGTGTTATTCCTAACTTTATGGTACAGGGCGGCGGTTTTCTCGAGGACATGACACAGAAATCGGGCAATCCCAACATTAAAAATGAAGCAGATAATGGTCTGCCGAACAAGCGTGGCAGCCTGGCAATGGCTCGCACCCCTGATCCTGACTCAGCCAGTTCACAATTTTTCATCAACCTGAAAGACAACGGTTTTCTAAACTACACCGCCCCCACCTCACAGGGCTGGGGTTATGCTGTATTTGGCGAAGTTGTGGAGGGTATGGATATCGTAGACAGTATTGCCCAGGTTGCCACAGGTAATAGCGGCGGGCATGGTGACGTACCTGTTGAAGCGGTCATTATCAATAGCGCAACACTGGTTTAGCCCGCTGTCACTGTTCAGTCTGGCGCGTCAGACTGAACAGTGACTATAAATGCGCAAAACCTGAATTATCACGTTAATCTCCAGCTTAAAACCTCTCTATGCATAAACACCTGTTCATATCCGATCTTCATCTGTCACCGGAGAGGCCTGAAATCATTCAACTGTTTATTCAGTTTATAAATAATCAGGCATCAAAAGCCCACTCACTTTATATCCTTGGCGACCTGGTTGAATACTGGCCAGGCGATGATGATAAAGCAGAAGGTTTAAGCGAGGCCTTTAACTGCATGAAAGAACAGGCCGATAAAGGCCTGAAAATATATTTAATGCATGGCAATCGTGATTTTTTAATGGGAGAAGCACTGGCTCGGCGAGCAGGCTGCACACTGATTACTGACCCCTGCCTTATTGAATTTAATGACACACCCGTGCTTTTAATGCACGGCGATACCTTATGCACCGATGATATCCGCTACCAGGCATTTCGCGCCCAGCTAAGAAGCCAGCAATGGAAAGAGGATTTTTTAAGCAAACCACTGGCAGAGCGCGAACAAATAGCGCAGGGCCTGCGTAACCAGAGCAGAGCAGAGACACAGAACAAGACTGAAGATATTATGGATGCGAATGCGGATGCGATAATACAGGCATTTAGTGAACACAGGGTTGCATTAATGATCCATGGCCATACTCATCGTCCAGCCATACACCGCTTAACGGTAAATGAAAAACCTGCTAAACGCATTGTATTAGGCGACTGGTATTCACAGGGGAGCGTACTGGAATTTACCGACCCTGATACTTTTGAACTCAAGTCTTTTGCTGATTAATGCACACTTGCTAATGGGCAGAAAATGCCTTATATACCTCATAACCTGCTGGCAATTCAAACAGCCTCTTATCAAGCTTAATTTCCTTAAAATCCCTTAATAACTTCACATAGCCACGGCTATAGGTAATTTGAATCGGCAAACCCAGCTGGTAATAATCCCCGCCATGATACACCTGATCGACCAGAAAACACGGCGTGTGAAACTCCACGGGTGTGTTTTTTAAGGTAACGACCTGTTGCCCTGAAAGCACCTGCTGATACAGATGCAGCACTTTCATCTGTTGTGGCCAGGTATTTTTAATTAGAAATACCTGCGTGCATACTTTGCCATCGGCCTTAACCTGATAATTATAAACCGGCTGATTATGAACTTTGGGTGCATCAGGCACAGCCTGAGTGTCGCTCGATTCAGAGAATTTAAATGCCGGTTTTGTCCATTTTTTATAGTCTATTTTTAGAACGGTCTGATCATCATGATTGACGCTATAAATTATTTTTTTACCAATATCAAATAAAACAAAATCGGCCTGTTCACTGCCATCATCAATTCTTAAAAACTGCTCATTAATCAGGTAGCGCATATGCTGCGCCTCTACGCCCTCTTCAACCTCATCATAATAAAGCGCCAGATTTTTTATTTCAGCCGCACTAATTTCGCTGATTGATAGCAACACAAATAAAACTTTAATTATTTTCTTCATTATTCTCTGTCTAAATAAACAACCCGCGCACGCAGAAATATTTAAAGCCCACGTCACCAGTCATTATTTTTTATATTTCCAGCGCATTTAAATCCGCCATCTCTTCTTCTGAAAAACCCGCCTGCATTCTTGCCACATTATCAAATGGCCCACGCAGTTTACCCTTCATATACTTGTGTATCAGATTTTTAAATGTATCTCGATAATTCAGTTTTCGTTGCTCACACACATATTTAAACCAGTGGCTACCGATTGCAACATGGCCGATTTCATCGCGCTGGATAATTTCCAGATGCGCTATAAACGCTTCATCTCGAGCCTGCTTAAGTTTCCTGATTATTCCAGGTGTAACATCAAGCCCTCGCGCTTCGAGCACCCTTGGCACCAGCGCCATGCGCACCATTACATCATGAGCCGTAATCTGCGCCATATGCCAGAGCCCATCATGCGCTGCATAATCACCGTACTCACACTGATGCTGATTTAAATAAGATTTGAGCAACGTAAAATGATACGCCTCTTCAGCCGCTACTTTTAGCCAGTCGCCGTAATACTGTTCTGGCATGCCCCTGAAGCGATAAACCGCGTCCAGTGCCAGGTTAATCGCATTAAACTCAATATGCGCGAGTGCATGGCACAGCACAACACGCCCTTCTACCGTGTTCATACTTCGTTTTGGCACATCCCTCGGTGCAACCAGCACTGGCCTGCCAGGCCTGCCAGCCTCACCTATATTCTCAGCCGGGTGATTATCTGAAAGCTCAAGCTTTCCCTCCCGCCATTGTTCGTATAACCGCTGAGTTAACTGCGCCTTGTCTAAAGGCTCGCAAATAGCGAGACACTTCGAAGCGCTTGCAAATAAGTTTAACATAACAACCTGCTGGTCTGATTAGAATGGTCTTTTCATCATTCCAGGGGGGAAAATATAGCTAGCGGGTGATTCCTGAGAGCTATAAACGCACAGACTAGCGAGGCTTCCACACGCCAAAAGCCTCTTGCTGGGGAGGCACCTGCGGCTTCTGTTCTTCCATATAGTCAAACACATGTTTCATAAATCCAGATAAATCGTTCAATGCATTTTGCTTGTCCATTGCGCCATTATCCAGATCAGACAGTATCATACCGGCCGCTGCAACCAGATATTGCATTGCCAGAACATCATCACGGGTGCGAGAATCCTGTTTTTTCAGTGCCTCACGTAGCTCTTCCATCAATTGGGGAGATAATTGAATACCATCATCACTCATATATTTTTTCCTGAAATTGTTACAAAATACAGGGTAAGCGATATTGCTCACTCTATAACGGTTTCGTGCCCCATTTTACATGATTAATCACACTTATTTCAGTTCAGATTGTCAGGAATTTAAACTTATGTATAAACTCAGTGTTTTTGTACCCGAAAGTCACCTGGAAGCCCTTAAAATGGCACTTTTTGATGCCGGTGCAGGCAAAATCGGCCATTACGACCAATGCAGCTGGCAAACACTCGGCCAGGGGCAGTTCAGGCCACTTGAAAACAGCAACCCTTTTATCGGTAAAACGGGCCACCTCTGCACTGTAAGCGAATATAAACTGGAAATGGTGGTTACTGATGATAAAATTAAATCCATAATAAACATCATAAAACAGGCACATCCTTATGAAGAACCGGCGTACGACTGCTGGCAATTAGCCAATATTTAACACAACTGCGCTTAATACCTGAATGCGTTTATGCTAATATTCGCACACAGAATACTGGTACTCCCTTACGGTTGTATCCATGGAATACCAGCCTGAATAAACACCCCTGTTACACAACCTCGGAGAATCCCTATGTACGGTTTTAATGTTACCCTTGATTCAACAATGGAAGAAGCAGAAGCAAAAGTTCGTGAGGCCCTTGGCGCAGAAGGTTTTGGTGTGCTCACTGAAATTGATGTACAGAAAGTAATGAAAGCCAAACTGAACATTGATCGCAGCGGTTATAAAATTCTTGGTGCCTGCAACCCAAATCTTGCACACGAATCCATTAGCGCAGAACCGGATATTGGCCTGCTGCTCCCCTGCAATGTCGTTCTGCGAGAAGAGGACGGTAAAATTAATGTTGGTTTTATGGACCCCGTCGCGGTATTGGGCATTGTAGATAATCCAAAAATTGCAGAAGTCGCCCCCATTGTTCAGGGCAGACTAAAAAATGTTGCAGCCAGCATCAGTCAATAATACACCACAGGCATTTCATTTCTGAGAAAATCGGTGTCTATTCAACAATCTGAATAGTCACTAAATATTAAACAAACTGGATAAAAACAACGTGATTATAAAGCCCAGAACCCGTGGATTCATTTGCACTACATCCCACCCCACCGGCTGCGAAGCGAATATTGCAGAGCAAATAACCCGGGTAAAATCTGCTGGCCCCATTGAAAACGGCCCAAAGAATGTTCTGGTTATCGGTGCCTCCACAGGTTACGGGCTAGCCTCACGTATCACCTCTGCTTTCGGTTCAGGGGCCGCCACACTCGGCGTATTTCTGGAAAAACCCGCTACAGAGAAAAAGACAGGGTCCGCCGGCTGGTATAATTCAGCCGCATTTGAAAAAGCCGCTCATGCAGAAGGTTTGTACGCCAGAAGCATCAATGGCGATGCCTTCTCAAATGAAATGCGAGATAAAGCCATTGAAATCATCAAGGGTGATATGGGCAAAATTGACCTGGTGGTTTATTCCCTCGCCTCACCGGTGCGCAAACTCCCCGCCTCAGGCGAAGTGATTCGTTCTGTATTAAAACCCATCGGCGAGACGTACAAATCCACCGCCATCGATACCAGCAAAGATATTATTATCAATGCTGAAATAGAACCGGCAACCGATGAGGAAATACAGAACACCGTCACGGTAATGGGCGGTGAAGACTGGGAGCTGTGGATAAAGGCACTTAAAGCAGCCGATGTACTGGAAAAAGGTGTTAAAACGATCTCGTACAGCTATATCGGCACCGATATTACCTGGCCAATTTACTGGCATGGCGCACTGGGCAAAGCCAAGGAAGATATGGATCGAGCAGCCGCTGCGCTTAGAGATGAACTATCGCACCTGCAGGGCAGTGCCAATATTGCGGTGCTAAAGAGCGTAGTCACCCAGGCATCCGCCGCAATACCCGTTATGCCACTGTACCTGGCTATGGGATTTAAGGTGATGAAAGAACTGGATATTCACGAAGGCTGTATTGAGCAGATTAACCGCATGTTTCAGACACAGCTATATAACCACAAAACCGCTGGACTTGACGATAACGCACGTATTCGTATGGACGACTGGGAACTGCGCGACGATGTACAAAGCAGGGTTCGAGAACTCTGGCCACAGGTGACGGATAGTAATCTATTTGAGTTAACCGATTATCAGGGCTACAAAGACGAGTTTTTAAAATTATTTGGCTTTGGTGTTTCTGGTATTGATTATGAAACGGATGTAAATCCACAGGTAGACTTTGAGCCCATCACTTTATAGCACCCCCCTTAATAAGAGGCTCTCTTTAAACCTGAAAAGATCAGTTGAGCGCCTTGAAGTGTGCTTCTGGGAGTACCCTGCTGAATAAATATGGGGCGTAATAAAAAAGTGAGTCGTTGCACGGTTGTGTGCCTTTGGCACGCTATAAAGCGTGTCATCTTTACACGCAAAAACGGCTCAGTCCTTCGCGAATGACGTGCAGGGATGCACTAATATCGTGATTGCAGGATGCAAAGGAGCGTGGACGTGCAGGGATGCACTAATATCGTGGTTGCAGGATGCAAAGGAGCGTGGACGTGCAGGGATGCATTAATATCGTGGTTGCAGGAGCAAGAGAGCGTGTTTTTTATATAACCAGGCGTGCTCCCAGAGGTGCAGTTCAGAGCGTAGCGTATTCACGCTCATCCTCCTGCATCCACGACATACTACAGGTACATGACGATAAGGATACCTGTCATCAAACATAAGCCATAAATACATCCCTGCACAAAACCAGATAGAGGATCTATAACACCTGATAATATTAAATATTATCAGGTACTTACCGCACTATTGCACGCTCAGCTGATCTTTTCAGGTTTAATTCAACTGAGTACTGAGACAAACGAAAAAGATACGCACTCTCAGCAACGAGCTCAATAGTCATATTAGAAAAGTTTTATATTGTATATTCCGGCCTTTTTCCTGATATTGAGCTATATTCTACAGTTATTATGAATAATATAAATTTGCAACCCCCTTTTGTCATTTCTGCACTACTTGCAGGCAGGCTTCACCGAATGCTGAAAATCACAAAAGTGATGTATATAAGCTCAAGCAATGCAAAATGCATTTCAATTCGAGGTGGCGATAAAACCGCAGGTTTTAAACCCATAACCGAGTTTATTAGCGAGATGGCACGAGACACTATTTCAATATCATCAAAAATAAATGAAATTGCACTGAATTTCTCAATCACAGCGGTAAACGAAAAAAGAACCAATATCGCACTGTTCAATTTCAATAAAGTATTAGAACAGCTGGAAAGCCATTCAAAAGCAAAAAGCCTTGCAGGGATTATTGACAGCCTGCTAATTAACATTGACAGGCTTAAGAAGAGTCAGTTTGATGATTGCAAGCGTCTGTCAAGTTTATTTGATGACATTTCACAGCGCATTAGAGCCGCCAAAGTGATTGTTACAAACTCCCGAACAGAAGCATCAAGAGCAGGTGAGTATCAGACAAATTTATTTGCTATCGCCAATGATCTTGAAAATTGCAGCGACACCATTGCCAGAGAAATTAAGCTCTGCAGAACCTGCCTTGATGAACTGGCGCAGACCATAGGAAAAAAATGAAATCAACGATCTTTTATAATGGAAAATATCAATGGATTATTTTTGGCAGAGACCCGGATAAGCCCGATAAAATAATCGACACCAACCAGTATATGATTGTTGATGGAGACAAATCATTTTTAATGGACCCGGGTGGTATAGAAATTTTTTCATCCATGCTGGCAGCAGCACTAAGACATACCGAAATCGAGCATCTGGTTGAAATTTTCGCATCTCATCAGGACCCTGATATTATTTCCTCACTGGGCCTCTGGGACGAAGCACTGCCCAAAGCAACTCTCCATGCACCCTGGTTATGGGAAGGCTTTATTCGTCACTTTGGGCTGAACAATATTACTTACAACGCCATTCCCGATGAAGGGCTAACGCTGACATTAAACACCGCAAAACTGGTGTTTATTCCTGCCCATTATCTGCACTCTTCCGGTAATTTCCATGTCTACGATGAACAGGCCAAAATTCTTATGAGTGGTGATGTAGGTGCCGCCCTCGAACCACCTGGGGTTTCTATGTGGGTTGAGGACTTTGAAGAACATATCAGCAAAATGACGTTATTTCATCAGCGTTGGATGCCATCCAATGCAGCCAAACAAAACTGGATAGACCGTGTCAGAAAACTTGATATTGAATACATAGCACCACAGCACGGGCGAATATTCAAAGGTAAAGATGTACAGAATTTTCTTAACTGGTTTGAAAAACTGGACGTGGGATCGGCCATTAAGTGAAAAATAGTTATCCTGCTAATATCATACACATTATAGACCGTAGCCTCACTGAAAAAGGCCGACCCTGTTTTGTCATGGCGTATATTCAGGGCAGTGAAAAGTATTTGCTCAGACCGATAAAACAGGATCACCCGGCAGGTTTGGAAAATCACTTTTCATAGTCGCAATACTGCTGCTAATCACTGGCATTATTTTAGCACTATATTTTTATTTCAATCCCCGGTTATTTAAGTATACCATCCGGGCACTTACAACCATTCTCGATCCATAGACAACAGTTCAAGTTCAGTATACTCCAGCACACGTGCTTCAAGCAAAGAGAACTGTTTATCCAGGTAAGACCTGTCATTGCTGAGCATACAGACAGCAAGCACAGACTTCTGCCAGTTATCGAGGAACTCAACTTCGGCAACGGATGCATTAAAACGGCTCATCACCCGCTCCTTAAGACTTTTGATCTGGCGTCGCTTGTCCTTAAGCGAATGTGCCTGAGGTATTCCAAGGTTAAGTCTGATGAGCAGAATGTGCATAGAGAAATTACAACTGAATAATATCCAGCTCCAGCGCTTTAACTTCCGCTTCGCTGGCCGGGTTTGCAATAACCGCAATACTGGCTTTTTCTGGCCTGAGATATTTTTCACCCACACGCTTTAAATCCGCTACCGTCACTTTTAGTACACGCTCCCTGTAAAGTTGACGCTGTTCTGGCGTGCGTCCATAAATACCATTATGATACGCCTGTCTGGCTTCC
>UOFG01000100.1_pt1 | contig 36662 bp, 40 predicted proteins | sample 1988411 | NCBI WGS metagenome assembly UOFG01 (sample SAMEA4712194, study PRJEB27164) | hydrothermal vent metagenome | biome: marine basaltic hydrothermal vent biome; feature: marine hydrothermal vent; material: mineral | place: Pacific Ocean | collected 2011-06-14/2011-07-23 | depth 1689 m
ATCGAATTATCCTCTTTGACCAGCGAGGCTGTGGCAAATCGACCCCTCATGCGAGTCTTGAAAATAATACCACCTGGGATCTGGTTTCTGATATCGAGGTTATACGCAAGCACCTGCACATCACTCAATGGGTGGTTTTTGGCGGTTCCTGGGGATCAACGCTGGGCCTGCTGTATGCACAAACCCACCCATCAAGCGTCAGCGGGTTGATTGTAAGGGGTATTTTTCTGGCAAGGGACAATGATGTGCAGTGGTTCTATCAGCAGGGCACAAGTCGACTGTTTCCCGATTACTGGGAAAAATTTGTTGAACCCATTGCTGAAGACGAACGGGATGATATGGTGAGTGCTTATTATCGTCAGTTAACCGGTGATAATGAGGTGCAAAAGCTGCGTGCAGCAAAGGCATGGTCGGTCTGGGAGGGTATGACGGCGACCTTACAGGCAGATAGCCGTGTTATTAACAGCTTTTCCAATGCACACTCCGCGCTGAGTATTGCGCGTATAGAGTGTCATTATTTCATGCATCAGTGCTGGCTGGAGCCAGGCCAGATTATCCGGAATATGGAAAAAATTCGCCATATCCCGGGCTATATTGTACAGGGGCGATACGATGTGGTGTGTCCCGCAGAACAGGCATGGGCGCTTGCCCGGGCATGGCCAGAAGCTGGGCTATCCATTATTGGTGATGCCGGCCATGCTATTGTCGAAAAAGGTACAACGGTGGCTCTGTTAAAGGCAACCCGGGAAATGGCAGAAAAGCTGAGATGATCGGTTTACTGCAACGTGTAAGTCATGCCAGCGTGAGTGTCTCGGATGAGAAAATAGCCTGCATAAACAAGGGATTACTGGTGCTGCTCGGCATCGAAAAAAACGATGATGCCATAAAGGCCGAGAGACTGGTGCAACGCATGCTGGGCTATCGTGTGTTTGAAGATGAGGCAGGAAAGATGAATTTAAGTCTCAGGGATATCCGGGGTGAAATACTGATAGTGCCGCAGTTTACACTGGCCGCCGACACGAAAAGCGGGATGCGGCCGGGCTTTTCAGCAGCAGCCCGCCCGGCAGAAGGCGAAAAGTGGTTTAATTATGTCGTAGAAAAGTGCGAAGAATCCCTGCAACCGGTGGTGGAATGTGTGCATGCGGGTGAGTTTGCTGCGGATATGAAAGTCAGTTTGCTGAATGACGGCCCTGTGACTTTCTGGTTGCAGGTTTGAGATAGAAAAGTATTCCAGGTGGTCACAAATTTAACTTTTTATTGCTAGAGGCAATACCAGTGTTAACATCAATGTTTGTTTACAGATTTAGTGGTATAGCATGAAATTTATTTTGTAAGTTGATGTTTAAATTTATTTTTTTATGCGGTGGCCTGAAAATTGCTTTATAAGAGGGTTAGCACAGAACATAAATTTAATCTATGGCAAGCGCCCGCCGATAAATATTGTTTATTTGATGTAATTCATTGCTATAATATATATTACTCCCATAAATTGCAGTTAAGTGTCTTTTGTCACTGTTTGTGGCTGTTAAATGAATGAAACCATCTACCAGAGGCTACTTATGACTGATGCACCCAATTGTAAATGTGTGATATCGTTTCTATGGACAAATGCGCTTGTTGTCGGTGCGCTGGTGTTTATGGTATTTACATTTATAGACCCTGCCGATGTTGCCGTTGCCATGATGCTGGATGTCGATGAAGGTATTTTCCGGATTCAGGCCTATTTGTTTAGTTTCCTGTTTCTGTGGCTGGCATTCGCGGCATCAACCTTCCTTAACTGCTATTTCGCTCGCTTAAGATATAACATGCAAAACTCGGCCAAATAACGGCAGCGTTCAACCTGTTTTCGGCTACAGTTCTGGTATTGAGGTATTTAAAAAGTAAATACCGGTGCCTGCCTGGGCATGAAGAGCAGTGCAACAGGGCATAGCGAAGTCCCGTAAAATATCCGCGCCTGTAAGCGACAGTTTTTTATATTCTAAAGTATCTCAATGGTTTTCCCAAAGATTGATACAGTGTATCCTATGCTTCCCTTTACGCATTATATGTTGGAGAGTTATATAAATGTCTGATCGCACTGCAAAAATCGCTCGCGACACACTGGAAACCCAGATTGTGGTTGAAATTAACCTCGATGGCAGCGGGCAGTCAGAATTCAATACCGGCGTACCTTTTCTGGAGCACATGCTCGATCAGGTGGCGCGCCACGGCCTGATAGATATGAAGATACAGGCAAAGGGTGATTTGCACATTGATGCGCACCACACGGTTGAAGATATCGGCATTACGCTGGGGCAGGCGTTTGATAAAGCGGTGGGCGATAAAAAAGGCATTTTCCGTTATGGCCATGCCTATGTGCCATTAGATGAAGCGCTCTCCCGGGTGGTGATTGATTTTTCTGCTCGCCCGGGCCTTGAAATGTCGGTTGATTTTCCCCGTGCAAGCATCGGTGGCTTTGATGTCGAGCTGTTTTTCGAGTTCTTTCAGGGATTTTCCAACCATGCAAAGGTGACATTGCATATTGATTCCCTGCGCGGGCGAAATGCACACCATGTGGCTGAAACCATTTTTAAGGCATTTGGCCGGGCATTGCGCATGGCATTGCAGGCAGATGAGCGTATGCAGGGGGTTATGCCCTCAACCAAAGGCAGCCTGTAGTGCCGCAAACAGTGGTTGTTGATTATGGAATGGGGAATTTGCGCTCAGTGGCCAAAGCGGTGGAGCATGTATCGAGCAACCAGAGTGTCATTATTTCTTCAAAGACCGAAGATATTGAAAATGCAGATCGTGTTGTCTTTCCAGGGCAGGGCGCGGCACGGGACTGTATGCGTGAGCTGGCTGATCGTGGCTTAAATAGTGTGGTAATAAAGGCTGCGAAAGAAAAGCCTTTTCTGGGCATTTGCATGGGTTTGCAGGTTTTGCTGGAGCGCAGCGAAGAGAATAATGGCATTGATTGTCTGGGCCTGTACAAAGGCAATGTACGCTATTTTGGCAAGCACCTTAAGGGCGAGCAGGGCGAAAAACTCAAAATTCCTCACATGGGCTGGAATACCCTGGGCCAGACCGGTGAGCACCCGCTATGGCAGGGCATTAAAAATAATAGCCGCTTTTACTTTGTACACAGCTATTATATAGATCCGGCTGATAAAGAATTACAGGCAGCCACAACGCAGTATGGCACCGAATTTGTATCGGCAATTGCCAGAGACAATGTATTTGCCGTGCAGTGCCATCCCGAAAAAAGTGCGCAGGATGGGCTGCAATTATTAAAGAATTTTGTCCATTGGAATGGTAAATAGTTAATAATAAGGTTCGGATGATGAATATTCTTAAAAAGGTGATTAAATATCATGTTACTGATACCCGCCATTGATTTAAAAGACGGCCAGTGTGTGCGCTTGCGCCAGGGGATAATGGAAGATAACACCGTGTTCTCCGATGATCCTGTCGCGATGGCGGGAAAGTGGGTAGAAGCCGGTTGTCGTCGTTTGCACCTGGTTGATTTAAACGGTGCATTCGAGGGCAGGCCAGTGAATGCCCGTGTGGTGCATGATATTGTAGAGGCTTACCCCGAAGTGCCCGTGCAGATTGGTGGTGGCATACGGGATGAAAAAATCATAGAGACCTACCTGGATGCGGGCGTAAGATACGTTATTATTGGCACCAAAGCGGTTACTGACCCTCACTTTATTAGTGAGATATGCGCAGGCTTTCCCGGGCATATCATTGTGGGGCTTGATGCAAAAGATGGAAAAGTAGCCACTGAGGGCTGGTCCAAGGTTTCTCGTCATGATGTTATCGACATGGCGCAGCGCTTTGAAGAAGACGGCGTAGAGGCGATCATTTATACTGATATATCCCGCGATGGCATGATGCAGGGGGTAAATGTGGAGGCGACGGTAAAACTGGCGCAATCCATTCATATCCCGGTTGTTGCTTCGGGGGGGATAACGAATATGGATGATATAAAAGCCCTGGCGAAGGTGGAAGAGGAAGGCATTATGGGCGCAATAACCGGTCGAGCTATCTATGAGGGCACGCTGGACTTTGCAGAAGCGCAAACCTGGGCGGATAGTCAGTCGTAAGCCGGATTGCCCTGTATTATTTGATTAAAAATTATTATTCAGAGATAACTACGCTGTGTCATTAGCAAAACGCATAATTCCCTGCCTGGATGTTAGAAATGGTCGTGTCGTAAAAGGCGTGAAATTTGTGGACATCCGTGATGCAGGTGATCCGGTTGAAGTCGCAAAGCGATATGATCGAGAAGGTGCGGATGAAATTACTTTCCTTGATATTACCGCCAGCTCAGATGACAGGGACACTATCGTGCATGTGGTTGAGCAGGTGGCTGAGCAGGTGTTTATCCCGCTCACTGTGGGAGGGGGCATACGTTGTGTAGATGATGTGCGGCGCATGCTCAATGCCGGTGCCGACAAGGTCGCTATTAACACCGCAGCGGTTTTTAACCCTGAATTTGTCAGAGAAGCCAGTGAACGGGTCGGTTCCCAGTGCATTGTGGTGGCGATTGATGCAAAAAAAGTCAGTAAAGAAGGTGAAGCCAGCCGCTGGGAGATATTTACTCATGGCGGGCGAAAAACCACCGGTCTGGATGCCATTGAGTGGGCCAGGAAAATGACTGATTATGGCGCAGGCGAGATACTGCTGACCAGTATGGATCGGGATGGCACCAAAATGGGATTTGACCTTGAATTAACGGCGGCGATCAGTGATGCGGTGAGCATTCCGGTGATTGCTTCGGGGGGTGTGGGCGATCTCGATCATCTGGCCGATGGCATTATAAAAGGTAAAGCGGATGCTGTGCTGGCTGCCAGTATCTTTCATTTTGCTGAATACACAATAGAGCAGGCCAGGCAGCACATGGCATCCAGAGGTATCGAAGTTCGTCTGTAGCGGTATATAAGTGAACAATTCAGGCGAATAAGTGAGCTTTCCGCCCCCTGCTCAGCGGTCTATGATAAAATAGCCTATGAGTGATGAATGGTTAGCGCAAATAAAATGGACAGATGACGGGCTGGTGCCTGCCATTGCGCAGGATGGCGAAACAGGACGAGTATTAATGTTTGCCTGGATGAACCGGGAGTCATTGCAGTTAACAGTAAAAAAGGGTGAGGTAGTGTACTATTCTCGCTCCAGGCAGAAACTGTGGCATAAAGGCGAGGAGTCGGGCCACACGCAGAAGGTGAAATCCCTGCATCTGGACTGTGATGGTGATGTAATTACCATCAAAATTGAGCAAACTGGTGGTATCGCCTGTCATACAGGGCGCGAAAGCTGCTTTTACCGTGAATATAAAAACGGTGAATGGGTTACAGTCGATGAGGTTTTAAAAGACCCGAAAGACATATATTAAATAAACAATGGCATCATGAGTGATACGCTAACTAAACTGGCTGATATACTGGAACAGCGTAAAAACGCAGAGCCAGATACCTCATATGTTGCTTCATTGTACAGTAAAGGCCTTGATGCCATACTGAAGAAAATTGGTGAAGAGGCCACAGAAACAGTGATGGCCGCAAAAGATGGCGATGTGGATAAAATTATTTATGAAACCGCCGATTTATGGTTTCACACCCTGGTGTTGCTCGCGCAACAGGGATTAAAACCTGAAGACGTTTTAAATGAGCTGGACCGTCGATTTGGGCTGTCTGGCCTTGAAGAAAAAGCTTCAAGACCTGAGTCGTTAAAATAAGTGTTTTAGCGGTCTTATAATTAATAGAGTTAATGAATTCGCCCGGAGTGGATTCAAGCACGAGAGGAACATGAATATGGGTATTAGTATATGGCAACTGGCCATTGTTTTAGGCATTGTAATATTATTGTTTGGAACCAAAAAACTGCGCAATATTGGTGGTGATATGGGTTCGGCCATTAACAGCTTTAAAAAAGCCATGAAAAATGGTGAGAAGGATGCAGATAAAGGCATTGCCAGCAAAGACAGTGATGCAATTGAAGCCGAAGTGACTGAAGTTGTGAGCAAGGAAAAAGATAAAGCATAGTCTGCGGTTAAAGCCAGCCAGAGACTGCTAATATAAATACGCTATGTTTGATGTAGGATTCCTCGAGCTCGCTATAATTATGGTACTAGCCCTGCTAGTGCTTGGTCCTGAGCGCCTGCCTGAAGTTGCACGTAGCGTGGGTTACTGGTTTGGTAAGGCTCGCAGATATGTAGAAGGTATGAAAGAGCAGGTAGAGGCGGAATTTGACGCAACAGAAGTAAAGCGTTTGCTGCATAATCAGGATGTTCAGCTGCGAGAGCTGAAAGATAAGTTAAGTAACACGGAGAGCGTGATTAACTCAGAGATGGAAAATGAGTTTGAGCACGAATTTGATGATGATGATCCGGGAAATGGTCACCATGAAACAATGGATGAGGGTGGTGAATCCGCGTCTGAATCCAGGTATGAAATCATTGAAGAAGATGATACCCCGAAAAGCTATCTGGACAGTCAGCAGAGTCCGCTTGTAAAAAAACAGGCGGCACGAGAGCAGGCTAAACAGAAGGTGGGCAGTGAGCAGGCTGATGGGGAACAGACCAGCACAGAGCAGGCAATGGATAAGGCTCAATGACCACTGAGAAGCTGGAAGAGAATACAGAAGCGTCAGCGGCACAGCCGGGTGAAGAAAGCGAAGAGCAGACAGGAAAGCAATCAGAAGACAAACAGATGGGGTTTATTGGCCATCTGATTGAGTTGCGTGATCGGCTTTTGCGCAGTGTGCTGGTTATTATTGTTATTTTCGTTGTCGCCTTTCCTTTTGCAAACGACATATATCACATACTGGCTAAACCACTGGTAGATAATTTGCCAGAGGGTGCCAGTATGATCGCCACAGGCGTTATCTCACCTTTTTTAACGCCGATAAAACTGGCCTTTATCGTATCAATATTTGCCGCCTTTCCCTATCTTATTTTTCAGGCCTGGGCCTTTATTGCGCCGGGTCTGTATAAGCATGAAAAGAAACTTGCCGTACCCCTGATTGCCTCCAGTGCATTACTGTTTTATGTGGGCATTGTTTTTGCCTACTTTATTGTGCTGCCCAATGTTTTTGTTTTTATGATGACAATGGCGATTGACGGTGTAAATCATGCGCCTGATATAACCTACTATCTTGATTTTACATTAAAAATGTTTTTTGCTTTTGGCATTGCTTTTGAAGTGCCCATCGCCACAATATTGCTGGTGATTGGGGGGGTGACCACGCCGCAAAGTCTGGCGGAAAAGCGCCCCTATATTGTTGTTGGCGCATTTATTTTTGGTATGTTGCTCACGCCACCAGACCCTGCATCACAGGTGATGCTGGCCATTCCAATGTGGATTTTATTTGAAATAGGCCTCATATTCTCACGCGTGCTTAAAAAGAAAGAGCCCGAAGAAGATGCATATCAGAGCCTGAGTGAAGAAGATATGGAGTCGGAATTAGACCGCATTGAAGCCGAAGAGGATTCGGCAAAGTAGAGCTGAAACATCTGAGCAAACAGGTAAAATAGAATGATAAAAATTATTCATTTATTGTTACTGATTTTGTGCTCTAAATCTCTGTTTGTAAATGCAGAAAACATCACATCAGAACACCCTTCGCCCTATGTTCGAATGCATGCCAATGATGCTGTAAAATGGCAGAAATGGGATCGTTCAATACTGGCGAGAGCACAAAAAGAAAATAAATTAATTATGATCTCCAGTGGCTATTTTGCCTGCCACTGGTGCCACGTTATGCGCAGGGAAAGCTTTACCGATAAAGAAATTGCGGTACTACTGAATAAAAAATATATCCCCGTTAAAATAGATCGTGAGCTTAACTCATCGCTGGATGCTTATTTAATGGGTTTTTTGCAGCGCACTCAACGCCGTGGCGGCTGGCCACTTAATGTGTTTCTAACCCCTCAGGGTTATCCATTAACAGGGATTGTTTATCTGCCTAAAGAGCAGTTTCATGAAGTTTTGCTCAGGCTGGATGCCAAATGGCAGAAGAGGAGTGCCGAGCTTGCAAAAACAGCATTAAACGCATTTGAATACGCGCAGCAATTAAGTATGGCATCCGTATCTGTTTCAAATAAAGAATTACAAAGCGCATTAGACAATGTGCTGTCTCAGGTGGTTGATGAGCTGGAAGGTGGTTTTGGCAATGAAACTAAATTTCCGATGCCGTATTTAGTGATGTCATTGCTGGACAGGTATGAAAAAAACAAAGCCTCGCAGCTCGCTGCATTTATTCAGCTTACATTGCGGCAAATGGCCGACAGAGGCCTGCACGATGTGATTGGCGGTGGTTTTTTTCGTTACACCGTCGACCCGGGCTGGAGGCTGCCGCACTTTGAAAAAATGTTATACACGAATGCGGCAATGATATCGCTATATGTAAGAGCGTATAAGGTATTTGGCGATAAGCAGTGGTTGCAGGTGGCAGAAGAAACCATGGATTTTGTGGTGAGAGAAATGCAGAGCAGCAGTGGGTTTTATGTGAGCAGTTTAAATGCGCAGGATGCATTGGGTGAAGAAGGTGGAAATTATATATGGAATGAGAAGCGCCTTCGTGCCATTGTTAAAACCTTTAAAAGTGAAGTGCCAGGAAAAACCACAGAATACTCTTCGGTGCCAGGCTCGGATAAAGTGCTGCCTACGGGCTTATGGTTGCAAAACGTCTCTAAAAAAGAAAGACAGAGAGTATGGCAGAAGCGGATAAATAACCCGCCGGTTAAAGACGATAAATTATTGTTAAGCTGGAATGCCTACCTGCTGTCTTCAATGGTCGAGCTTCTAAATGTAGCTGATAAAAAACAGTACAGGAAAGCGGCTGAAGCACTGTATATTAATATTAAAGAGCAAACAAAATCAGGTCTTTCAAGGCGAGGTCAGGGAAGCGCGCAACGGTATCTGGAAGATTATGCTTTTGTTGCAAATGCGCTGTATCAGTGGAATAAGCTACAGAAAAATGATATCGACCAAAAGTTAATACGCTCGTTAGTCATGGAAGCAGTGACTCTATTTGCAGATAGCAATGGCTGGAAAATGACAGATAAAACTATAATTCCGATGCCCACTTCGCAGAAAAGTATTAAAGAAGGTAACTTGCCATCGGCAGAGGTTGTTCTGCTAACCCTGTTTCTGGATTTAAAAATTGATCACAGCAAAGTGAAAAAAATTATTGCCAGAATCAGTCAGCAGGTTGATGCTCAGGTTGTTAACAATCCACTGGAGTATTCTGGGCTGATTATTTTTAGGCAGAAATATAATCTGGATCTGTAATATAGAGAGTTTCATAAGTTTTCGCGTGAATTTGTACAGCAAAACACTGAAAAGCAGTATAAATCAAAAGCTATTATGCGATAACTTTTGGAACTATCAATACTGAGGTGTCATGCGCTACGCGACAGTGAGTGACAATGAGGTAAAAGGCTTTTAATGTCGCCATAGATAAGTGTCTTTGGGCAGGCCGTTTTTAATGGCTTTTTCCCTCAGGGCCTGTGCCTCTTTCATGCTTAAATTGGCACCAATGGCAACCGCGAAGTGCCTGGAGCCACTGGTTGGCTGGTAAATTTTAGCACGGTATTTTTTATTGCTCAGGCGGCTGACCTGTCGTTTAGCTTTGTTCGCATTAGTGTGAGAGCCGGCAATCACAAACCAGTCATCATCCCTGCTGTTAATTTTTTTGCCAATGAGACCCCGCAGAAAGCGCTCAATATTGCTCGCTTTGGGCTCCTGAAAAGCACTTGAATTCAGGTAGCGGATTTTATCGGTTTTTGTGGTAACCGCATGTGCGTTGGAGATAAGCTGAAATGACCAGTTGGGCTCATTATAGGTGGTGCGTATTTCTTTAAAGGCCGAGCCGCCAGCGCCGGCAATGCCATAGCCGTTAATAGCGGTCGTTAGAAGTGCCGGAGCGGCAATGCCCAGCTGAAAAACTTTAAAGGGTTCGCTTTCGTCCTGGTGCAGGTAGCCCACCAGAGCGCCAATAAAAACAAGCACAGAGCAGCGCACGGCCAGGCCAATAGCGTCCATCATCTGTAGTTCATTAATGAGTGAGCGTATATCTACAACTAACAGGCTAATTATGATGGGCGCAATGCCCCCGATGCCGCCAATAATTAAGCGAGTATGGGTGCTAATAGGAAGAGCTGCTTTTCTTGCCATATCCATGTTTCCTTCTGTTGATATCGTGATGAGAGGACAATTTTTTCCAGAATTATATACCCTGTGATAAATATTAGGCAAGTATGAACTGAGTTGATGTAACTGGGTGTAATATATGTTAGTGGGGTCAGAGCATGTGGAGTTGACATATTTTTTGCGGGCTGCTGATTTTTTCAGAATCAGCAGGCCAGAATCAACGAGGCTGAATCAATGGCAATGGGATCAGTAAGGGTTATACAAAATACCGTAAATGAGGGCCGGATAGTAGTTTTTCGACCAGAGAAGGCTAATCGGCAACATACCGGGGCTATTTTCCGGTATAATGTGCGCCGAAAATAGTGTACTAAAAACATAGAGAGTTAAGAGCAAACCTGATGGCTGAAAAGCGTAGTGTTCCCCGTCGTCCCACATTACTCGTAATACTAGATGGCTTTGGAGTGAATCCGGGTCGAATTAACAATGCTGTTGTCGAGGCGGATACACCCCGTCTGGATCAGTATTTCTCCACAAATGTACACACCACGCTTGATGCATCAGGCCTGTCTGTTGGCCTGCCTTCTGGGCAAATGGGCAACTCGGAAGTCGGGCACCTCACACTGGGTTGCGGCACCGTTATGCGCCAGGATCTGGTGCGCATAGACGACTCCATTGAAAGTGACGAGTTTTTTGAAAATGCAGCGCTGGTGGCGGCAATGGAAGATGCAATAAAGCACGAGAGGCCCATGCACCTTGTGGGTCTGGTGTCTGATGGAGGGGTACACAGCCATACAAAACATCTGTGCGCGCTCATTAAAATGTGTGGAAGTTATAAGGTTAAGCCCCTTGTGCACATGATTACCGATGGCCGGGATACCGCGCCAATGGCTGCGATGGGATATCTACAGGGCCTTGAAGATGCGCTGGAAGATGTTGGTGGAGCCATTGCCACGATCTGTGGCCGGTATTATGCAATGGATCGAGATAACCGCTGGGAAAGGACCGAGCTGGCCTGGAAAGCGATGGCGCTGCTGGAAGGTGAGCCGCATGAAGCTGCGCGTTATGCGATAGAGGCCTCCTACAATAATAAAATAACAGATGAATTTATACTGCCCTGCATTTTTCCCGAGGCAGAAAAAATACTGGAAGAAGATAATATTATCTTTTTCAATTTCAGAAATGATCGACCCAGGCAACTCAGCGCGGCATTAAGTCAGGTTGAATTTGATGGTTTTGGGCGCGGCAATTTTGAGCCAGTTACCGTTACATGTCTGACAGAATATGACCCGCAGTTTCTGTTGCCCATTGCCTTTGCGCCTCAACGGCCAACCACAACGCTGGCATCCGTAGTAAGCCGTGCTGGTTTCAGGCAGTTTCATTGTTCAGAAACTGAAAAATACGCTCATGTAACTTTCTTTTTTAATGGCGGGCGCGAAGAAACCTGGGCCGGTGAAGAGCGGGTGATGATACCCTCACCCAAAGTTGCAACCTACGATTTGTGCCCCGAAATGAGTGCAAAAGAAGTGGCGGATGCGGTGATAAGAGCACTTAAATCGCACGACTATGGCTTTCTGGTGGTTAACTTCGCCAATGGCGATATGGTGGGCCATACCGCTAAGCGAGATGCCATTATTACAGCCGTAGAAGCAATGGATAAAGAAATTGGGCGATTACTCGATGCTGCGGTAGGAGAGGAATATTCTGTACTCCTTACATCCGATCATGGCAACTGCGATGAGATGGTAGACCCGGTTACAGGTGAGCCGCATACACAACATACGGTGTATCCTGTGCCCTGTCTTATTATCGACCAGGAAAACTGGCGCTTAAATACCGGCATGGGGCTAAGCAGTATCGCGCCTACAATATTGCAGCTCATGGGTTTACAGCAGCCCCCTGAAATGCTTGGAACCAGTGTGCTGTTAGAGCCTTATAGTCGCTAGCTGGTGGTGGCAGGTCAGGCCGAACCCCAGCATTCCCTCCTGAATGCAACCGCATTCCCGAGCCTGTAACAATCTGGCAGGTCGCTGATTTGTCGTAAGTCCATAAATATTAGCACATCAAAAAGGGTGAAGCATCACTCACTCTTCTGGTGAGTTAGAAGGCGGGAAATTAATTAATATTTTTCAATGGCTTATGCTAATTTTATGCGCTCAACTGATTTTTTTAGGATGATGGGTTAGATCCTGTTGTGGCCGGGATAGATGGAAGTCCATATATTCTGGGGAAATGTGTAATTATAAAGGCAGCGGATGTCTCTTGAAGCCTGTCTTCTAACCATTGTCTACAGCTATCACCGCAGAGCCATGACTGTCGAACACAGCGAGATATACAATGATAATAAGGTGTGGGGCTCCAGGTGAAACCTGAGTGTAACGGGGTTTGGGCATAATCGGCTCCCTGATGGTGACTGATTCCTTTTATGGGTTAGTAATTTACGCCTGTGGTGGTATGATATCAATCGTTACCATGGGCGTTACTATGGGTGTCTGGCTAGTTGTGGTGGCTAGTTCGCTGTGTGTCATTAAAGAGGAAAATTAGATGCCTGGGAAATACTCAGATAGAATAAAAGCGTTGCCACTTTACAATGGCCAGTTTGATGCATACAAACTTGAAGCAAAGGACTGTGATGTACTTTTTGCCTCATACCCTGCCGGTACGTCTATTCCTGCTCATGTTCATGATACTGACAATCATGGTGTTATCACGCGTGGTGAGTTGATACTAAGTATTCACGGCGAGGTAACAAGAGTTTCAATGGGTGAGTGGTATCACGTCCCAGCAAATGTTGAGCACTCCGCTGAGTTTGAGGTTGAGACAGATGAAGTTGAATTCTGGTTCCATGAAAACACATAACAGGGTGGTTTCACTCGAAACTATAGAGGGTTTCATAAGTTTTCGCATGAATTTGTACAACAAAGCAGTATAAATCAAAAATTATTATACGATAACTTCTGGAACTATCAATAGACGTTCCTCTTCAATAAGTAAGCGCCATTCAGTCGATAGTGCAGTTGCCTTTCATATGGAAAGAATATGTTATTTGCCATTCTGAAGGTTGATATAATGGTCGTTTAGCAACTTTTGGTGGTGTAGAAAGCATGTCAGAGATAAAAATCGGTATTTTAACAGCTTCAGATCGTGCCAGCACGGGGGTTTATGAAGATCTCTCAGGGCCGGCGATTATGGATACGCTGAACGATTATCTGCGCTCAGAGTGGCAACCGGTTTATAAGGTGATCCCTGATGATCAGCCCGGTGTTGAGGCCGCACTCATTGATATGGCGGATAATGAAGGCTGTTGTCTGATTGTAACCACCGGTGGCACAGGGCCTGCGCCCAGGGATCTGGTACCTGAGGCAACAGAAGCGGTATGCGAGAAAATGATGCCGGGCTTTGGTGAGCTTATGCGCCAGGTGAGCCTGCAATATGTGCCCACGGCCATTTTGTCCCGGCAAACAGCGGGCATTCGAGGCAAAAGCCTGATTGTAAATTTACCCGGCAAGCCAAAATCCATTCGTGAATGCCTGGATGCGGTATTCCCGGCGATACCGTATTGTGTTGATTTAATCGAGGGGCCGTTTTTAGAGGCGAAAGAAGAGGGGGTGAAGGTGTTTCGTCCAAAAGCGAAGTAACGTTTGCAGGTTAAAGTAGCTGGTAATGTTTATCTCCTCGCCGGGTAAGCGGGTTTTTAGTGCAGTATTTTGCGTAATGCTGATCAATGTATCTCAGTAAAAGGTGTTCGTCCCGGCCTTCAGGAATGCCCAGGCGGCGGGCCTGTATTATTTTATCGGGCTGGTAGTCTGTATCATTTATGTAGAGGCGTTGAGCATCGAATGCCTGCTGGTCCCACTGCTTTACTTTAATGTCCAGTGCGCGACACAATAGTGTTTGCCCGGCACAGAGTTTTTCGATGGCGCGCATGTCCCCTGAGGGTGTCGGGTTAAGCTGGTGCATCAGTTTGAGCGATGCCGCAGGCTGATTTTCTAATGGGAATGCTGATTTTATTAATACGGCATTACCTTTGCCCCGGCAACTCACATTAAATGAGCCTTTGCCCCGTGTGCAGTACATGTAGATTGTGCCAGCAGGCATAAACAGGGCACGGCGCTTCTCGGTGTAGCCCAGTGAGGCATGGCTGCCTTTTTCATCCAGGTAGTAAGCTTCGGTTTCTATAATACGTGCAGCCAGCCAGTGCCCCCTGTATCGGTGCATAAGCACCTTGCCCAGCAGGCTGCGCGCTACGTTTTCGGCTTTGCGGTTAAAAAAAGAGGGCTTAAGCTGCATATCCCGATTATCCGATGTATTGCCAATGGCCGCCATTGGTTTTTTCTATCGCAGCAATAGATAATATTTGCCACCTATTTTCAAAATAGACTTGAATTTCTGTGAATTAACTTTATCTTACGGGTTCGGTAGTTTTCTAATGAACATTATTCAGGAGATATTGAGCGAATACCTCAGTTCCCACCTGATTCAACTAAAAAATAAAGGAGCCTGTAATGGGTGTACTAGTAGGCCGTGAAGCGCCAGATTTTGATGCAGCAGCAGTTCTGGGCAGTGGTGAAATCGTTGAAGATTTTAATTTCAAAAAAGCAACAAAAGGCAAATACGCTGTTGTTTTCTTCTATCCACTGGATTTTACATTTGTCTGTCCTTCAGAGCTGATTGCCTTTGATCATCGTCTGGAAGAGTTTACAAAACGCGGTGTTGAGGTGATTGGTGTGTCCATTGATTCACATTTTACACATAACGCATGGCGTAATACGCCGATTAATGAAGGGGGTATCGGGCCGGTAAAATACACCCTGGTTGCGGATATGACACATGGCATCTGTAAGGCTTATGATGTTGAGACACCAGATGGTGCGGTGGCCTATCGGGGTTCTTTCCTGATCGATAAAGAAGGCCTGGTACGCCACCAGGTGGTTAATGATTTGCCGCTGGGTCGTAATATCGATGAAATGCTGCGCATGATTGATGCGCTAAAATTCACTGAAGAACATGGCGAAGTGTGCCCTGCAGGCTGGAAAGAAGGCGATAAGGGAATGGATGCCAGCCCTGATGGCGTAGCGAGTTATCTGGCAACAGAAGCCGATAAGCTTTAAACCTGGAAAAATCAGCTGGGTCAGGAAAGTTTGCACATATTTTTCGCGCCCAACTGATTAATCCAGGTTAAATAACGGCCCGGCTTACCCCTGTGCGATTCCATGTCTGTGTTGGAAAATGAGTCGTTTGCACTTGCAAACTCACATTTGTCTGCCTTGTCCTGGAGCCGTACAGGGATAATCTAAACCGTTATTCCCATTTTATCGCTCGTGCAACATCTTCAAAAAAACTGCTTTCAAACTGTGTGTCTGAGTCGTAGTACAGACCGAGCAATATCAGGGCGCAGAAGAATAAAATAAAGATAACAGCACCTGTAACCTGTCCCCAGTCTATGCGGCGCTTTCCTGGTTTCTGTAACATAGCGAATTCAGGCCAGTGTTAGCTTACATATTTTCAAAGTTTTTCAATGACCTTAAAAATATGCCGAGCCCACCAACAGCCAGAATTAATATGATAATTAAATCAAAAGCACTCATAAACCTGAAGGTAAACTGTATTGAGGAAATAACACCAAATACCAGTGCAATGAGTGAGCCTGATGCAAGCACCCAGCCGATGATGTTTTTTGCATTGTAAAATATAATACCCACGCCAAACATAAATGGAATTAAAATCATGCCACTGGTGATGCCAAACTGACCCATGCCATACATGCGCATACCAAAGCCAAAATTGCTCGTAATCATAATGGAGTTTAATAACAGATAAACGCCCCCGCAAAGCATCGCCAGGCCTAGAAAAAACTGCCCCAGACCACCAGATGTACCGCCTGCTCCTCTCATAGAAATCCCTGTATTATCAGTGTTTAGTTAAGTTGGATGAAAAAGCCGCTCCTGGCGATAAGTGTCTATGTGCTGTGCCAGGAGCGCTCTGTTCATGTGTTCGAGTGTTATATCTGAATATTATAGACCAGAACGGCTGTAACGGATATCTACTACAACCGCATATCTGGCTTAATCAGGCGTTAATTACGTGTAAAAATGTGGTATCACTGTCATGAAACGTTTCGCGATAGATCTCAGAGTCATCAAACATCAGGTCAATACCCTGTGTCTGGCAGTAGTTTCTTTTTGCCGTGTTCCACTTTTTTTCATTCGCAAAAGGGCTCGCCATCCTTCCATTCTATGCTTACGTTGGTGGCCTCCAGATGCTCAACGATTGAAAAATAGTGAGTAAACTGGATGGCAGAATCCAGCAGTAATTGCTCGATTCTGCCATCTCTTTTAACACCTGTGACAATATGCACCTCCGCGCCATCTTTAATGAGCGCAGAGGAGAGCAGCATAAACCGAACAGGAAAAGTATCGATTACGCCATGTATATCTAAACCAGTTTTCAATGCATTATTCACTTAAATGTTCCTTTTTTTCCTGTTCAGGTTTATCGGGGGCCTTCAACCTGAAAAGATCAGTTGAGCACCTGTTCATATGTCCCGGTAGTATGATATGAATTCAGACCGAAAAATCACGGATTAATTTTTGGACAGCCGGATTCGGCTGGTTATGGCTAACAATAATAATATCCAGGCCGGTGTGTTTATAAATATCCAGCGCACGATGTATTGCCTGCATTATCCAGTCGGTCTCATTGCCAAAGGCTCCACCACCAATCAGGGTAAGGTATATTTTGTTATTTCCTGTATGGTGGTAATTTAGAATACCGGCACATAAACAGGCTTCATATGATGCATTTAAAATAAGTTGCGCGAATTTTTCCCACAGGTCTGAGGGCTGTTGTGAGTAAGCCACGGGTAGTGCAGAGCAATAGGCCTGAGATACGTTATGGGTGCTTTCGCTGATTGTAACCTGAGTATTCCATTGAAGGCCAATTTTTAAGGCATGCTGTATTTCTTTTAGCTGGCTTTCGCTGGCGGCATCAAGTTTTGCTGTAATATCGACCAGGCCTTTTTCGCAGGCCAGCGCATAGCCGTTTGTCATGTTCCAGAGCTGGTTATCTGTGTTATCCAGCAGGAAGCCAATGTCTGCAAGACAGTCTATCTGATTTTCTGTGGTTTGCCCTGGTTTGCCGTTTACCGGTGCGAAGTAGTTTCGGTATATTGTTCCCGCACCTGCGGCAACGGCGCAGGCCGGGCCCTGGGTGTAATCACTTTCATATCCATCTACGCCCTGTTCAGGTGTCGCGGCGGGAGAAATCATTTCGAGTAAATTAAATTGCGAAGCGACCTGAAAGAGTGCATTGGTATTATCGGTATCGGCGTGAAGAGACTGTGCGCTGGCAATCTGCTCTCGAATGGATGTTTTGGCATGTTCTATATTTAGAGCCGAAACGCGTTGTTTTAATTCACCCAGACTCGGTGTTTCTAACTGTCCGAAGATAAAGGTATTGCCATTTACAAGCGAGTGCAGAGTGTTTTTATCCAGTAGGATATTGGCTCGAACCTGTTGTGCAGATTCTTCGTTGAAACCCATTAGTTTTGTAAACCACATGCTATATGCTCACTTTAGTTACAGCGTCTAAAAGTTATTTCGGCGGTGCTCGGGGTATTATAGGAGGGTGTAATTTATGATGCAAGGGCGGTATTTTTTAGTTGAGTAGTGGATTGCTGGTGCTGAGCACACTAACTGGATGGCATTTATACTGATGCCACACTGACGCGAAGCTTGCCGCGAATATAACGGGAGAATGCATCAACGGCCACATTTAATAATGCGGTGATGGCGATTAATACCATTGCTTTATCGAGTCGGATATCGGAAATAGCGTTATCAATATAGAAGCCGGGTGTGGCAATACCCAGGATGCCTAAAATAGCGGTTTCTCGCATAATAATTTCCCAGCGATAAAAAATAAAGGCAAGGAACGGGGCGTAAATTCTCGGCAGTACTTCATAGGCATAGAGGTTTAAACCGCTCGCTCGATCATTTCTGAGAGTGAGTTTATTGCTATAGTGTCCAATAAGGTGGGCAATAATGGCTGCATTATGCAAGGTTAGTGCAATAATCGCGGGCAGCAGAGAGGGGCCCAGTAAAATCAGCAGCATAAATGCCAGAATATACTCGGGTGTTGAGCGCATAATGACTAAAAAAACATGGCCTGCGCTACGCCCCGGTTGCCTGAAAAACCATCTGGAAATCAGAGGGAAAAAAATCAGTGCCATAATACCCGTAGTCACTAATGTTATCTGGGTTAATAACAACATATTAAAAATTCCGGGTAATGCCTCATTTAAAAATAATTCAGAAAACCAGTGGGAAACCTCAGCTAACGACTCGTTATTTCGAATCGGTGATGGAATGATGTCATGAGTGAAAAACCGGTTTATATTGCTGAGTGAAATGCTCGTTTCGTTTGCAATTAAAAAGGCTGAAATAACCAGATAAACAGGAATGAGCACAGGGCGTAGCCAGTAGCGAATGCTGGCAATTAAAATATAAAACAGAATGAGTAATGCCCATACCTCTGAGTACTGTCCCTCTAAAAAAGCAGTATTCAGGTGATAGCCCAGTGTGGGCAGGCCAACAAAGCCAAGCACTGCGCTTGAGCGCAAGCCGCATTCCATACGGTAGCGGGTATAGCTGGCAAAGTGTGGCCATAGATCGGGAAGGCGCGTATAGAAAAAGGCAGAAATAAACCCGGTGTGCTGGCGAACAATATTGTAGGCGCTGTGGTCGCTTTCTTCAATTATTTCAGCATATATTTTTGCAAAGGTCGCGGCATATGGAATGGCCAGTGCCAGCAGCCCGGTTACTGGATGCAGACCAAATATCTGTAGAAATATAAGCGCCCAGAATAATTCGTGTACAGAACGTAGCAGTGCGCATACGACTCGAACAATACGCCAGCGAAATACAAAAGCCAGCAGAAAACCGGAGGAGCACCCGATAGCAACACCCAGCAGTGCAAAGGCAAGGGTTTGAAAAATGGCATTTAATGGATGGCTAACACGATTGAGAGAGGGAGAGAGCAGGCCTGAAAATAATCGTTCCAGTTCTGTCATGGGATCGTATGCACTGATAGTCAGATCCGCAAAAGGAAGGCATGCAAGCGCAATGAGAACAAATAACCCGCTTAGATTCCAACGCTGAGAGTGTCGAAATGGCGGAGGATTATTCGCCATAGAGTTTAAGCAATTCAGTGCGGTTTAAATTATCGGCAGGGGCATCAATGGTGATTCGGCCCTGCTCCAGCCCTATAATGCGATCGCAGAACTCAAGTGCCAGATCAATGTCGTGCAATGAGAAAACAGCGGTTTCAAATTGTTGGCAAAGCAGCTGCATTATTAATTTTGACTGCGTTTCATCCAGCGATGAAACCGGTTCATCGGCAAGTAGAATATTGCCAGGTCTGTTTCCTGAGTGCATAATGGCCCTGGCAATCGCAGTGCGTTGCTGTTGCCCGCCTGAGAGTTGAGCCACGGGCTCAAAAAGCTCATTGTTTAGCTGCAGGCTTTCAAGAATTTTTGTAACATCAGTAATGGGTTTTTCTAAAGGTTTAACCAGGTTAAGCAGGTTGTACCATGTTGCATGATGGTGAATTTGCCCCATGTAAACATTATGAAAAACAGACAGATTCTGTACCAGTGCATATTCCTGTGGGATAAATGCGGTGCTTTTTTTCTGCTTTTCTCGTCTATTGTATAACAGCTTTAAAAGTGACGATTTACCTGAACCACTGTGTCCCACAAGTGCCAGTTTCTGTCCAGAGGGCAAACTAAGTGTAATGTCAGAGAGTGCAGTTTTTCCTTTATAAGTGAGGTTTTCATTGTTTAACTGAATCATTTTATTCCATCAGGCCAATATTCTTTGCGGTATTTAGAATGGGTAAATAATCATTGTTTTTGGCACTAATAAATGCGCTTCGAGGAAATGCAGCCAGTAAATCCGGGTCTTTCATATTCAGTAAGGCCTGTTTTATACGTGCTTTAAACCCTGCTCCCCAGACAGTATCAATATCGCCTCGTACCGACCACTGGTAATCAGGGTAATGGGGTGTTTTCCAGATAACGCTCACTTTATTGTTGTCAATTTTTCCAGCTGCTAGCTCACGTTGCCAGACTTTATAGTTGACCGCGCCAATCTGATAGGCACCGGACTGAACCAGTGCAATAGTCCGTGAGTGGTTGCCGCTAAATCCCACGTGTTTAAAAACCTCTGAAGGGGCTTTTTTGAAATGTTGCCGAATAAAATATTCAGGCATTAACCGGCCAGAAGTGGAGCCTTTTGAGCCGAAAGTAAAATTTCTGCCTGCGATACTATCTGGAAACTGCTCAGAGGCTTTAATACCGGTGCTGTGATGGGCAATAAACCAGGTTTCAAATTCAGTGTCCTCAGCACCCTGAGCGATAGCCTCAGAACCCGGAACTGATGATCGGGCTCTTACCCCTGACAGGCCGCCAAACCAGGCCAGTTGTACCTGATTATTTCTGAATGCGGTGATTGCCGCTACATAGGATGTTACGGCTACATACTTAACCGGCACATTAAGTGATTTTGACAGATAGGTTGCAACCTTATTGAAGCGCTGGTTCAGCTGAGATGAGTCCTGATCCGGGATGGCTGAAAATACCAGGGTTTTTTCAGTGGCACCGGTGCTGAATGGTAGAAAGAGAGCGGAGATTAACAGGGCGGCAGGGGCAAGCTTGTTTTTCATATTATTAGAGTGTTTATTGGGAGAAAGGTGTATTATCCTTAATTTATCAGTAGAACGCACGTAATGTTAACAGGCATTGGGCCTGAAATATGCCTCTGCGGTGGTTATAAACCTTCAGGTCGGTATTTTTCTGCGCCCTGCGCCCTGTAGCGGCATGTTCCAGATTTAGCTCAGACCGTATACTGTTTTTAGAGGTGCCCTTTTCAATCAACTCATTAGTTGCCAGGTGTAAAATAAGATGTCCAGACACGCCAGAACCGGTAATGGTTCAGAAAAAACAAAAGAAGAAGCTATGAAAATTGCTCGTGGAATGCAGAAGCCCGGGCAGACCAAAGAGCAAACAAAACTGATTTATCAGGGTATACAAAAGGGAATCGAGCAGTTTAAAAAAGAGCAGGGCAAAAAAAATAGAGAGACGAGTAAAAAATTAAAGAAATCGAAAAAAAGGGGGGCATCACTAGTGCCTGTAGATGATGATGTGGTGCAAGATGAGGCTGAGCAAAGCAGGTTGGCGTGGGTGTTGTTGATACTGTCCTGGGTATTATTTGTAGTGTATATTGTTCTATCCAGATAAATTAGCTACCGGGGCACATGAAAAGGAGTCCCATCATTCAGAATATGCCGTTAAACCATCCCGGTAGGCTCCTCGGCATCCGCATTCCATGCGGCTGACGATTTTGAATAATGAGTTTCCCTACCCTGTAGACTCATAAGTAACACAAAGGTACACAGACGCATTATGGAATTAAAAAGTAGTTTACAGAAAGCGGTTCAGCAAAATATTATTAAGGCTGAGCAGCTTGAGCCGCTCTATCGGCTTCTTTGTGAGCAGAGCGATGATGCTTTGCCTGAGAGCCGGGAGGAGCCGCTTAAATTTATACGCAGCTTCGGTGATGTGTTTATAACACTGGGTATCGCGCTTTTATTTATGGCGATTAATGGTGCAGGCCTGGCGGGGTATTATTATTTAATTCCAGTAGCAGGTTTTTTTGCAGTAGCCGAATGGCTGGTACGGGTGCGCAAACTCGCATTGCCCGGCATGGCTATTTTGCTGGTTATTTTATATTTTACGAATAAAGCGATGACCTTTGAGAGTGAAAATGCAACTCTTTTAAGTCTGGGTGTGCTGAGTGTTACCAGTCTGTTGTTTTACCTTCGCTACAAAATGCCCTTTAGTCTACTGCCTCTGGCTGGCAGCCTGGTGGCGATGGCAATTATGCAGATTGGCCTGGATGTAATTGAGTATCCCTTTACGTTTGCGATATTTGGAGTACTGGTTTTTGCTACTGCTCTGTGGTTTGACTCAAGAGACACAAAAAGGCTGTCGCACCTGAGCGATAATGCTTTCTGGCTGCACTTGCTTGCCGGGCCATTGATGGTGCATGGGCTGATGGTTACGATGTTAACCAGCGAGCAGACATGGCTGGGTGCAGAGTGGCTGATTATTGCTTTTTTTTGCGGATTCTTTTTGCTGGCATTACTGATTGATCGACGAGCGATACTGATCTCTACACAGTTGTATATGATTTATGCGCTGACTAAATTGTTTCAGAATAAACTTACAGGCATTGAAGATATTATGGTTTATATATTAATAGTGCTGGGAATGTTCGTTATCTATTTTGGGGCTTACTGGTATAAAACAAGGCGGCTTGTTTTCGGTTTTTTATCGGATAGTTTTATTGGTCAGTATGTACCCGATCTGAAAATGCGGGATGTGAGTGCCAGGAAGTATGCTGGATAGCAGCCGGGCACCCACAAGGGGTACCTCCTACGAAATCACATATTACTGATTTACACAAACATTTAAGACATTACTAATATATATGCCTGTGTAACGCTCTCCCGCACCGAGGGCAGAAATCTGTATTCCGTGTTTGATACCGGATATATCTTTATTTCAGGGTTATCGTTTAACTCATTTGCGCTGGGGATGTTCTGATGCCTGCTCATCATACGCAAAGTACCCTTCTTCGTCTTCCTTGCGTCGAGCCTCGGGCATGCGGCAGTCACTCACCAGTGATTCAAGTCGTGTACGATAGCGGCGCATTGTTGATGATCTGCGAGGGATGCTGGCAGTGCGCCTCTCTGGCCCGGCGTAGTAGCTGTCGGGGGCGTTTTTTGTGTTGGTGTGTGTCATGTTTTCTGGCCTCCAGATGGATTAGAATCAGAAAATAAGTCTCCATTTATGAGGGGGGATACCTGTAGTTATAGCAGAATCTGGGGTATCTTCAACCGGGATAACCAGTTGGTCATGGGAAAATAGGCTCTGATAAATCTTGAATAATTAGCTGGAAGTGCGTATAAGGTAAACTTTCGGTAACCTGATGCAAAATGTGAACAGAGACGGCAGAGCACCAGGTTTAGAGTGTTAACTGGAGACCAGAATGTCAGAAAAGCATCCAATAATAGCCGTTACAGGTGCTAGCGGAGCGGGTACGACTGTTGTTCAGCAGGCGTTTAAAGAGATATTTTTTCGGCAGAAAATTAATGCCGCTTTTGTGCAGGGAGATGGTTTTTTACGCTATAGTGACAGGGATACGGAAAAGCATATTTCCCAGGCGCTGGCAGATGGGCACCATATTAGTTGTTATGGCCCGGATCTGAATGATTTTTCATGCCTTGAGGCATGCTTTGAACAGTATGATAAAACCGGGAGTACGAGTCTTCGCTGCAAAATAACCCAGGAGAATGCACACCTTTATAATAACCTCCAGGGGGATTTTACTGACTGGCAGGAAACGCCTCCTGATACAGATTGCCTGTTTTATGAGGGCATGCACGGTGGAGTTGTTGCTGAAACATGGACCCGGCGTAAATCAGAAAGCACTGAGCCTGTTCCGAATGAACGCAGGGCGATGCGCCCCCAGGGGGTTAATGCAGCACAGTATGTGGATTTGTTAATAGGCGTGGTGCCGGCGATAAACCTTGAATGGATTCAGCGCATTAATCATGACCAGTCGAAGCATAATCTATCAGCAGAGCAGGTTACGGTTAATATACTTGAGCAATTGCAGGATTATATTTATTTTATTGTGCCGCAGTTTTCTATGACCGATATAAATTTCCAGCGCATGCCGGTGGTTGATACCTCAAACCCGTTTGATTTGCAGCGTGTGCCGACAGATAAGGAAAGCATGGTTGTTGTTAGCTTTAGAGAGCCAGATAGGCATGATCTGACGAGCTATCTTAAGCGAATACCAGGTTCTTTTGTTTCGCGGCGCAATAGTCTGGTCATACCCGGCGGGCAAATGCAGCATGCTCTGGATGTTATCTGCGCGCCGCTGATAGAGGCAATGCTGCAGAAAAAGTAAGTGCTGCGCTATGGCCGAAGTCCACGACGTTTGTCGATTATTTCCTGCGAAACAGGTATTCTGTCTGCAGCTGCAGGGCCAACATGATGTTCTTTAAACTCCTGCTGAGATAAAATGGTGCTGATGTCTTCCCTGTTTTCGCTCATTACCTGGGCCTGTAACTGACTTAAGTCGAGTCCATTTTCAGCGTCTTTATCCAGGGTAATATTCGATTTTGCTGCGCTAACCAGATAGCCTCGGCATATCGGTACTTTTCCCGTCTCAATATCATCAGGAGTCATGCCTTCCTGCCTTTGTAAATGGCAGCTAAATAGCTTCCCGGCATGCTGGGCAGCTAATACATCAGGGAACGTGTGTGAGCCTAGCCAGCCTCTGGGTGAATTCTTGCTGAAAGGACATTCTTTGCATATTTTTGCGCATACGGTCAGATTCATACTAGATAATCTCCTGATATGATGGGGGGAATATCACAACATATCATGTGATTACCCGTAGTTCCAGCTTTTTTAGTGTGGAATAGTTAATTTGAGCGCTATTTTTCGGACGGGTAAATCCATCTGCTCCTTAACCGCTGGATGAAAACCTGAAAAGTGGAGGATTAAAGACTCATGACTAATGACTTTATAGAAAGGTGTTTTTCAAAATATAATCAAGGTGTTATAGCTTAACTTGCGGGCACTGTGGCTATTCTTTTTCCTTGCCAATTCGCACTTCATCGTAACGACCAGAGGCTCCCATTAGTGAAACATCGTCATCTTCTGCGCTAGAGCGCTTATTTGATTTTCCGGGGAAAATGTTGTCTATGAGTGATTTGCTGCGGTTGGGTTTTACCATTTCCTGTTTATCGTAACTACCAAGGTCTTCTACCGGTGAGCGGTTGAAAATATAGATAATTCCCGCCGCCGCTATAGCAACTAATATGGTAGCCCTGGCTATGAGTGAAAGTGGTTTATTCATAACCGTTATGAGTCCACGTTTCTGGATACAGGTTTTTCATATTATCTCATTTTAGCCCAGAAATAGACACAGGCGGTGGAAAAGCAAATTTCTCCCCTCTCAGGCAATATCTTGCAGAGAGAGGAGCCGGTCGGGTATTTAATTCTGGAAAAATCAGGCGTTGTATGTGGGCCGAGCTGATAGCGGTTTTTCCAGTCTGGTGTTCAGAAACCGGTAAGTGCCGCCTGAGTTGAACCTGATAACACTAAAACCATATGCGCTGACCTGGTCAACAGTGACTTCCTGGCCAGTGCTTATTATGCGAACGCGATCACCAATACTTAATGAGTTGTTTTTAATCATTTTTCGGTCTCCGAATAGCTCAGTTAAAACAAACGTTATTTAATGATATCCTAAACTTAGTCTAACTTGTTAAGTAATGCAAGTATCATTATGTTTTTTATACAAAAAAACATAATGATACAGTCGTCAATTAATGGAGTGGTGCCTAAGATGAGTCCTTTTTTCTGTGCCTGTTCACGCTTTCCAGGGTCTGTACAGTTTGTTCTGTGCTTTTTGAGGTGGGCACCGTAAGCGGGTTTCGGGCCGGTACAGGCGGCATCCACTGGCTGAGTCGGGTGGGCTGGTTATTCATCCGATACTCATAGATCACCATATAGGCAAGTACATTGCTCACGTACTCCCGGGTTTCAGTGAACGGTATGGTCTCTATCCAGCGTATGGCATCCATCTGCCTGTGCTCTGGCAACCATTTTGCAACGCGGCCTGGTCCGGCATTATAAGCAGCGGTTGCCAGCACATGTTGCTGATCCAGCTTGCCCAGCATGCGTTGCAGGTAGCCTGTGCCGAGACGAATATTGGTATTGATGGTGAGCAGGCTATTGCTTCCACTGTAGTGTATCTTCATCTGTCGGGCGACATTTCGAGCGGTGTTTGGCATAAGCTGCATGAGCCCGAGGGCACCAACAGGGGAGCGTGCATCTGTCATAAAGGCGCTTTCTCTGCGCATAATGGCGAAGGTCCATGAGGGCTCAATTTTATGTCGGGTAGACCAGTCATTCACCTTGCTTTCAAGGTAAAGCGGGAAGCGCAGCGCAATGTCATCGCGGTACTCGGTTCTGCCCATGGTAATGATGGCGCGATCGTGCCAGTCCCAGGATTGCGCCAGCTTTGATGCGGCCAGTCGCTGCTCTGTGTTCATACGGCCAATCAGGCGGTGCCATTCTCTGCGTGCTGAGAGTGTCTGGTTTAGTGCGTAAAACTCACGGGCACGCAGGGTTTCTGGCTGTTGGCTAACCATTAGCATTGTCGCCTCAGACGGCTCGACAGGGTGATCTTCGTAAGAGTAGGGCAGGCTCAGGTGGTCTGCTGCCAGAAAGCCGTAATAGCTACGTTTATTGGCCAGATATTGATAGATTCCATGGGCATCAATGGTGTTGCCCAGTTGTTCATTGGCATAGGCCCACCAGTATTGCCAGCGGTAATTAGATTGCTGCTGAGTGTTTAGCTGAGCAATGCCTTTTAGCACAAAGACCCAGTCGCCCTGGCGAATGGCGGTGCGTATTCGCCATTCTTTTACCTGTTTACTGGCATGGCTTTCGGGTATTCGAGCTAGCCACAGACCGGCATCGGGCATATGGTTTCGCGCAAGCTGAAGGCCTATTCTACGGCTAATTTCAGCAAGTTGCTGAGGACTAAACAGGGATTTATCCATTTGCTGCCAGGCCTTTATTGTCGCATCAAGGTCTCTATAGCTGAGCCGTTTCAGGCTGTGCAGCAGAATGGCTGGTTTCTCGGGGTGTTTCAGATTAATGATTTCAGCCGATGTAAGCAGTTGTGGTTTTCTGTGTACTTTCAGCCATTTGCGTGCCACCACAGCATCTTTTGCCTGCATTGTGCTAGCAAGGTATCCAGCCAGCCGACGGTTGCTGGCTAAAATGGCCAGTTTAAATCGTTGCCACACGAGCGCAGGCGTTTTGAAGCCAGCGGCCTGCCACTGTTTGAATACGGGGTCGCAGGTATTGGGCTGTGAGCGGGAAGACAGCCAGATATTCTCAATTTTTGTCCACGCCAGCTTTGCCTGCCCGGTGTGTATGAGTGCATTGAGATAATGGCATTCTGCGGAGGTGCCAAAGCCTGGGCGATAAATATCCAGTAGTGTCTGCCAGTTATGTATGCGAGCGGCATGTTTGATCAGTTTAAGGCGAAAGCGGCTGCCGATGACGGTGTCATCGTTTGCCTGCAGAAAATGGTTTATCGGTACACTGGAGAGAGAGGCGGGGTGTTGCTTCAGCTGGCGTATCAGGCCCTGGTATTCGAGATAAGGGTGCAGCGGGTAGTCTTTAAGGCTGGCAGAGAGGTGCTTATAGGTTGTGAAATGGCCTTTTTTGAAAGATTTCTGTGCCAGCAGGTAAAGTTTGCGCTGGTGTTTGAGACGAGTGAGTTTATCAGGGGTTTCGGCGGTTGAGTTGGGCTGGCTGGTTGTGCTTGCAGATACATAGCCTGTAGAAATCAGGCCCAGCAGCAGCATCAGCGCTAGCCACAGACTTTTTATGATTAAAAACAGCAACATAGGTGTTTCTGGCTGTTTCTGTTGCATCAGGTTTGTTTCATTATTAACGCCATGGGGTTGCTGTTTATCATTAATGTCGCTACAGGTCTTATAGTATGATAAGCGAGGATGGCGAACTATTTTAGTTTAGCGGATAAACGGCATAAAAGCATAGCCTAACGTTGTGAAATATTATTTTTTTTGAATTGATATCAGGTGTAAAATTTTTATTCAGGTCGAATAAAGTATTTGCGTTTATATTCAGTGGCCAGGGCGATTGCTTTTTTCTTATCTTCGGCGGTGAGTTTTTTGTAGAGTGCGTTTGTGGTTTTCCGTGCATCGGCCACATTATTTGCAGCGGCCACATAAAACCAGGCATAAGCAATGGCTGAGTCGGGGGTTATGCCCTTGCCGGTGTAGTAGGCGACCCCCAGATCTTTCTGTGCTTTTCCATTGCCTTTTTCGGCGGCCTGGTGAAAGTGAGCGATACCTTTTTTAAAGTTTTTAGTAATGCCGTAACCGTTCACATATGCGCGGCCCAGGTTATAGTGTGCCTGAGGGTAGTTGTGTGCAGCGGATTTTTTATACCAGTTAATGGCCTGTTTGATATTTTTTTGAGTACCCACACCATTTTCCAGCATTTCACCCAGCTGGTTCTGCGCCTCGGCATTGCCAGTAATTGCAGCTTTCTGGTACCATTTAAAGGCTTTGTGGCTGTCTTTTTTAACCACTTCGTTGTTCAGGTATAATTTGGCGAGGTTGATCTGGGCATGAGTACTGCCTGCAAGTGCGGCTTTTTCAAACCACTGTTTGGCTTTTTTGTGTTTTTTCTTAATCCCTTCTCCGGTGAGGTACATTAGCGCAAGCTTATTCTGCGCGGCGGTGTGGTTCTGTTTAGCGGCTTTTTTATACCAGTAGGCGGCTTTGGGGGCCGATTTATCAACGCCATCGCCATAGTAGTAAAGCTTTGCCAGAATATATTGTGCTTCGCGGTCTTTTTTTCTGGCGGCTTTTAGCAACCATTTTGCAGATTTTGAGAAGCTGCGTTTAACCCCGACACCTTTTAAATACATCTGTCCCAGCAGTGACTGTGCGGCGGCATGTTTCTGTATGGCGGCTTTTTTAATCCAGTTGGCGGCTTCTGCGGGGTCTTTTCGCTGGTCTTTCTGATCAAGGTACATTTTACCCAGTCGGTACTGTGCCTGCGGGTTGCCGGCATCGGCCAGTGGAAACCAGAGCATTAAAGAGGTGGCATAGTCTTTTTTCTGGTATGCAATAAGACCCTTTTCAAAGTCATCGGGTGGTCCAGGCTTTTTGTTTTTGCTGGCTGCCAGGCTTGTTGAGGAGAGCGCACAGGCAAGCAGTAAGATCAGGGCTAATGGGGAAAAATGATTCATCACTGTAGAAAGTCACCTGTTTATAAATTGCATCGGTATACATTGAGTATAGATTCAAACAGGTGATTTTCAGCGGGAATGATGGGAATGTTAATAAGTTAAGAAAGAAGTATCGGCGATGGTTGAAAATATCCCGGTTAGAAGTGGCAGGCCGTTCGCTATTTGCTGGAGGCCTGGAGGCCTGGAGGCAAAGTCTCGGCTTTTCTATCAGCTTTTAGATCGTATTATATTTAAGGGTAGATACGTGATATTTTCTGTTCAAATATAAGTAAATACTTATTTGACAGGCTTGATAGTACGCAGCACTATTAACAGACATAGAAAAGATGAGTAAACGTCATGGCTTCAAAGCCGGATGAAAGCGGAAAAGGGGATTTTAATGGCTACTTTTAATATGCAAGGTCAGACAGTTAGCACACAGTATAATGCAGAGACGATTAATTTTAATCAGGCAGAATCTTCAGATGATTTTTTCAGGGGCTTAAAGCAGTTACAGGCTGAGCTTGAAAAAGCCGTTGAAGCGAAAGTCATAACAGGTGAAAATGCACTGGATGCTCAAAACCTGGTTAGTAAAGCCATGCTTCAGGGCGATGAGCAGGTGCCCAGTAAAAACACACTTATAGAATACCTGACATCAGCAAAAAATCTTGTAAGCAATGTTGAAGGGCTGGCCACCGCATTTGCAGGTGCCATAGCAACGGTTAGCGCATTATTCTCATGACTGAATTTGATCAGGCAGGGCAAACCGTAGGGGTGCAGCTAAATGCGGATCAGATTAATATTGGTGTGTCATTTGAGCAGTATAAAGCAGATCTGGCTGAGAAAGAAAAGGCAATCAGAGAACTCCTGATCAGTGCAGGCATTAACGAGGAGAAAAAAAGAAACTACGAAACACGCCTGAATCAGATACAGCAGCAACGCCTGGATGAACAGGAAAGTTATAAAACCCATATCAATGATCTCAAAGAACGAATCACGAGACTGGATGAGTTAAAGGGGCAACTCCCTGAAAGTATCATTGAAGAGGCAAAACAGGCACTCTCTAATGGCAATCATGAAAAAGCGGAACAGCTGTTTACCCGGGTAAAAGAACAGGCTCGCCTGCATATTACTGTAGCAGCAGAAGCCGAATTTCAACTTGGTAAACTGACAGAAGATGCGCTTAACTATACCGGTGCTTACGCACATTATCATCGTGCAACACAGTTAAAACCGGGCGATTCTGCTTACCTGGTTTCAGCAGGTAACATGTCTGCTGCCCTGGCTAATTATGCCAGGGCTATCGACTATTTTGAACAGGCGTTGGCGAGCAATCTGAAGACATACGGTGAAGAACATCCTGAGGTCGTTATCTGTCGCAATAATCTGGGGTCAGTCCGGGAATCGCTGGGAGAGTATGAAAAGGCGATAAGGTATTATGAACTGGCGCTGGGCAGTAACCTGAAGATGTACGGTGAAGACCATCCTGAGGTGGCTATCTGTCGAAATAATCTGGGATCAGCCCGAGCGTCGTTGGGAGAGTATGAAAAAGCGATAAGGTATTATGAACTGGCATTGGCCAGTGATCTGAAGACATACGGTGAAGGGCATCCTGAGGTGGCTATTCGTCGCAACAATCTGGGGTTAGCCTGGAAGTCGCTGGGAGAATATGAAAAAGCGATAAGGTATTATGAGCAGGCACTGGCCAGTGACCTGAAGACGTACAGTGAAGCGCACCCCCAGATCGCTATTTATCGCAATAATCTGGGATCAGCCTGGAACTCGCTGGGAGAGTATGAAAAAGCGATAGCGTATTATGAACAGGCGCTGGTCAGTGATCTGAAGACATACGGTGAAGCGCACCCTCAGATCGCTATTTATCGCAATAATCTGGGATTAGCCTGGAACTCGCTGGGAGAGTATGAAAAAGCGATAATGTATCTTGAACAGGCGCTGGTCAGTGATCTGAAGACATATGGTGAAGAGCACCCTGAGGTTGCTCTTCGTCGCAATAATCTGGGATTAGTCTGGAATTCGCTGGGAGAGTATGAAAAAGCGATAACGTATTTTGAACAGGCGCTGGCCAGTGATCTGAAAACATACGGTGAGGAGCATCCTGAGGTTGCTATTCGTCGTAATAATCTGGGGTCAGTCTGGAAGTCTCTGGACGAGTATGAAAAAGCAATAAGGTATTTTGAACTGGCACTGTCTGCATATAAAAAGCGCCTGGGCGATGATCATCCTGATGTTCAATTAATTGCAGAGAATTTGAAGGGGGCCAGGGCTCAGGCGGCATCGAAGTAGCAGTTGAGCATAAGCATTTGCGGCATTAGAATTCCAGGGTAAAATTCCAGCCGCAGGCAAAAACTCTTTCAATAGTGATATTATTAAGCCATTAGACGTAATTTTTCTATAACAGGATGTGTCTCAGGACGTTTCTTGCGCCAGATAAAAAAAGACTCAGCAGCCTGCTCTACCAGCATGCCCAGACCATCAAAAATATATCGTGCATTCTGCTGCTCTGCCCATTGCATAAACACGGTGGGCTCAGCTGCATACATCATGTCACAGGCGCAGGCGGTTTCAGCAAAGAGCTGATCGGGCAAGGGGGGCAGCTCACCTGATAAACTGGCCGATGTGCCATTAATAATTAAATCAAACTGCTGCCCCTGAAGGTCACTATAGCCACAGGCGGAGATATTGCCGAAGGCTGAAAAAATTTCAGCCAGCTGCTGCGCTCTGGAAACGGTTCGGTTTGCAACTATCAGGCATCGGGGTGATTCAAGTAAAAGTGGTTCTAACACACCGCGCACGGCACCGCCTGCACCCATAACAAGCACCCGGCTGTTTTTAATGATTTGTTGATGGTTTTTTATCAGGTCATTAAGCAGGCCTGTGCCATCGGTTGTGTCACCGGATAATTTATCGGCTCCTATTGTCAGTGTGTTCACCGCACCGGCGCGCTTTGCTCGTGCTGATAAGTGCGTTGCCAGTTGAAAGGCATCCAGTTTAAATGGCACGGTTATATTCAGGCCTTTACCATTGTGTTGTCTGAAATCTTGCAGAAAATCATTTACATGGCCGATCTCAACCCGCTCAGCACGATAGCTTAATAGTTCCCCTGTCTGTTTTGCAAATTCGCTGTGTATAAAGGGCGATTTACTGTGTGCTATCGGGTTGCCTATTACAGCATACTGATCCAGTACTTTATCTGTCATGCCCGTACCTGTTCCTGTAACCAGCGGGCGGCATCTTTGGCAAAGTAGGTGAGGATGGCATCGGCCCCGGCGCGTTTAAAGCAAAGCAGGGATTCCAGTACGCAGGCTTTCTCATCCAGCCAGCCATTTTGCGCGGCGGCTTTTAGCATGGCGTACTCGCCGCTCACCTGGTAGACACAGGTGGGCACGCCGAACGTAGTTTTCACACGGCGCACGATATCAAGACAGGGCATGCCGGGTTTTACCATCACCATATCCGCGCCCTCTTCCAGGTCGAGCGCTACTTCGCGTATGGCCTCATCTGAGTTGGCCGGGTCCATCTGGTAGGTGTATTTGTTGCCGCCTTTTAAATTGCCTGCAGAACCCACGGCATCTCGGAACGGGCCATAAAAACTGGATGCGTATTTTGCGGAGTAGGCGAGTATTCGGGTGTGAATATGGCCGCTGGATTCCAGCGCCTCGCGAATTTGCCCAATGCGCCCATCCATCATATCTGAGGGGCCGATAATATCTGCGCCCGCCTGTGCATGAGATATGGCCTGTTTGCAGAGCACTTCAGAGGTTTCATCGTTTAGTACATAGCCGGTATCATCAATCAGGCCGTCCTGGCCGTGGGTGGTGAAAGGGTCGAGCGCTACATCGGTCATTACGCCAAGCTCCGGATGCGCACTTTTAATGGCCTGGACAGCACGTTGTGCCAGACCTTCAGGGCTGTATGCTTCTGCCGCATCTGTTGATTTTCTGCTCTCTGGCACAACGGGAAATATGGCCATTAGAGGAATGCACAGTTCAACGCACTCACGGGCTTCCTCTAGCAACAGGTCGATGCTCAGGCGCTCAACACCCGGCATAGAAGATACGGCTTCACGCCGCTTTTCGCCTTCCAGCACAAACACCGGATAGATCAAATCGTTTGCGCTCAGCTGATGCTCTCGCATCAGGCGTCGGCTGAAATCATCGCGGCGCATGCGGCGCATGCGTTGCCAGGGAAAGTTGCTGTTATTGCTCACATTAAAGTCCTGTCATCGTTAGGCGTTTTTACGGGTAAAAAATATTGATCTTTTCTAATGGCTAATGTTTAATCATGGCTTATTAGAATCAGGTGACTATTTTACCTGTTGTTATGCAATCTATACAGAGGAAATAAAATGTTAAAACAAATAACCTGTCTGTGCGCAGGTGCTTTTCCTGCAAACCTCTCCACAGCTGGCCCGGTTACTTTTCGAGGGCTTTTGCTGCTGGCGATGCTGTTAACGGGCAATGCGCTCCAGGCGGCTGAGTCTACGGTTTATAAACAAACGGCTGACCAGACAATGGAGCAGGTTTATCCTGCAGTGTATAAAGCGCTGGAAGAAGCAAAATTTTTTGTGGTATTCGAGCCGAAAATCAGCAAAATGTTGAGCCGCTTTTCAGAGAAATGGGGCGAGGATTATAACCAGAACAAGTTAAGCAGCATTCGCAGCATGGTTTTCTGTAATGGCTGGTATGCCAATGCGGTGAGTAATGTCGATCCGGATATGCTGGCCCTGTGTCCGTTGCGTATCGGTTTGTATGAAAAACAGGGTAAAACCACCGTTGTATTCGCGAGGCCTACGGCGATCGGTGCTCAAAGTGCCGCAAAATCCGTATTAAAAGCGCTTGAAGAGGAAGTGATTAACGCAATTAATGCGGGTATGAAAGCAGGTGAGGGCTAGCTTACAGCCTTTTCTGGTGTTAATGTCACGGCCTGTATCTGGCCTTGCAATGGCAAAGGGCTGTTTTTTGATGTTTATGCCTGTTTTATGAGCCTATGTTAGTAATCCATGATTAATTTCAGGAACCACTGCTATAACATGTACTCTAATTTGCTGGCCGCTGTTGGCTGGATTTTTTAAAACTGTTTTGGAGAATTTATGATGAAAAAAATTACGACTCTTTCGATGGCGGCAATCTTTGCTGCATTTTTATCTTTATCAGTACAGGCGGCTGAAAACCCGTTTGGCATGTCTGACCTGAAGGGCAGTTCACAAACTGCAATGTCATCAGGCAAATGTGGCGGCGATAAGAAAGAAGGCAAGTGTGGTGAAGGCAAATGTGGTGGCGACAAGAAAAAGGCTGGAGAGAAAAAAGAAGGCGAGAAAAAAGAAGGCAAGTGTGGTGAAGGCAAATGCGGCGAAGGCAAGTGTGGCGCTAATAAGTAATACTCGGGCACTCACCTGATTATTCCCGATTTCGGGCATACAGAAGCCGACAATGATTTATCTGTCGGCTTTTTGCTGTCTGCTTCAGCCTGAAAAGATCAGTTGAGCGCATGAAGGCATACTTCCGGGTGCTCAACTGATTTTTTTAGGATTATACGAAGTGAACAGATAGAATTAGCTGGTGAATCAGCCTGGCACAGGCTATATTTTGTTACGGATGCTCTAATAAAGCGTTTTTTCAGCCAAAAACGTGTATATTGTTGTCTCATCCGGACAAATGGTTTTCATCGGTGTCAGGCCTGGTGTTGTCGCTAGAGCATGGGCCTTTGCATCTACAGGCCGTGCTTTCACCCTTTGGCAGTACCTGAGGGGCGGGATCGAGGCAGGCAGGATCGTTAGCGAATGGTGCTCGATAGTGGTTAAAAAGGTTTATATAAATGGCAGTTGAAAGCGTGGTGCAGCGCATCCTCCTGGTTGAAGAGTCGGCGACCCTGAGGTATATAATGGAAAAGGCTTTGCTTAAGCAGGGCTATGAACTGGCCCCTCTGGAAACTTTTGATGGTGCCATTAATACGCTGAATAACCCTGAGGATAAATTTCACGCGGTCATTATTGGCTGGCCGAATTATGAGCAGCATAGAGATGCGGACCGTCTTATCGAGTTAATGGAAAGTGAAAGGCATAATAAACTGCCGGCCATAGTGCTGTCTCACGATGCGGATATTGAGGTGCTTAACTGGATGAGCAGACGCAGCTATACGGCTCTGGTGCCCTGGGAAAACTACCTGGAGTCGATTGCTACACTGCATAAACTGCTTGGTCCGGAAGTATCCAGAAATCATGCGCCGGTTGTACGCTCCCTCGAACACCCCGTCCGCATTCTTTTTGTTGATGATTCTGTCAGCATTCGCCACTACTATCAGCGATTACTCAACCGAAATGGCTATATCACCGAAACTGCAGATTCTGTACAGGCGGCTTTTGATATGGCGGTTCAGCAACCATTTGATCTGGCTATTATTGACTATTTTATGCCAGAAGAAAATGGCTATGTGCTGTGTCAGAAGTTGCGAGATGATGAGCGCACCTCACAAATTCGCGCCTCAGTTATTACCGGCACCTACCTGGATGAGGTGATAAAGGACTGTTTGCAGGCGGGCGCAATTGAGTGCATGTTCAAGAACGAGGCAGAGGAGCTGTTTCTGTCGCGTATTGCATCAATGAGCCGGTTTATAGAAGTGCAAAAACACATTGAAGCAGAGCGTGAGCGACTGGAAAGCATACTTGAGTCGGTGGGCGAAGGTGTGTATGGGGTTGATAATGACGGTTTTGTCACGTTTGTGAACCCTGCCGCTTTAGGTATTGTGGGGAAAGTGGATGCTTTATCAGTGACGGGTGTAAAAGCCCGGGATGCATTTCATTACAACGTAGCGGACGATGTGCTAAACCATGATCGACTCTACCGTGCTTATGGGAAAAGTATAGAGTTGCGATCGTGGGAAACCATATTCAAACATCAAAGTGGCAAGCCAGTGCCGGTGGAGTGTACGGTTTACCCATTGAATATTAATGGGCGTCAGGAGGGTTCCGTAATTGCTTTTCGTGATATTTCTGATCGTAAAATGCTGGAAGAGAAAATGCACTGGCAGGCGACTCATGACCACCTGACACGGCTATGTAATCGGCGCTACTTTGAGGATCAGCTTGAAACAGAGGTGGGCCGAGTGCAGTCCGGTGGAGGGATGAGTGCACTGGTCTATCTTGATCTGGACCGATTTAAATATATAAATGACACCGCAGGGCATGATGCCGGTGATAAATTGTTAATTGAAATTGCTCGATTGCTGGCCCAGAAAATACGTGCAAATGATGTGCTTGCCCGCCTTGGCGGGGACGAATTCGCCATTATCCTGAAAGGTGTTGATGAAGAATCGGCAATGATAATGACCGAAACCTATCGCATGGTGCTTGAGAAATGCAATTTCGCCTATCGAGGTGAGAGCCATAATGTGCATGGCAGTTTTGGCGTGGCATTAATGGATATCGCGGGAATGACATCCGGTGATGTTCTGGCAAATGCAGATATAGCCTGCCATATCGCCAAGCGCAGTGGGCGCAATCAGTCGCATTTGTATGAACAGAGCAATGATGAAAAAAATGTGATGGGAAGCGAATTAGGCTGGTCGCAGCGTTTACGTGATGCAATGGATAAAA
>UOFG01000078.1_pt1 | contig 36354 bp, 29 predicted proteins | sample 1988411 | NCBI WGS metagenome assembly UOFG01 (sample SAMEA4712194, study PRJEB27164) | hydrothermal vent metagenome | biome: marine basaltic hydrothermal vent biome; feature: marine hydrothermal vent; material: mineral | place: Pacific Ocean | collected 2011-06-14/2011-07-23 | depth 1689 m
CTGTGTGAATCTGGCTGCTATCGGCAATGGTGAGGGCCGGCAGGCTGTTTAGCTTTGTGACAATAACCGCCAGGTCGCTGTCTGCATCGAGGCCAAGAATTTTTGCGTCTAATTTGCGCCCATTATGCAGGGTGACTTCTATTCTGTTGGCATCTGCAACCACATGATGGTTGGTTACGATATATCCCGCAGTGCTAATAATGACCCCGGAACCCTTGTTTGGGCGTATTTTATATTGCGGTGGTTTTCCAGGTGGCAGCTTAAGTGAGGGTGTAAAGGGCAGTAATGTATTGCTTTTCGCAGAGTTGTAAAATGCTGTAATGCTGACAACCGAGGGTGCGGCTTTGTCTACGGCATCGGCATAACTGTCGCGTTTCTGGCTAACAACGCTTTCGGGTGATAGCGGCGGGCTGAAATCCATAACACTGAAGGCAATTAGCAGGCCCCCCAGGGTCAGGCCAATGAGAACCCAGTTTAAAATAAAACGTGTAGAATGGTGTATTTGCATATGTAATAGAATTTTAAATTTAATGTGGAGCCTGAATGACACAGCTTAAAGCAATTGAAGCATATTGTAATGGACTGTTGCAAGTCAATGAGTTCAGAGATTATTGCCCCAATGGCCTGCAGGTGGAGGGGCGGGCCGATGTTAAACGGATAATCAGTGGTGTAACGGCATCTCAGGCACTGATTGAGTGTGCAGTAGAAAAGCAGGCAGATGCTATTCTGGTGCATCATGGTTACTTCTGGAAGGGCGAAAATGAAACCATTGTGGGCATTAAGCGCAGGCGTATTCAGCGATTGCTGGAAAATAACATCAGCCTGCTGGCCTATCATCTGCCACTGGATGCTCACCCGGAGCTTGGCAATAATGCAATGCTGGCACAGAAGCTCGTTATTCAGAGTATTGAGAGCGAAAAAAAAGGCGATGCAAAGGGGCTGTTGTGGCGTGGCGAATTAGCACAGGCGCTGAGTGCAGACGCTTTCTCCCGGCACATCGAGCAGCAGCTGGGGCGCAGCCCTCTGCATCTGCCCGATGCTACATCAAAGCCTATAAAACGCGTTGGCTGGTGTACCGGTGGCGCGCAGCACTATATCGAGCAGGCGGCCGCGCTGGGGCTGGATGCCTATATAAGCGGCGAGGTATCGGAGCAGACCTTTCACCTGGCAGCAGAGCTGGATATACACTATTTTGCTGCGGGTCATCATGCAACAGAACGTTATGGCGTGCAGGCACTGGCAGACAAACTGTCGGAGCAGTTTGGCATTGAAGTTGAGTTTGTGAATGTACACAATCCTGTATGATGCGCTCTGGCGGCCTGATTTGTTTAAATCGCTGGAAATATAAGCCTTTGATATATAAGTAAATAATTATTTAGTTCTTGGATAATGTAGTGAAATAGAGTATTATGCTGCGGCAATTTTTCGTGTCTCAGGTGTTTCGGGCCAAACACGGATATGGCTATCTGGATGAAGCTGGCGCGCGCGTTTTATGACGCGCAGGTGGATGTGTCAGATAGCGGAATTTTAATTAATATAGTCCAAGAGAGGTACTCATGACTACAGACGGCGCAGATTTAAACAAACGCCGCTTTCTGACAAACACCACTGCTGCAATAGGTGCTGTCGGAGCTGGTTTTGTCGCTGTACCCTTTTTGTCTTCCTGGGCTCCCAGTGAGCGTGCCAAAACTGCAGGCGCGCCTGTAGAGCTGGACATCAGTAAGTTGCAAGAAGGTCAGTTGTTAACGGTTGAATGGCGCGGTAAGCCTGTGTGGGTTATTAAACGCACTCAGCAGAACCTGAGTGATCTTCCCACGCTGGATGACAGTCTGCGGGACCCCGCTTCTGAAAATGATCAGCAGCCGCCCTACGCACAGAACCCAACACGTTCAAGAAAGCCTGCAATCGCCATACTGGTCGGTATCTGTACTCACCTGGGCTGTTCTCCAACATACCGCCCAGACATGGGTGCCGCAGATTTAGGGGGGGCTGACTGGAAGGGAGGGTTCTTCTGCCCATGCCACGGCTCTAAATTTGACCTTGCGGGTCGAGTGTATAAGAGCGTACCGGCTCCACTAAACCTCGAAGTGCCACCTCATTTTTACAAGAGCGAGCGCACTATTTTAATTGGTGAAGATGGAGGAGCGGCATAATGTTTAAAAGTTTAATGACATGGGTCGATGATCGGTTCCCGGCCACAAAAATGTGGAACGAGCATCTGGCTGAATACTACGCACCGAAGAATTTTAACTTCTGGTATTTCTTTGGTTCATTAGCGCTGCTGGTACTGGTTATTCAGATTGTATCCGGTATATTTTTAACCATGCACTATAAGCCAGACGGCGCAATGGCCTTCGCATCGGTGGAATACATCATGCGTGATGTGCCCTACGGCTGGCTAATACGCTATATCCACTCCACAGGTGCAACCGCCTTTTTCGTGGTGGTTTATCTGCACATGTTCCGTGGTTTAATGTACGGTTCATTCAAAAAGCCACGCGAACTGGTCTGGCTGTTTGGTATGTTTATCTACCTGGCATTAATGGCAGAAGCCTTTATGGGCTATCTGTTGCCGTGGGGTCAGATGTCATTCTGGGGTGCGCAGGTTATTATTTCACTGTTTGGTGCGCTGCCGATTATCGGTGAGCCATTAACACTGTGGATACGGGGCGATTTTGTTATCTCCGATGCAACCCTTAACCGGTTCTTCGCACTACACGTTGTTGCATTGCCGATTGTATTGCTGGGATTAGTTGTTGCTCACATTCTTGCATTGCATGAAGTGGGCTCAAATAACCCTGAAGGTATTGAAATTAAGAAAGATAAAGACGAGAAGGGCATTCCACGCGATGGTATCCCATTCCACCCTTACTATTCGGTAAAAGATATTGTGGGTGTTGTTGTTTTCTTAATGTTCTTCAGTCTGGTGCTGTTCTTTGCGCCGGAAGGCGGCGGTTATCTGTTAGAACATGCCAACTTTATACCCTCAGATCCACTGAAAACACCTGAGCACATTGCGCCGGTCTGGTATTTCACGCCGTTCTATGCCATTTTACGTGCGGTTCCAGACAAGCTGTTGGGCGTTATCGCCATGGGCGGCGCAATTGTTGTGCTATTCCTGCTGCCGTGGATTGACCAGTGTAAGGTGAAATCGGTTCGTTATCGTGGCATGGCTTTTAAGGTTCTGCTGGCGGTATTTGTCGTTTCGTTTATTGCTCTGGGTCGCCTGGGTATGTTGCCTGCAACACCGTTCCTAACAATGCTGGCACAAATATTCAGCATACTGTACTTCGGCTTCTTTGTTGCTCTGTACTTTGTATCGAAGAACGAACAGGCAAGCCAGCCAGTACCAACGGAGATTAGCAAATGATGCGTTTTACTGAGAAAACGAGAATAAGAGCCATATTAAGTGCTGCTCTACTGTCTTTCTCTGGTCTGTTAATGGCCAGTGGGGGCAGCGTACATTTAGATCATGCGCCGATTAATCTGAAAGATAATGGCTCGCTTAAGCGGGGCGCTGAAATTTTTGCCAACAACTGCCTGAGCTGTCATGCAGCGGACTATATGCGCTATAACCGCATTGGGACTGATCTGGGCTGGACGGATCTTGAAGTCACTGAAAAATTAATTAACACACGCGCTGCCAATGGTGAAAAAACCAAAGCGGGTGAGTTAATGAAAGTGGCCATGAATAATGATTATGCCAGTGTCGCGTTTGGGACAAAAATTCCGGGCTTAACGGTTATTGCGCGCGCCAAAGGTGCAGACTGGTTATACACCTATCTGCGCACTTTCTACCTGGATGATTCACGCCCAATGGGTATGAATAATCGGGTGTTTCCAGATGTAGGCATGCCCCACGTATTATGGAAACAGCAAGGTTTGCAAAAAGCTATATTCAAAACAGAAGAAGGCACGGATGGAAACCCGAAGCATGTATTTGAAAAAATGGAAATCGTGCAACCGGGCACAATGTCGGTTGATGAATATAATGCATTTGTAGGCGATCTGGTTAACTTTATGGTGTACATGGGTGAGCCCGTTCAGCTAGAGCGCAGGAGTCTGGGCGTATGGGTTCTGGGCTTTCTGTTTATCTTCCTGATATTTGCATACCTGCTAAAGAAAGAATACTGGAAAGATATAGACAAAAAGGCGCGTCCAACGCTTAAATAATACCGTGTAAGCCATAAGTCGTTAGTCAAAACCGGGGTAGCTCGGGGTTTGACTAGCGATTTCTGGCTTTTAAAGTCAAAAAGGATAACTGTTTACACAAATGCGCTGTTGTTATATTGCACAGAGCAAAATGGCTATCACTGAGGGAAACCAATTATGACGACCAATACCCTGGCAAATCGCAGATCGGTAATGAATCTGTTCACTTCGCCAATCTGCCCATACTGTCATCTGGTACGTATTGTGCTGGCAGAAAAAGACATTACGTTTGAATCACTGGATGTGGATTTAAATGAGCCACCAGAAGATTTATCTGAGCTCAACCCGTATAACACAGTACCTACACTGGTTGACCGTGAGCTGGTTATCTATGATGCAAGGGTTATTGTGGAATATCTGGATGAGCGTTTTCCCCATCCGCCACTGATGCCTGTCGATCCGGTTTCGCGTGCAAAAACACGCCTTGCATTATTGCGAGTGGAAAGAGACTGGTACCCACTGATGGACGACATACTGCACCGAGGCGAGAAATCGGCTGCAAAAGCCCGAAAAATGTTACGCGAAAGCATTGTCTCATCAAATGAACTGTTTGCTGCAATGCCTTTCTTTCTGAGTGATGAGTACAGCCTGGTTGATTCAACAATCTCCCCAATACTCTGGCGCTTACCCATATTGGGTATAGATTTGCCCGATGAAGCGCAGGGCGTGAAAGATTATATGCAGCGCATTTTTAGTCGGGATACATTCCAGCTCAGTCTTTCAGAATCAGAAAGAGAAATGCATCTTTAACGAAGTGCAGCAATGTGCTTTCATTGTTTAATGTGAACGGCAATAACGGTTTGGCTCATTTCAGATATGTGTTAGATGGCATTAGAAAACAGATATTTATACCCGTAAATACAGAATTTCTAAAGCCGCTTAAAAGCATGTGAAGCAGGGCTGAGCCGCCGCTAGCCTGAAACAATGACTAACCTGTAATAATAAACGTACCTATGACATCCAGCCGTCCTTATTTAATAAGAGCCTTATATCAATGGATTGTTGATAATGGTGTAACACCCTACATACTGGTGGATGCACTGGTAGAAGGTGTGGATGTTCCCCCACAGCATATCCAGGATAATAAAGTCGTGCTCAATCTGGCTCCCATGGCGATACAGAACCTTATGCTGGGAGATGATGTGATCACCTTTAGCGCGCGTTTCAGTGGCAAGGCGGTAGAATTGATGGTGCCGACAGAGGCGGTATTGGCCATATATGCCAGAGAAAATGGTCAGGGCATGATGTTTAATGAGGAGCCTGGCTCAACGCCTTCGCCGGATGATGATGGCCCGGCACCTGATGATAAACCGGCTAAGCCTTCTTTGAGAGTTGTTAAGTAAAAAAGTTGCTAGTTAGAAGTCAGACCGCTACGCCTGACTGACTCTGAGTGCTACTCTGAGGCGTTCATTTTTTCATTACGCCACCCAGGCGGTTTCTACTGGAATAATATGATAGCTGTATTTTTATTAAATAGTCTGGTCGTTTCAATAGCGGTGATGATTCATTACGAATTTTTATTTCGTATTACCGTGCTTGTGCCCAAAATGAAAATAAAACACCGTTTCAGAATAGTGGCAGGGGTGTTTAGCGCACTTATTGCTCATGCAGTTGAAATCTGGGTGTTTGCACTGGCTTATTTCTATATGCACACAACCGAAGGCTGGGGTCGTCTGGAGGGGAATTTCAATGGCAGTTTAATGGACTGTGGTTATTTTTCATTCACCACCTTCACCACACTGGGGTTTGGTGATATTAGCCCTCATGGACATATTCGATACCTTACAGGAATCGAATCTTTAACAGGGCTGGTGCTGATTACATGGACGGCTTCTTTTCTGTACTTTGAAATGCAGCGTTACTGGGATCTGAAATAATATCCAGCTTTCTTTTGTGTGGTGCGGTTTTTTCAGACTACAGGTTTAAATATCAAACTTCTTATACAGCTGTTTTTTTAAATTAAGCTCAATCCAGGGAATTGCATCTGCGATTGCCTCGTCAATTTTTTTCTGTATGGCTTCTTTCTGAGGGCTTCTTAGCGTATTATTTTCATTGTCTGTGCTTTCTTCAGCGGTGTTTTCTTCTATGTTGTCACTGTCCGGTGTGCTTTCCAGTTCGTCTGGCGAGTATGGTAATTCTTCGTCAGACAGGCTATCGGTGTAGATGTCTATTGAATCATCATCAAACAGTATGTCGTCAGCCGTGTCATCATTGTCGGCTATAACGAAGGGGATGTCTGCGGGTTCGCTACCTTCAATCTCAATTTTTTCAATCTCTGCATTTTCAAATTCAATGTTCTCAAATTCTGTTGCATTCTCGGTGAGATGAGGCTCTTCATTTTCATCATCACTCAGTTGATGCGCATCGAAATGGTTTCGCATGCTGTCATCGCCGGTATGGACGATGTTTGTGAGTGTTGGGATGTCCTTTTTATCAGTCATGAATACTTTCCAGTGTATGGTGTTGAAGGGTATAGCCTAAATCACGATAAATTTTGTAATGCAGCCGCCCGGTCTGTTTGCGCTGTTCATTCTGGTTAAGCAGCTCATCTATTACGAGCTCATTCAGGGGGCTATTTTGAGCAGCAGGTTCTGTTGTGTCAGGCTGAGTGTTAATGTCAGATGTTCGTGAGGATAGATTGATGATATGTTGAAAATCAGTGTCTGTGACTTTCTGGTGGCTCAGTAATATGGGCTGTTGTCGGTCAGGTGCTTCGAGTGTGGCAATACCGTGGGGTATAAAGCTATCTTTGCGCACATTCCAGAGCAGTTCATCCAGCTGCCTGCTGGCCCCTTCAGAGTCTGTTTGAATGAGCACACGCTTGCCCGATAACCAGTTTTTTTCGGCTATTTTGCAGGCATATTGCTGCAGGCTGCTTATCTGGTCATCGGGCAGGATGTAAAAATTGACAGAAACCATAATCCGAGGCGAACCGCTTATTTACTCTCTTCAATTCGGTTGAATAAATATTGCATTAATAAGGGGACAGGTCGTCCGGTCGCGCCTTTGCTTTTGCCCGATTTCCACGCAACACCGGCAATATCAAGGTGTGCCCAGCGATATTTTCGGGTAAAGCGCGAAAGAAAACAGGCGGCGGTGATGGTGCCGGCTTCTCGGCCACCAATATTCGCGATATCGGCAAAATTACTGTCCAGCTGCTGCTGATAGTCGTCGAATAATGGCAGTTCCCAGCAACGATCTCCGGCATCTTTGCCCGCATTGAGCAGGTCGTTGATGAGTGGATTATGGTTGCCCAGTAAACCGGCGGTGTGGTTGCCCAGCGCGATAACGCAGGCACCGGTTAAGGTGGCAATATCAATAACTACATCCGGGTCGAATGTTTGCGCGTAGGTGAGTGCATCGCATAAAATAAGCCGCCCTTCAGCATCGGTATTTAACACCTCAATGGTCAGACCCGACATACTGGTAACAATGTCTCCCGGCTTTGTGGCCAGACCATCAGGCATATTTTCTGCTGCAGGGATAATGCCCACCACATTGTATGGAAGCTGTAAGTCGGCACAGGCACTCATTACACCCATTACACTGGCAGCGCCACACATGTCGAATTTCATTTCATCCATTGCCCCCCCGGGCTTGAGGCTGATACCGCCTGAATCGAAGGTAACACCTTTGCCCACCAGCACTACGGGCCTCTGGTTTTTATCTCCTCCCCAGTGCTCTATGGTGATTAATTTGGCGGGTTGGCGTGAACCCCGTGAAACAGACAGTAATGAGCCCATTTCCAGCTCTTCCATACTGGATTCTTCAAGTACGGTTACCTTGAAATTACGGTGGATTTTTTCCAGTGCTTTTGCCTGCTCCGCCAGATATGTGGGGGTGCAGATATTACCCGGCAGGTTGGCCAGGTCACGGGTGAGTTTAATGCCCGAGGATATTGCCATGCCTTCGCGCACCGCCTGCTCACCCTCGGGCAACTCGCGTCGGCTGGGAACGCTGAAAATAACTTTGCGCAGCGGTCTGCGGGTGTTTTCTTTTTTGCTTTTTAGCTGGTCAAAAGCATATAAGGAATTATCGGTGGCCTGCACGGCATGGTTCACTTTCCAGGCTGAACTGCGGTTTTTCACATTGAGTTCAGTTATGCAGGAAAAAACCTCGGTGGCACCTCGGTCATCTAAAAAGGTGGCAACGTCAAAATTGGCTTTCTGAAAGGCTTTAATGTCGAAATGCTTTTCGCGGCCACAGCCAATCAGCAGAATTCGATCACATAATGTGTTCGGCACATTATGAAGCAGTAAAGTCTGGCCTGGTTTTCCTTCGCATTCTCCACGGCGGATTAAATTTGAGATAAAGCCATCACTGGCATCATCCAGTATTTGTGCTGAGTGGGACAGTTTACGAGTGTCAAACACACCAACAGCAACGCAGGAAATACGTTGCTTTTCGGGGCTTCCACTTTTTACTGAATATTCCATAGATACTCCATATAATAAATTTGTTCAGGTTAACGATGACTCACTTCTTACAACCCTTCCTATTTTGTCAACGTCTATTCCTGGGTTACCGACTGGCATGCTTATAATAGCCTGCTTCTTATTGATAGCCATAAAACCTGAACGCAAGGTTAAGAAAGGTGGATTCTATGCAATACTGGCCGTGAGATACAGAGTTAATTGCAAAAAAACGGAATATCATCTAAAAAAAGGAATAATTTCTGTGAAATTCGCCATATATTAACTAATTATACTAGTCGGTAGCGTATATTTATGCATGTAGATGTGTTGTGTTTTCACAGGGCCTGGTTCAGTTAGTGCAAACATGAGCAAAGCAATATTATGCCGGTATTTCAGGTAGAATACACATCAGACCCGATAATAATGAGCAATATGACCAGAAATTCATGCTGAAGCGCCATTTCACTATTATAGATCGCTATATTTCCAGGGAACTTATGTTTACATGGATTGCTGTGACGCTGGTTTTAACCATTATACTGCTTAGCATTACCCTGATGCAGCTGCTGGGAAGGGCGGCCTCCGGGGCGCTTCCCAATGATGCGGTCTGGGTAATGCTGATGTTCACAGGTGCTCGATTCCTTATATTGCTTGTTCCATTGAGCCTCTACCTGGGGGTGCTGCTTTGCTTTGGCCGACTTTATAAAGACAATGAAATGGCCGCAATGGGGGCCTGTGGCATTGGCTTAATGCGCCTGTATCGCCCTTTATTGCTAGTGGCAGTGCCGGCATCGCTTTTCTTGCTGATGCTCACGTTCTTTTTAATGCCCTGGGTGTCGCAGCAGACAGAAGTGCTAAAAAATGAAATTAAGAACCGCTCAGAGCTGACGGGCCTGAGTGCCGGGCAGTTTAATAAATCAGGAAAAGCCAATGCGACTGTATTTTTGCAGCGCCAGTCTGATGATGGCAGGAAGATGCATAATGTTTTTTTGCAGCAGACCCCCGCAAACAACAGCAATAAGCATCAGGATAATATTGAATCTGCCAGCACGGCAAGCCGGTATCGAGATGATAAAGGGCGGCAGTTTATTTTGTTTGAAAATGGTCAGCTTTATGAGGGGGGCGCGGGGCGTGCTGATTTTCGAATAACACATTATGAAAAAAAGGGCGTGTATCTGCCAGAAAGCCAGGTTGTAAAAAAAGTGAGCCGTAAAAAAGCTATACCTACTCGGACACTCTGGGAATCTGATCGAGCCGATTATCGCGCAGAGCTGCACTGGCGGCTGTCATTGCCCATTGGTGCACTTTTACTGGCAGTGCTGGCGTTGCCGCTGAGCTATACCACACCCCGAAAAGGTCGTTATTCCAGGCTGGCGCTGGCAATATTAATTTATCTTGTTTATTCCAATTTGTTAGGCATTGGTCAAAGCTGGGTTGAAAAACAGCAGGTACCTGGCTGGCTGGGCCTGTGGTGGGTGCATGGTTTTGCCGTTATTTTAATTCTTTACGGGTGGATTCGCCGGGCGGGTGGTGTAAAACAGTTGTATAGAAACTATCAGTATGCGAGACAGGCATGAGGATACTTGATCGTTATATTGCGAAAACAGTGATCAGTGGCACGCTGATGGTGCTGATGGTGTTAGGCGCACTGCTGGCTTTTGTCGATTTTGTTTCAGAGCTGGATGATGTTGGCCGAGGCCAGTACAGTATCGCTCAGGCGGGTATATATGTTGCACTCAGACTGCCTAAACGCCTCTATGAGTTATTTCCCACCGCCGTGCTTATTGGTAGTTTGCTGAGCCTGGGTGCACTGGCAGGAAACAGTGAGCTTACCGTGATGCGCGCTGCGGGCGTTTCTATTATGCGCATTACCTTTTCGGTGCTAAAAGCGGGTTTTATTTTACTGATATGTGCGGCGGTTGTAGGTGAGTGGGGCGTGCCATGGAGCGAGCATAAAGCGCAGACATTGCGTGCAAAAGGCCTGATGAAAAATATAAGTCTGGGCAGCGGCGGGGGCTTCTGGGCACGCGATGATGGGCGGTTTCTGTATGTGAGTAAAGTTTATCCGGACAGGCGTCTTGGGGAAATTAGCGTATATGAGCTTTCTGATAACAATCAGTTGCAGCGTATTACGCATGCTGAATCAGCTATCTATGTGGCTGAGAAATGGCATTTGAATCAGGTGAAACAGACTGATTTTAGCGGGTCGCAGGTGCAGGGCAGTGAAATGAAGTCTGTGGTGTGGGAAAAACTGTTGAACCCCGACCTTTTTAATGTGGTGAGCATAAAACCTGAAAACATGTCCGCAATTGACTTATATCACTACACTCGTTATATGAAAAGCAACCAGCTGGATTCAAGTAGTTATGAGCTGGCGTTCTGGATAAAAGTGTTTACCCCTGTTTCCAGCCTGGTTATGCTGTTAATTGCAATGCCCTTTGTTTTTGGCTCTCAACGTACGGGCGGGGCAGGTAATCGGATGCTGGCGGGCCTGTTATTAGGTATAGGTTTTTATTTACTCAATCGAACCGTTAACCATATTGGGCAGGTGTATCATTTCTACCCGCTTTTAAGTGCCGGCGCACCGTTAGTCGTTATTGCTGCGGGCAGCATCTATGCGTTGCGCAGAATAAAGTAAAGCCGCTAGCCGGTGGCACTGAACCATTACCAGTAGATCCTTATGAGGAAGTTATTTTGACTCAATCGTTTTCGCCTGTATCACGCGCACTTATTATTACGGCTGCACTGTTTATTATTCTTGCCGGGATGAAAATGGCGGCGCCGTTAATCGTGCCTTTTTTGCTGTCTACTTTTATCGCGATTATCAGCTTTCCTCTGCTGAGCAAGTTACAGCAAGCGGGCATGTCCAGGGGAATTGCCCTCACGCTGGTGATGTTGCTGGTTATTCTGGTGGGCGTTGGCCTTACAGTACTTATCGGTAGCTCAATAACCGATTTTAGTCGAATGCTGCCAGTGTATCAGCAGAAAATAACCCTTGAATGGAGTCATAACCTTCAATGGTTGAGTGATCATGGTATTTCGTTAACCGATAATATAAAGGCGCTAATTAACCCTGCTGAAGCCGTTGGTCTGGTTTCCACCATAATAAAAGGCTTTGGAAATGTGTTAACCAACTCCTTTTTAATACTCCTGACCGTTATCTTTATTCTGATGGAAACCGCCGGCCTGACACAAAAAGCATTAATGCTGAATGGTGGGAATGACCGCCAGGTGTTAGCTGGAGGGGATAAGGAGTTTACAAAGGTATTTGTAGAAAACCTGCGTAATTACATGAGTATGAAAACGATTATAAGTGCAGTAACCGGTGTTTTTATCGGCCTGATGCTGTGGTTAATTGGCGTGGATTATCCTGTGCTGTGGGGTGTGCTGGCATTTATGCTTAATTTTGTGCCCAATATTGGTTCTATTATTGCCGCAGTCCCGGCCGTATTGCTGACAATGGTACAGCTCAACATGAGTTCTGCTTTGCTGGTGGCGGTTGTGTATATCATTGTAAATATTGTGATTGGCAGTGTGGTTGAACCCAGATATATGGGCAAGGGGCTGGGTTTATCTACACTGGTGGTGTTTATCTCTCTGGTGTTCTGGGGCTGGATACTGGGACCGGTGGGCATGCTGTTATCTGTGCCGCTCACCATGACAGTTAAGCTGGCGTTAGACAGCAAACCAGAAACTCAGTGGCTTGGGCATTTGCTGGGGCCGGTGGATTAATTCAGGTTAAATACGGCTGTGTGATAAAAAAGCAGCAGGCATCATTTTCGGGGCAGCTGAACCAGATGTGATGAAGATAAAATATCGTGCCAACAGCGTTTTTTGCGGTCGACCAGGCTCCACAAAAAGCCCGCTCCTAGTGTGCACCACGAGAAAATAGCGGCAAAGTATCGGATGACGACCTGTTTCCAGCTTATTCTCCCCGTTTTATTCGAAATTAACTGAATTCGCCATGTTTTCATGCCCAGTGTCTGGCCGCCGTGTGTCCAGAACCAGCCATAAAAAAACAGGCCACTTAAAAACAGCGTGCTTAATATAATAATCTGGTTAATCAGAAAAAAAGGGTGCTCCTCAGTAATGGCGTTACCACCATTCACGATAAAGGTTGGGAGTATTGTTGCCAGAATGCCCATAACGAAAAAAATAGCGCTCAGCAGTAATAAATCATACATAAAGGCCAGCAGGCGTTTTATCAGAGAAACCGGGGAGTGATCGCTTGTATTATTGGGCATTGATTCCAGACCATCTTGTTAGAAAAGCGAAATTGTAACGGATTGCGCAAATTTGTGCATTAGTCATTATTATAACTACCGAGTATCAGCGCCGGCATTGTTTTTGACATATTCTGATATAAATTCACTATATACTACTGAAACGAATAGATTAAGGATACCCACTATTCAAAAGTCGCCGTAAAACCACCCCTGTAGGCTCGGCATCCGCATTCATGTGGCTGACGCTTCTGAATAGTGGTGTATCCTTCCTTATCTTTCCGACTTATTAGTAACTGTTCAGTTCAGTTCAATTCAATACGGCCCAGAATGATCTAGTGTGAGTGGGTTTTCCTTCAAATGGCGAATAAATGAGAGAGTGTCTGCCCTGTGTAGAATCGTACGGGTGATACTGGATTTAACCGAACGTGAACCTGTTGCAGGGGAAAGCCCATTATTTTTTTCTGTTGGCGCTGAATTTGATGCCTTTGATACCGTTTAGCTTCGTGCGGGATATCAGGCGAATACCGCAAGTAGCGCAACAGACGTCGATTTATTATTGTCTGGCATAGGAATATGGCTCGGTTTTAACCTGGATATTGCGGCAATTGTGGTCGATGATTCTTCATTATGGGACATTTATACAAACGGGATTTCACTTTTAAATGCTAAATGGAACGAAATTTAAAAGCGTCAAAACACTGAACATCCGTGTTGAATATTTTATTTCAGGGTAAAAAAGGCAGCGAAAAGATAAATTTGACGCATATATTTTTAATTTCGAATAAAAATTTAAAAATGCAAAAAATCCCGTTTTTGGCAAAAAAAATTAAACCTGAGCCTCAATTCAGGTTTTTTTTCGCAAAAAAGTTAATTTTTTTAAAAAAAAGGCATTTTAACGCATTGATTTATTTGTAAAATAAAAAATAAGAATTATAATCTCTGCATTGACATGATTAATGAGGATACACAAAATGGCACGTCCAAAGAAAAAAATAGCAAAGAAAGCAGCTTCGGCTAAAAAAGGCGCAGCAAGTGCAGCAGCTGCTAAGAAAAAAGCAGCAGCCGCTAAAAAGAAAGCCGCCGCCGCCAGGAAAAAAGCCGCTGCAGTCGCAAAGCGAAAAGCAGCTGCCGCAAAGCGCAAAATAGCCGCCGCCAAAAAGAAAGAAAAGGCTGCTAAGAAAAAAGCCGCCGCTCAGGTTGCTGCTGAAGCCAAAAAAGCAATGAAAAATAAGATTGCAGGCATTCAGGCTGATTTAAAAGTCGCTGCAAACGAGCTGAAAATGGCTAAGAAACGCGAAAATACGTTAATTAAGATGGCTTCAAATAAAGATGCCGCCGTTGCCAAATTCGTTGATAAGTGGACGAAACAGCAGTTAGCGAAGCTGGATAAAGGGCTCAAGCCTAAGAAACGTCGTGCTAAGCGCAAGAAAAAAGCAGGTTAAAGCATAGATTTATTTTAAATCTATAAAAAAGCCGCAGCCTTCTGGCTGCGGCTTTTTTGATTCTGCTGTGATAATTTACAGATGGATTCACAGATGAATTGAATGAAAAATCCATTTTTCATTCAAAAACGAATTAAATAAGTTCATTAAACGGCTGAACTTCTACCATTTCACCCACTTCAACATCACCTCTGTCGCGTTCAAGCACGATAAAACAGTTCGCCTTTGCCATGGAGCTTAGCATGTGAGAGCCCTGTATACCGGTGGTATCAACAATTAACTGAGCATTTTCATTTGAAGACATAATGCCTCTTTGAAAATCTTTTCTTCCCGGACGCTTTTTAAGCTTGTTCATGCATTTTGCCTGTAAGCGTATGGGGTCAGCGACGGTTTCACCCTCTAATAGAGCTAAACAGGGTTGCACAAACTGATAAAAAGTCGCCATGGCTGAAACCGGGTTGCCAGGCAGACCAAAAAACAGGCTGTTATTGATGTGGCCAAAAGCTAATGGCTTGCCTGGTTTCATGGCAATTTTCCAAAAACCGACTTCACCAATCTCATCCAGTATAATTTTGATAAAATCTGCCTCACCAACCGATGCGCCGCCAGAGGTAATGACCATATCAGAAATTTTTGCAGCTTCTTTAAGTGTTGTTTCAATTTCATCCTTAATATCGGCAACAACACCCATATCAATGCATTGCACACCCATTTTCTGTAGCATACCGAAGAGGATATAGCGGTTGCTGTCATAAATTTCACCAGGTTTTAGTGTCTGGCCTACGCCTTTAAGCTCATCACCCGTTGAAAAAAATGCGACTACGGGTTTTCGGATAACCTTAAACTCGGTAATGCCAACGGAGGCCAGTAAACCCAGCCTGGCAGGAGATAGACGCTCACCGGCCTTAATAATGGTGTCGCCAGCAAAAAAATCATCTCCGGGGTTGCGCACGTTTTGTTTTGCCTGGTGCCCGCAACTGATTTTTATGTGGTTGTCGGCTGTTTTATCCTGAATAACTTCGGCATGTTCCTGCATAATAACCGTGTCTGCACCTTCAGGCACAACGCCACCGGTCATAATGCGCACGGCTTCACCGGCGTTTACATTTCCCTCAAAGGGCGCACCGGCAAATGATTTACCAATAACCCTGAGTGTTTGCTCACCCGTTTGGGGCAGATCATCTGCTTTTACAGCATAGCCATCCATTGCAGAGTTAATAAAGGGAGGGATATTTAAAGGTGAGGTCACATTCTCAGCAAGAATATGCCCGGCGGCTTCGCGAATGCTGACATTTTTTTTACCTTTAATCGGTTGAATACTCTGTTGAATGCGTTCAAGGGCCTGTTCGAAGCTCAGTGAATTCGGGTCAAATTCATCGCAGCATGAGGTTTGTTTTTTAGTCATAAGATACTTTCTTCTGTTTAAAATGGCGTTATTCAGATGCCTGTTGTTTAAATTTCATAATAAAGTCGGCTATTTCCTCAACACGGTTTAAATTCAACTGAGGTAAAGCGGTTTTAAGCGAACCGTTTTCGCCATCATGTGCAATGGCAATAATGTTTTCATCATCGGGGTACATGAGCGGTTTAGCGGTTGTAGCACGGTGCAATTCAATTTTCGCGAATGGCCATTGCCTGAATCCCTCCACTAATACCATATCGATAGATTCTGCGGGAATGTATGCGAGCAAATTCTGTAGTTCTGGCTCTGCCTGCACCTCATGATCAATCATAATAACCGTGCGTTTTGCAGAACTGATGAGCATGGGAGCGGCCCCGGCCTTGCGCAACTCGTAGCTGTCTTTACCGGGCTTATCCACATCAAAATTATGGTGAGCGTGTTTAATTACAGCCATGCGCAAACCTCGTTTTTTAAGTTCAGGTATCAGTTTAACCAGTAGCGTGGTTTTGCCGGTGCCGCTGTAGGCGGCAAAGCCTAACAATGGTTTTCTGTAGCTTATTCTGGCAGGGTTAGACATATCTGTGTACCTTTTATGCCTTCAGATCTTCAGGCCGGTTAAAGTTATTGAAATGTATCTGCTGGCTGGAAAAATCACATATTGCTGGATCAATCAGCGATATAAAGTCGTGTACCTTTCGTTGCCCCTGGCGTAAAAAATTATTTAACAGTGTTTTATGCTGACAGGATAAAAGTGAAAATAGCGGTTGCAGGCGTTCACCGTCATGGCAAATGGCCGATGTTCTATTCTGTGACTGCATACACTCCCAGAGGTTTTCCAGCATATTCTGTGGAGGCGAGGGAGAGTCGCAGGGCACACAAAGCAGGTAAGGCGTTGCGCATGTCTGCATGGCACACAAAATACCGGCCAGTGGCCCCTGAAAGTTATCCAGCGGGTCGCTAATAACTTTTTGTGCGTAGTGTTTGTATTCTGTTAAGTTGCGATTGGCACTAATAATAATTTTTTCAGGAGGGGCATTAAGGTGGTTAATAACATGTTCAATCATTGGTTTCTGTTGCCAGTGCATTAAACCTTTGTCTATGCCGTTCATGCGTTGTCCGCGCCCGCCTGCCAGGATAAGCCAGGTGATGTCGTTTTGTATGGTGCTGATCATTTCAGTTTGCGGCTCTAAAAAAACGTATGAGTGGTAATTGCAGCTGCTTTTGCTGGAGAAAAAGTGTAATCTCTCATAATCTGTCATTTTATCATAAATATACCATGGCTAAAGTCGATCAATTACCTGAGCAGGAACAACGCATTATCGAACGCTTTCTGGATGCGCTGTGGATGGAGCATGGCCTGAGCCCGCATACATTATCGGCTTATCGGAACGACCTGGCAAATTTGTCGTTCTGGTTAAAGCAGAATGATTGCGATTTAATACAGGCAGAGCAGCTTCATTTGCAGGCGTTTCTGGCGCACCGCTATGAACTGGGAAGTAAAAACCGCAGTACGGCAAGATTATTATCATCCATGCGGCGTTTTTATGGCTGGCTATTGCGCGAGCGTCAGTTGCAGGTAGATCCTGTGGCGCTTATTGAAGCACCAAAGCCAGAGCAGGCGTTGCCAAAAACATTAACCGAAAAGCAGGTTGTGGATTTGCTGGGTGCTCCGGATTCACAGACGGATCTGGGTTCAAGAGATAAAGCGATGCTGGAAACCCTGTATGCAACGGGGTTAAGGGTGAGTGAGCTGGTGGGGCTTGAGCTTTCACAGGTTTCGCCTGACCCTGGTCTGGTTCGGGTTATTGGCAAAGGCGGTAAAGAACGCCTGGTGCCCCTGGGCGAAAATGCAATAGAGTGTATACAGTACTATGTGAAAGGGGCGAGGGGAAATTTAATGGCGGCTTATCCGCCCTGTAATGCACTGTTTGTTACCCGAAGGGGCAGAGGCATGTCGCGACAGGCCTTCTGGTATTTGCTAAAGCGTTATGCGCCTGAAGCAGGTATTGCTTTTGATGCGCTCTCCCCCCACACATTACGCCATGCCTTCGCCACTCACCTGCTAAATCACGGTGCTGATTTGCGTGTGGTGCAGATGTTGCTTGGGCACAGCGATATCTCAACCACGCAAATCTATACCCATGTAGCCAACCAGCGCCTGCAGGCGTTATACCTCCAGCATCATCCACGGGCATAGCGCTAATGCGCTCCAGGTAATGGCTTTATGAGTTACTGCCCCGTGTCAGGTGCCAGTGAGTTAAGTCGTTAGTCTCTGGTTAGAAGTCAGGTCTCCACAGCTGGCTGATGTTGTGAGCTACCCTCAGATGGTCAGTAATCAGTAATACAGGCTGTTTTTCGGATCTATAAAATCGTCCTTTTATCAGTGGAATTATTTATAATCTTGCCGGTCTATACCCCATAGATGATTTTTACTGAGAAATTAAACATGAAATTTTTATTAAAGCCCGTTTTATTGTTATTACTGCTGGCGGCTGCTCCGATCTCAACGTTGCAGGCTGATGAAGCGGCTGATATTAAAGCACTAAAGGCGCTTTTGCCTGAGCACTTGCCCAACCCTTCTGAAGCGACAGTTAAGGCAACGCCTGTAAAGGGGCTGTTTGAAGTCATGTCGGGCAGTCAGGTCATGTATATGACTAAAGATGCTCGCTATATTATAGACGGTGATCTTTATGATATGTCGAATAGAAAGAACCTGACAGAAGATGCCAGAGGTGGAATTCGTCTTAATATGCTGAATAAACTGGGCGAAGATAATATGCTGGTTTATACGCCCAAAGGCCCTGTTAAGCATACAATAACGGTATTCACCGATATATACTGTCCTTATTGCCAACGGTTACACAAAGAAATGGGCGACTATATGGATAATGGCGTTAAGGTTCGCTATGTTTTTGTGCCGTTTAAAGGCCAGAAAAGTGTCGATGCTTCGGTTTCTGTATGGTGCGCAGCAGATAGAAACAAGGCACTGGATGAGGCCAAATCCGGTGTAACCCTGGAAAAGAAAACCTGTGATAACCCCATTAGCAAACATCAGGCACTGGCTACACAGCTGGGTATTCGTGGAACGCCGGCTATTATGCTGGAAACCGGACAGTTACTGCCAGGTTATGTGCCATCTGCGAAGCTGCTTGAGCAGATGAATGACAAAAACCTCTGAAGGGCACTTCTAGAAATGACCTGAGTCCCTATAAGGGGGCAGCTCAGCAGTCAGTGGCCGCTTATTTCATCTGGAATAAGCTCATGCATTCAGTAAACAGTAGATAAGCCTTCACCTGCCTGTCTGGCCAGAGTTTCTTTACACCATCAGAATAAAGTTTCATTTGCTGCTGATAGTGTTGCGACAGGCTTTCCAGGTTTTCTGCGTTTGCGCTCGCATGTGTTTTATAATCCACAATAACCGCTTCATCTTCGCTGAGGATTAATCGGTCAATGACCCCGTAAACCCGTTGTCCTTTATATGGATACTGAAGTGGGCACTCATTATAAACATGCAATGCATTATCGGGGCTGAATATAGCCTGTAAATTTGTGTGCTTAATATTCTGAAGTGCAATATCAAACCAGTTTTCAAGCTGAAGATCAGTCTCGGGCTGTATTTCATTGGCGAGTTGTTGCAGTATGTCTGCTTTTAGTGTCGCTGAGTTTAAGTGACGGTTACAGGATGTTAAGAGTTCCAGCAGGCGATGAATTGCTGTGCCTCGAAGCTGTGCATCTTCATCAGTGCTCCCATGGTTAAGAGAATTTTGCTGGAATGTGGTATCGGCATAGCTGGGTGCCAGTGTGGCCCGGGAGGCCATGATGTGCTGTGTTTTTTGCCGGGGTATCTTTTGCCGCAGTGCGGGGTTTATTTCAAAAGGCGGCTGTTCATCTCCAGCCTCTGTTGTGTCTGGATTGTTGCTCGTCTCAGCATTCAGCGGTTCGGATTCGCCATACTGATAAATTAAATGAGCATCACCTGTATTGTCTGTGAGTTGCTCCAGTGCGTTAAAAACAGGTTGATACCAGTTTGTGAACGGGCCTTTATCGGGCTGGCAGCCACTGATAAACAAATATTGCCGAGCGCGGGTAATCGCCACGTAGAGCAGGTTTGCATCTTCTCTTTGCTGTGCGTCTTTATGGCGCTGGTTTAGCTTTGCGCTGATATTGTCCTGTTGTTTAGCAGAAGGAATGAGCTGGAAATGTTCGGGTTGCCTGTTTTCAACCGGCCAGTCGACCAGGGTGCTTAGCGATGATTTATCGCGGGATGTGTTAATGGTATCGGCCAGATAAACCACCGGTGCTTCAAGCCCTTTACTGGCGTGAATGGTCATAATTCTTACCCGTGGCTCACGGGTTTCCATAGGCGCTTCATCGGGGGCATCATTCTGTGTGCGCTGCAAACTGCGTAAATAAAGTAGAAAGTGCATCAGGCTGGGGTAGCGGCCACCGTCCAGGTCGAGGGCCATTTCAAGAAACAGTGTTAAATTTGCGGCCACTCGGGGCTGTAGAGGCTCGGGGGTTGAGCGATGGTAGCGTTCATGTACATCGGCATCAGAAAATATTTTATCGAGCAGATCATGCACTGGTATTCTATCGGCCAGCGCACGCCATTGCGTTAAGTAATGCCATGCGCGGTGTACTGGGTGGTGCTCATCCAGGCTTTCTGATAGCTGGGCTATTCGCTCAAACCAGTTGCCATTTCTGACAGTGGCAATTAACTGTAAATCATCATCTGTGGCAGAAAAAAGCGGAGATTTAAGCACCTGTGCCAATGCTAAATTATTAAAAGGTGTTAATAAGGTGCTGAGCAGGGCAAGCATATCCTGAATTTCCAGACAACTTAGAAACGTGCCGCGATTAGTGCCCAGATATGCAATGCCCTCATCACGCAGTGCCCGTTCATAGTCGGCTACGTGTGCGCGTTTTCGCAGCAGAATAAAAATATCGTTGCAGGTTAATGCACGGGTTTTGTTGCCCTCTGTCACCGGTGTTTTATTATTGACCAGCTGCTGAATATGTTGTGCAATTTGTTGTGCTTCCTGCTGGTGAATGCCAGGTGTTTCAGGGCGAGGCTGTTTTAGTGGGTTGCGACAATAAACGCCACTGTCCGGTTCAGCCAGGTCTGTCATATGCCACAGGGGCAGGGCTTCTACTTTGCCGGGCAGGTGCTCAAGGTGTGTGCGGTGTTCAACAAATGAGGGTAACGTCTGTTTAAATTCATCCTGCTGAAAAACGGCATTTACAAGATGAATAATCGCCGGGGATGAGCGCCATGATCTGTTCAGAGGAAAGACCTGAGCATTTAAATGCTCAGTTAACCAGTGGGATGCCCGAAGCTGTAGCTCGGGTTTAGCACGTCGAAAACTATATATCGACTGTTTTTCATCGCCTACCAGAAATACGCTGCGCTGTTTTTCAGGCTCAGCTGCTGCCATTTCTTCCAGTAGCGGTAAAATGAGTTGCCATTGCGTTGGATTGGTGTCCTGAAATTCATCAATGAGCAGATGCTGAATTTGCTGGTCGAGCTTATATTGAATCCACAGCGCATTGTCAGAATTCTGTAACAGCTTATAGCTGCACCATTCAAGGTCGGTGAAATCCAGCAGCCGTTGCTGGCGTTTGAGTGTCTGGTAGTGCTCAATAAATTTTTCACCGCAGTAGAACCAATGGTGATTTAGCTGGCAGGTGTGAATTTTTTTGAGTGTTTCCAGGGTGTTTAAAATCCGTGCCGGTATAAGCTCGTGTAGCTCCAGCAGCGTATCCGCCGAATCATCGCCAAGTTTTTTGCGCAGGGTGGCGCTGTCTTTTAATGCAAAAACATTGCCGTCTTTTTTAATGAAGCAGATGCGTACTTCAGCAAAGGAATTTTCATTGAATGGCCCGGTGGCCAGGCAACAGGCCAGACGGTCGGCTTTCTGCAGGTTTGTTTTTGTCGGGTTTAAGGCCAGCAGCTTCGCATAGGTTTTAAGTTGCTCTATTGTGCGATCGGAGAAAAAAGCGCTAAAGTGTGGTGCGCTGTCTAATGAGTCGGTATCCAGCTCAAGCGTCTGCACCATTTGCTGGCGAGCATAGTCAAAACTGCTTTCTGAATTATCGGCTCTGTTATCGGTATAGGCCCACCAGTCGCTGCGGTGTTGTAAAAAGCTGTTGAGTACCTTATCCAGATTAAAGAGCCCGCCACTGAGCTGCATTAATTGCTCAAGGCTGGCGGCGAGTTCTCCCTGCATATTGAGCGCGGCATCACTGAACAGGGCTTCCCGGGCTTGCTGAATCAGCAGCTCGGCACTGTCCAGCAGGCTAAAGTCAGGTGGTACATCCGCCTCTAGAGGGAAGCGGGCGAGCAGATCCTGGCAGAATGAGTGAAAGGTGAGGGTGCGAACAGGGTAGTCGCAGTACTGGTGTTCTTCGTACAGATTTCGTGCTTTTAGCTCATAGTGGGTGTCCAGGCCCAGATCTTTCAGTTGTCTGGCTAACTCAGCGGGCTCAACGGTGGCCAGCTGGTAGAGGCGTTCTGATAATCGCTGCTGCATCTCTGCGGCAGCCTTACGGGTAAATGTGAGGGCGAGAATGCTGCCGGGTTCAGCCCCTTCGAGTAGCAGGCGAATAATGCGTGTGACCAGCATCCAGGTTTTACCGCTGCCCGCTGAGGCGGTAACGGTGGCGTTGATATAAGGGTTTGCGGCCTGGATACTCATGAGCGTATTTTACGCCAAATTGATGCTTCTCGCTGCTTCATTTATGTGTGCCCGCTAAAAGACAGTTACCTTACTGGAGGGAAGTGTTTTTTCATATAGCCAGGCGAAGCAGAGACTTTCGTGTCTCGGCTGATTTTTTCCAGATTTAAGGGCTGCAGGTAGCGCAAAGCGTGACAGGTGCAGGGTTTTTAGCTAGATTGGCGATGATAAATTGCGTCTTCCCCTTAACTCTTTTATAGTTCACCCATAAAATACATACTGATAACGAGAAATGTTTAATGAGTTCATATGACGCTTCATCCATTGAAGTATTAACCGGCCTTGAACCGGTGCAAAAACGCCCCGGCATGTATACCGATACCACGCGGCCTAATCACCTGGCTCAGGAAGTGATTGATAACAGTGTTGATGAGGCCATCGCGGGCTATGCCAGTAGTATTGAGGTGGTGTTATATAAAGACGGCTCGCTGGGCGTGACAGATGATGGCCGGGGTATGCCGGTAGATATCCACCCTGAGGAGGGCGTGCCCGGCATCGAAGTGATTATGACCAAACTGCATGCCGGTGGCAAGTTTACAAATGACAATTATCAATTCTCCGGTGGTTTGCACGGTGTTGGCGTGTCCGTGGTGAATGCATTATCAGACCGGGTTGAGGCCGATATTCGACGAGATGGAAAAGTTTATAACATTGTATTTGAACACGGTGAAAAAGTCAGCGATCTGGTAGAAACCGGCACCGTAGGCAAGAAAAACACCGGAACGCATATTCGCTTCTGGCCAGAGGCGAAATACTTTGACACCGCTAAATTTTCCCTGAATCAGCTTAAACATGTTTTGCGTGCCAAGGCGGTTTTATGCCCTGGCCTGAATATGAGTTTTGTGGATGAAAAATCTGCGGAAAGCGAGCAGTGGTATTATGAGGATGGGTTACAGGATTATCTGCTGGAAAGCCTGAAAGGTATTGAGCTATTACCTGCTGAGCCCTTTATCGGTTCACTGGCATCAACACACGAGGCGGCTGACTGGGCGCTACTATGGCTTCCAGAGGGCGGGGATTCGGTAGGAGAGTCCTATGTGAATTTAATTCCCACTGCGCAGGGCGGAACCCATGTAAATGGTTTGCGCACGGGGTTAACCGAGGCGATACGGGAGTTCTGCGAATTCAGGAATTTATTGCCCCGAGGTGTGAAGCTCAGCCCGGAAGATGTCTGGGAAAAAGTCAGTTATATCCTCTCAGTGAAAATGCTTGATCCTCAGTTTTCAGGGCAAACCAAAGAGCGTTTGTCATCACGTGAATGTGCCCCATTTGTGTCGGGTGTGGTCAAGGATGCCTTCAGTCTGTGGCTTAATCAGCATACGGATCAGGGCGAGCTGATCGCCATGCTGGCAATTGATAACGCACAAAAACGATTAAAAGCGGGCAAAAAGGTTGCCCGCAAAAAAATAACTCAGGGCCCGGCATTGCCCGGCAAGCTGGCGGACTGTAGCTCATCAGATGTGTCTCGAACCGAGCTATTTCTGGTGGAGGGTGATTCTGCCGGAGGCTCAGCCAAGCAGGCACGTAACAGGGAAAACCAGGCGATTATGCCGCTACGAGGCAAAATTTTAAACACCTGGGAGGTGGATTCAGATCAGATACTGGCCTCGCAGGAGGTGCATGATATTTCGGTAGCCATTGGTATTGATCCGAGTTCAACGGATCTGTCGGGTTTACGCTATGGCAAAATATGCATACTGGCGGATGCAGACTCCGATGGTTATCATATTGCCACACTACTCTGTGCATTATTTTTGAGACATTTCCGTACATTAACAGAAGCCGGGCACGTTTATGTGGCAATGCCGCCGTTGTTTCGCATTGATGTGGGTAAAGAGGTTTTCTATGCGCTGGATGAGGCAGAAAAACAGGGTGTGCTGGATCGTATTTCGGCAGAAAAGAAAAAAGGCAAGGTTCAGGTGACTCGATTTAAAGGGCTTGGAGAAATGAACCCATTACAGTTACGCGAAACCTCCATTGCACCTGATACTCGTCGCCTGGTACAGCTGATTGTGCAGGCGGGGGATGATAGTCATTCAATGATGGATATGTTACTGGCTAAAAAACGAGCATCTGATAGAAAGGCCTGGCTGGAGAGCAAGGGTGATCTGGCTGAGGCTTTGTAGTATCAGTTACTGTTCAGGATGTAAGTAGATTCTCAAAATCCTCCATCGACATGGGTTTGTTAAAATAATAGCCCTGATAATACAGGCAGCCCAGGTTGTAAAGACAGTCTAGTTCCTCGCGTGTCTCAACACCCTCTGCAATAACCTTCATATTAAGCTTGCTCGCCATGTAGATGATAGTTTGCACAATGGTTTCATTGTTTTTATTCAGGTGGATGTTACGCACAAATGACTGGTCAATTTTAACTTTTTCCAGCGGCAGGCGATTCAAATAGGAAAGTGATGAGTAGCCCGTGCCAAAATCATCAATTGAAAAACTGATACCCTTATCTTTCAGGAGGTTTATTTTTAAAATAGTGTCATCAATGTTTTCAATCAGCATGCTCTCTGTTATTTCAAACTCTATTTTAAGAGGGTTAACGGAGGTCTTCTCCAGCAGGCGAAAGATAAGCTCGATAAAGTTGGGTTGTTTAAACTGCAAGGGGCTGACATTTATAGAAATTCGCTGTGATATATGTGCTTCATTATGAAAGTCGCACCAGACTTTTATTTTTCTGAAGGCCGTTTCAAATATCCATTCGCCAATTTGAATAATCGTACCAGTTTCTTCGGCTACAGGGATAAATTCGGCTGGTGATATAATGCCTTTGCTCGTATGCTGCCAACGTAATAGCGTTTCAGCACCTATTAGAGAATTATCATAATGATGTTGTGTCTGAAAAAACAGCTTAAATTCGTTGTTTGATAAGGCAGCCCTCAGATCATTCTCCAGAGATAAACGCCTGGCGGCATCATTTTGCATTGCCACATCAAAAAACTGTGAACAGTTTCTTCCCGCATCCTTTGCTTTGTGTAAGGCAATATCGGCATGTCGTAAAATGTCAGGAATCTGATTGCTGCCATCAGGGAAAATCATAATGCCTATGCTACAGCCGATATGCAGGTTATGCCCTTCTATATTATGTGTCCGGCTTAATTTTTCGTGAATCTCATCAGCCTTTCGCTGCAGTATAATGGTTGACTGGTTGATGTTATCTTCTACTTCAGGTATTAATATAATAAACTCATCGCCGCCCAGTCGAGCTACCGTTTCATCGCCGAATGCGCAGGAAAGCAATATTTTGGATACCGCTATAAGTAAGTTGTCTCCAATATGGTGGCCCAGTGAGTCGTTTATATTTTTAAAGCGATCTAAATCAAGAAACATTAAAGCACCATAATGGCTGTGATGTTTACATGAACTTACGCTTTGTTCCAGGCGATCTATTAGTAATCGTCTGTTAGGTAAATCAGTTAAAACATCATGATATGCCTGGTACTCAATGTCGTTCTCTGCTTTTTTGCGGCTGCTAATATCTGTGCCAATGGCTACAAATTTGTAAATAGAGTTATCAGTTTTCTTAAATGGAATGATGCTTTGATCAAGCCATATCTTTTCTCCATTTTTAAGCGTTTCATACACCTCTCCTCGCCACACTTTACCTGATAAAGCAGTCTTGTTAATTTCTTTATATAAATCTTTCTGATCTCCAGTAGTATCAAAAAAATTAAATATCTGACCAATAATATCTTCTTGCCTGACATCAAATGTTTTGCAAAAAGTTTCATTGGCTTCTTTAATTATACCGTCTTTATCTATTATGCTAACAATTGCATGTTCATCAAGTGCTTTTTTATGATAAGAAAGATTGGTTGAAATAGCGTGTATCTCACGTGTTTTTAAGGATATAGACCATGCCAGCCCAGCGAAATAAATGATAAGAAGGATGATTGATGCATAGGTTATTTTCTGATAAAGGTCTGTTTTTTCACGTTGCTGACTGATTATTATTAAATAGTTATTGTTTATCTCATCGAGAATTTCTTCAATATTATATTCTGAAATATGATTAAATACTTCATCTACTTCGATGCTGTTGTTTAGGATAACAGTTAAGTGCTTTGATAGCAGGTCAAGTTTTTTTGTAGAGTGTTTTTTATTTGAATGTTTTATTTTGTTTTTAAGTTTGTTTATTTTTTTTAAAAATTCATTTTCTTTTAGAGATGATGGGTTTCTTAGTATTTGTATAATATAACTATTGATAAATGCCAGATCTACATTTATTATTTCTTTAATGTCGCTGTAATCAGTGCCGCTGAGTTTCAGTTCGTAATTTGTTTGTCTGTTTTTTCTGTATTTTAATGTTAATTCTTCATTGAGTACAGAAAAGTACATTAGTGAGTTTCTCAAAACACCAATATCTGATTTAAGCGTGTTTGCAAGATCTTCCTTTATATCTATATGTTTTTTTAGTTTTATCAGTAGGCTGTTTATGTTGTTTGCGTTTGTTTTTGCGAAGTGTTTTTCAAGGTTTTTGTAAGATTTTTCGATATCTAAAAAACCGCGATCAATGTTGTCGTAGTGCCTTAGTAAGCCGGACCTTACCAGAAGAATATCTTTATCCAGTTTGTTGTTTATGTTTTTTAATTCTATCAGATCGTATTGTACTGAGTTGTTATCGAATTTAGTAGTTATGCTGATTAATATGAGCATTATGATAATTGTAGATATTATAATGCCTATTTTAAACAGTATTAATTTTGTGTTTTTAAAAAACATGCTATTTAGTCGAGGGTGCAAGAGACTTTCCTTTGTACTCGCCAGTTAATGTATGAAGAAATTTCTCTATATTTGAAATATGTTCATCTGGAATGCTTATACCTAACTGGAATTTCGCCATTATTTTAATAACATCTTTCAGCTCCTGTGTGCTGCCATCATGTAAGTATGGGCCTGTTACCTCGATATTTCTCAGTGCGGGAACTTTGAAAACAAACCGGTCTTTTTTATTTCCGGTTACATTCATTAAGCCATAGTCTGCTTTGGTTATATTGCCTCTGTACTTGAAGTAATTATCGAACAGGCCAAATTTCTGAAATACATTGCCGCCCACATTAACGCCCTGGTGGCATGCTATACAGCCATAGTATTTGAATAACCGATAACCATACAGCTCATTATAGCTGAGTATATTATCATCACCCCTCAGATACTGGTCGAAACGTGAGTTGGGTGTGATTAATGACTTTTCATAGGTGGCGATAGCATTAAGGACCGTCTCCCGCGTAATGCCCTGTGGGTATATTTCAGTGAACCTGTTAACATAGCCCGTGTTTGTGTTTAAATAGGGTATTAGTGCTTTCCAGTTAGTGGCACTGTGGCGCGGATTTTTTAAATCCCCCTCGGCCTGTGCCTCCAGTGTTTTAAACGCCCCTCGCCATGTTTGCCTAAAGTTAAAAACGCTGTTAAACACCGTTGGGGCGTTTATGGTGTCCGCATCTCCGCTGTTGGTAATTGATCGTGCAAGGTCGTCGTCGCCTCCCCGGGCGAGCTGATGGCACTGCGCGCACGACATTCTGTTGTTACGTGATAGTCCGGGATCATTAAACAGGTCTTCCCCCAGAGAAACTTTTTCCGCATCGAGGTCTATTTCAAAGGGTATGGGTAAAATGGGCTCGTTTTTGAGTTTTTTTGAGGTATCCGCTATCGGGAAACGCCCAAATATGAAAAAAAGTATAAAAATAGCGGCAATGCGAATGTGGAGATATTTATGCATACAAATGAAGTTATAATCCTGAATTAATCAGTTGAACACCTTGAAGTGTGTCTCTGAGAGTGTCATGTTCATAAATATGGGACGTAATAAAAAAAACGTGAATGATCCGCGCCTCGCGATTTTTTTATACAGCCAGGCGTGCTCTCAGAGGTGCCATTCAGGGTGTAGCGTATTCAGGCTCTTATGCTCCTGCATCCACGACATAAGTGCATTCCCGCACAAAACCAGATGGGTGGCTTGCAACATCTGATAATGTTCAATATTATCAATAAATTACCGTGCTATTGCGCGGTCAACGGATTAATTCAATATGATATAAATGTTACTGATCTGTTAACTATAGCCTATATAGAGGCGATGTTCAGGCTTAAGGTGGCGTTTCGCTCATCGCAATATAAAAATAAAACGTTGTGCCCGTGTCAGGTGCAGATTTTGCCCAGATACTGCCGTGATGGCGTGTTTTTTGATAGACTATCCCGGGAAGTGTTCCTGAGGGGGGTGTTCTGAGAACCATGTGAAAACGTCATTGCCTGGCATAGGCTTTGAATATAAATATCCCTGTGCCTTATCACAGTCCAGATCGGCCAGTTTCTTTAAACACGAGGTGGTTTCTACGCCTTCGGCAACTGATTTCATATTGAGTTTATGCCCAAGCATGATAATGGTTTCTACAATGGTTGCCGCTTCCGAGTCAAATTCCATTTCACTTACAAATGACTGATCAACCTTGATCTCAGAAAAAGGCGCGCGATGGAGTTGCACCAGTGAGGAGTAACCGGTGCCAAAATCATCAATTGATAAATGTATGCCTTTCATGCGCAGGCGTGTGAGTATGTCGAGAGATTTAACCAGCTCCTGCATTAGTGCAGATTCAGTTATTTCCAGAACAATCTGCGAGGGTTCAAGCGAGTGTTTCTGAATCAGTCGGCCCATTTTTTCAGGCAGATCGAGCTCTTTTATGGTACTGGCAGACATGTTAATGGCGACCTGCATTATAAGGTTCTGATCCCGCCATAATTTACACTGCGTCATGGCCTGGTCGAGTACAACCCAGGTGAGCTCATCGATCAGGCCATGCTGCTCAGCCATGGGAATAAACAGGTTAGGTGGTGTTAGCCCATAAACGGGGTGCTGCCAGCGCACCAGTGCTTCAACAGCGGCGATGGCCCCTTCATTAAGCCCCACTTTGGGCTGGTAGTAAACGATCAGTTCATTATTAACCAGTGCGTTTTTTAGTTCTTTAAGCGTGGGTTGCTGAACAGCGGTTGCCGCACGCTCGTTTTTGGGTATGATGGCGAGCTCCCCCAGCAATTTATTTATTTCTCGGGCACGAAACGGTTTGTTCAGACTGCCTGACAGGCGCAGACCCTGTTCTAATGCAAGTTTCTGTGCAGAGTGCAGAACACCTGAGTCAAATCCACTCATAAGAATAAGGTGGGCATCGCATTTAACTTCGGATAGAAATCGAATGATTTCCACCCCATCTATTCCTGGCATCATCAGGTCAAGTACAATCGCATCAGCATTTTTATTATACTGACGTTTAAAAACAGCGGCGTTATTGTATTGCTCGGCATCAAATCCAGCCTGCTTTGCTACATCGCAAACAAATTTGGCCATATCAGCCTCGTCATCAATCACAATGAGTTTAGGCAGGCTCATGATATACCTCCTCGTCAAGTATCAGGCGGATTCGATGTGCCAGATCGGCTTTACGGTAAGGCTTGGATAACATGTTTTCTGCAAAACGAGCCTCTGTTTTTTTGCTATGGCCATTCCTTCTGATGGGTTTTGATGTAAATCCAGAAGTGAGTAATACCTTAAGCCTGGCGTTATTATCCGTTATCTGCTGCGCGAGATCATAGCCATTCATTTCACCGGGCATTACCACATCGCTAAACACCAGATCAATGTCATGCTGGTGCTCAAGGATGTGCAGTGCCTGACGGGCATTTTCGGCCAGATAAGTTCGGTATCCCAGTTCACTTAAGTACTTTTCTGCCAGTTGCAACAAATCAGTTTCATCATCCACAATCAGGATGCTTTCATTTCCCTGTGGAGTTTCAATATTACTGAGCGATTCATCGGTGCAATCTGTTTCAGTTGCAGTGCAGCGGGGCAGGTAAATTCGAAAAGTGGTACCGATATCTATCTCAGAGTGAATTCTAATGAAGCCATTAAAGCGGCGCACAAAACCATAGACCATAGACATGCCAAGCCCGGTTCCCTTGCCCTTTGGTCTGGTGGTGTAGAAAGGTTCAAAAATACGCTCCTGTGTTGTGCTGCTCATACCCATGCCGGTGTCACTTATCATTAGCTGAGCATACTCTCCAGCTTTAACGCCAGAGTTAATGCCGGTGTAGTCTGCATCAAGAATTTTATTGCTGGTTTCAATCAACAGTTTACCGCCACTGGGCATTGCATCACGGGCATTGATAATCAGGTTAAGAACGGTGTCCTGAAACTCATCTGGATCTATTTCAGTTGACCATAGATCTTCGGCAAGAAAGTATTGCACTTCAACGGCCGGGGTTACTGACTGGGCAATCATGGTTTCCAGCTCGCTTATCACGGGGTTAATATTAATAAGCTTTTTCTTATTGCATTGCTGGCGAGAGAAAGTGAGTAACTGGCGTGTTAAATCCATGCAGCGCAGTGTTGCTCGGGTGGCACATTCTACCCATTTTTGCGGCTCTTTATCATGGGTTGCATATTCTTCAAGAAAATCCAGATAACCAATAATAATGCCTAGCTGATTATTAAAATCATGGGCAATTCCACCGGAAAGCTGACCGATGGCCTGCATTTTCTGTGAGTGTCGCAGGGCTTCTTCACTGCGGGTTTTATTGAGGAGGGCATCTCTATGATTTGCGCTGCGCTTCAGTGTTGCCCGTAAATCCTCAGATTGAAAGGGTTTTTTCAGATAATCGTAGGCCCCCTGGCGTAAAGCATTGACAGCTGAATCTACATCAGGATGTGCCGTCATCATAATGCATATCAGCTGCGGGTACTGATAATGTAAGTTTTTAATTAAATCAATGTCGCCTGTTTTCCCCAGGCCTGAATCAATGAGCGCCACTTCGGCTGGAAACTGTGTCAGTGTTTTTTCCGCTTCTATTGCATTGTGGCTTAACGCCACAGTGTACCCCTCCTGTGTGAGCAAATTAGCGAGGGCGTTGCTGGAATTTATATCATTGTCCACAATGAGTGCGCAACGGCGTATATCCTGTGAGTTGTGCTGGCTGTCAGGTTTGTCCATGGGGTATTTATTATTCCGACTGGGGTGCGCTTGCAGAACTGCTGAGGGCGTTAAATCCTGTGAAAAAACAGGTAATTAGCGCTTTGCGCGTCAGTAGCGCAAGCATAGGGATATCGACAATAGGCGTTGCTGGCAGGCAGAGATTGAATTTAACAGGAATGATTTTAGAGGATTTATCTGGCATCATATTAGTTTTAGATTTCGTGTCTGTATGGGGGTGAGTACTGGTGATGGGTGACCTGGGGCCAGGGTCATTCTGTATTTCAGTATCACTTATGAGAGTTTAGCTCGGATATAACAAATTGCAGGATAAATAAAAGATGAGGGTAGTATGAGCCTGAGAAGATCAGTTGCCGCGCAATAGTGCGCTCAACTGTGAAGGTATATATGGGGTTTTTAACGGAGTAGAGAGCAGGAAATCAGCTCAATATAAGCAGCAGAGACCGGTCGCCAGCGCAGATGAGGCGGATGAGCTTCTGGCGATCGGTTTTTTCTGGTTTGTCCTGGTATTGATTCAGGGCATGATGGCGGGTGTGGTAAATACCCAGTCATTGTCTTTAACCGGTGTATGGCAGGTAACACATTCCTGGGCAAAGTTTTTGTCCTTGCCATGAGGTTTTTGATCCATGCCTTTCCAGCGGGCATAGCCCCAGCCACCCGTGCTTTTATACTTTTCGCTGTCCTTGAACATAAACTCGGCATGCACAAATTTATCAGGGGCAATGGCGGCAGGCCAGTGTTCTTCGGCTTTTTGTTTCCAGACCATTTTTCCAAGAACCGAGCCTTTTGGCCAGGGCCTGGTTTTACCGGCGCGAGCCGCTTTCACTGCAATGTCATTGCCAAGTATAATGCGTACTGTGTTGTTGTCTGTGCGATGAGACTGGGATATCACTTTCCAGTCTTTGTAGCCTTCAGGCAGTTCAATGCCGTTGGGTGAGGGCTTAACCTTCTGGCCTGCCAGGGTGTTTTGTGCTGTCAGGCCAGATAATAGTATCAGGCATATAGTTTGTGAGAGTTTTGTGAATTTCATTGTTATGTTCTCTTTAATTTCTCTAAGGGTAGGGTTGTTTGTGTGGTTCACTGTCGATACATAAGCAGCGTTCTGCTGAATTGTACAGGAATAGACACAGGGAGTGGAAAATTTCTGAGCGTTCGCTGTAATGTCCAATGCTACTAAGTTAAGTACTAAGTACCTGATATTATTAAAAAAATCGTTGCATGGTTGTGTGCTTTTGGCAGGCTATAAAGCGTGTCATCCTTACACGCAAAAACGGCTCAGTCATTTATCTGGGCTTAAGCTCACCTCTATAATTGACGGTGTCCTCTGGCCCATGATGGTGTTTTGCAGTGCTTTTTTTCTGGCGGTAATGAGCACAGAGTCAAATTCTTCTCATATGCCATATTGTGTTCAGTCGCGTAATTAAGGATAATCCAGTCGTGACCCTTCAGCTACCCTCTGTGTGGTTTCATATCAGCATTTTAAAATGCTCGTTTACGCCTGTAAACTCGCTTTTTCCCTGATCTGAAGCCGTGTGCTGACCACCTGAAGCGTTACTCACGATGGCCGAAGCGCTATTTCTGCCAATATAATAATGACCACGAGAAAGATTCCCCATATGTCCAGTCAGGATAGCCTGAATTTTGAAGGCGTAGAAAAACAGACACTTGCCGATTTCACCGAGAAAGCGTATCTGGATTATTCCATGTACGTTATTCTCGACCGTGCCCTGCCATTTATTGGCGATGGGTTAAAGCCAGTACAACGGCGCATTGTCTATGCGATGTCTGAGCTGGGCCTGAATGCGGCAGCCAAGTATAAAAAATCGGCACGTACCGTGGGCGATGTGCTGGGCAAGTTCCATCCTCATGGTGATAGCGCCTGCTATGAAGCTATGGTGCTGATGGCTCAGGACTTCTCCTACCGCTATCCGCTGGTGGATGGGCAGGGTAACTGGGGCTCACCGGATGATCCGAAATCATTCGCCGCGATGCGTTATACCGAGTCCAAACTCTCCAGATACGCAGAAGTGCTGTTACAGGAGCTTGGCCAGGGCACGGTTGGCTGGCAGCCTAATTTTGATGGTACGCTTGAAGAACCTGAATCTTTACCCGCACGCTTACCCAATATATTGCTTAATGGCACAACCGGAATCGCGGTGGGTATGGCAACGGATATTCCACCGCATAACCTGCGTGAAATGGCGACCGCCTGTATTCGCCTGATTGATGAACCCAAAGCCAGTGTTAAAGAACTTTGTACCCATGTACAGGGACCCGATTACCCAACCCGTGCAGAAATAATTACGCCACGTGAAGACTTGCTGGCGATGTACGAAAAAGGCAATGGCAGTATTCGTGCGCGAGCTATTTATGAAAAAGAGGAGGGCGATATCATTATTACGGCGCTTCCTCACCAGGTATCAGGCAGTAAAATACTCGAACAGATTGCCCAGCAGATGAGCGCAAAGAAACTACCCATGCTGGAGGATATTCGTGATGAGTCCGATCATGAAAATCCAACCCGCCTGGTGCTGGTGCCACGCTCTAACCGTGTGGATGCCAGACAGTTGATGGCGCACCTGTTTGCGACCACAGATTTAGAGCGTACCTACCGCGTTAATATGAATATGATTGGTATTGATGGACGCCCGGCGGTTAAAAATCTGCGTACCATTCTTAAGGAATGGCTGGTCTATAGAACACAAACCGTGCGTAACCGCCTGAACTGGCGGCTGGAAAAAATTAATAAACGGCTGCACTTATTAGAAGGTTTATTAATTGCTTTTCTCAATATCGATGAAGTGATTCAGATTATTCGGGAAAATGACAGGCCTAAAGCGGCATTAATAGAACGCTTTGTGTTAACGGATACTCAGGCCGATTATGTTCTGGATACCAAATTACGCCAGTTAGCTCGGCTCGAAGAAATGAAAATTCGAGAAGAGCAGGAAGCGTTAGCGCAGGAGAAAGAAAAGCTGGAAAAACTTCTCAGCTCAGAACGGCGTTTAAAAACCTTAATAAAAAAAGAAATACTGGATGATGCAGAAACCTATGGCGACACGCGCCGCTCACCCATTGTTTCACGTGATGCAGCGCAGGCTATGGATGAATCGGCCTTAATTTCCAGCGATCCGATCACCGTTGTGTTATCCGATAAAGGCTGGGTGCGTGCAGCAAAAGGGCATGAGGTTGATGCCGAAAAACTGAATTACAAGGCCGGTGATGGGCTGCGCTCAGCTGTGCAGGGTAAATCAAACCAGCCGGTTATTTTTCTCGACAGCACAGGGCGTGCCTATACATTAGGCTCACATACCCTGCCTTCCGCGCGTGGGCAGGGAGAGCCATTAACGGGTCGGTTTAATTCGCCTCCGGGGGCTACATTTGTTTCGGCCATAATGGGTGATGCGAAGGATTTATACCTGTTTTCTACCAGTTTTGGTTATGGATTTGTCTGTGAGCTGGGTGAGTTGCAAACCCGGAATAAAGCGGGTAAAGCCTTTCTTAAGGTGGCACCGGGTGCGCGTGTATTGCCACCGGTTAAAGTAAGAGCCCTGGAGGATGATTATATTGTTGCGGTTAGCTCAGAAGGGCATATGCTGGTAACAGAGCTTTCTGAGCTGCCGCAAATGGCCAGAGGCAAAGGTAATAAAATTATCAATGTACCGTCAGCAAAATTAAAAGATAATGAAGAATGGATATGTGCCGTTGATCTGATCCAGGATAATGAAAAACTGGTAATTTATGCCGGTAAAAAGCATAAGACCATGAGTGGTAATGAAGTGGATGAGCATTATGCTGAGCGGGGTAAACGGGGCTTTAAACTGCCTCGCGGATATCAGAAAGTGGATGCTATTGAAGTGCTTAAAAAAACCTGAGAAATGGCCAGTGAGCAAAGACGAATAATATGTTAATTGTAGTGTCTCCCGCGAAAACGCTGGATTATGAAACGCCGGTGCAAACAAAGAAATTCACATTGCCGGATTATCTCGATGATTCAGCCGAGCTAATTCATCGGATGCGTGAGTTCTCTTCACTGGATATTTCAGAATTAATGCATGTGAGCAGTAAAATTGCCGAACTGAATTTTGATCGTTTTGAGGCATGGGATAAAAAATTTACCGAAAAAAATGCCAGACAGGCCATACTGGCCTTTAAGGGTGATGTTTACACTGGTCTGGATGCAGAAAGTTTCAGTGGCGCAGATTTTAAATTTGCACAGAAGCATTTTCGAATGTTGTCGGGGTTGTATGGAATGCTGCGACCACTGGATCTAATGCAGGCCTATCGACTGGAAATGGGCACTAAACTGAGCACAGACCGAGGTAAGAACTTATATGCGTTCTGGGGCAGTGAAGTGACCAATGGCTTAAATGCGCAGTTGAAGAAAATAAAATCCAGTTATTTAATCAATCTGGCCTCGAATGAGTATTTTAAGGTGATTAAGCCTGAAGAGCTGAAGGGCGAAATTATTACCCCGGCATTTAAGGAATTAAAAAATGGCGAGTATAAAATGCTCGGTGTATACGCCAAAAAAGCCCGTGGTTTGCTTAGTCGATACATTATTCAGAACCAGCTAGAGGATATTGAAGACATTAAGTCTTTTGATGTGGCGGGATACAAATATAATAAAAAATTATCGAAAGACAATACCTGGGCGTTTACACGCAAAATACCTGATAAAAAATGACCAGAAAAAATGCCCCGTGCCGATGAAATAATTGAGTTCTGGTATACAGAACCGATGAGCAAACACTGGTTTAGCCCGACTACAGAAATAGACCTGCTTATTTTTCAGAAATATGGCGAGCTCTGGGAGCAGGCGCGAAATGGTGAGCTTGAGAAGTGGTGCGAAAGTGCAACGGGCTGTCTGGCATTGATTCTGGTGTGTGATCAGTTTCCGCTGAATATGTTTCGCGGGGAAGACAGAAGTTTTTTAACCGAA
>UOFG01000004.1_pt1 | contig 35856 bp, 26 predicted proteins | sample 1988411 | NCBI WGS metagenome assembly UOFG01 (sample SAMEA4712194, study PRJEB27164) | hydrothermal vent metagenome | biome: marine basaltic hydrothermal vent biome; feature: marine hydrothermal vent; material: mineral | place: Pacific Ocean | collected 2011-06-14/2011-07-23 | depth 1689 m
ATGAGCCAGCTCAGCAATAACCTCAGGGTTAGCATGATATGCCCGGTCCCCAATCACGCCACTCACCCCCTTGCCAATATCCAGCACCGGTGCAAAGCTGATATCAATGCCCACCGCACGACACTCCGCCGCCATTAACCAGCCACACTCACGTGCCAGTAACTTCGCCTGTTTTTTATCCTCTGAATACTGCCGACCATACCGTGCAGCGGGAGGAATATGTGTAAAGCCATCATGAAAGCGCTGCACTCGTCCGCCTTCATGATCAACCGCCACCAGCAGATGGGGTGAGCGCAGGTTATGGATATCCGACACCAGTGCGGCAATTTGTTCGGGAGACTCGTAGTTACGGGTAAATAAAATCACCCCGCCCGTCTGCGGATGAAGCAGCATTTCTCGTTCCTGCGGGGTAATCGATGTGCCGACAAGATCAAGCATGACCGGGCCAGGTGACATAGGGGGCTCCTTATGCATTAAGTGCGCAATTAAATAACCAGAGCTGGATTCTACGCTTTCAGGAATACTCTTTTAAGCAATTTATGCCACAAAAGGCTAAAACTGTGTCCAGATGCCGATCAAAGCCATAAAATTCATGCCCCCCTCCTTCTTCTACGATGGAGGGTACAGCGGCATATTTTTCCAGTGCAAGGTTATAATCCAGTACATCATCTCCGGTTTGCAGCATTAAAAGATATCGCTCAGGGTGAGTAATTTCTTCTACCTCATATTTACGAAGTTGATTAATATGATCCATATCCAGCATAAATTCCTCCCCCGTATGAAAGTTCTTATGATATCCCAGATAGTTTCCAAATAGCTCATAGGGCCTGATCACCGGATTTATCAAAACCACTCGGCTATCAAATTTTTCGGCCAGCCAGGTAGCATAATACCCCCCTAGTGAGCTGCCAATAAAGCACAGGGGGCGAATTTCATGCCGACGTTGATATCGGTGTACAGAATCGAGCAACTGATTCATCGCAACACCAGGATCAAAGGAAAGAGTGGGTACTTCAATAACATCGGGTATCTTTATTTTATCCGCATAAGATTTAAGCAGGGTTGCCTTATAAGAACCGGGGGAGCTGTTAAACCCATGGATATAAATTAACATATTTAAGTCATTTTCCGAACATTCCTACTATTAAAGGTACCTCATTAATTGCCTGCACCCTCAAATAATATCTACAAGCTGCCATTTAGCGTTCTTTCATAAAACTTTTTGCTGCAGGGTGATTAATGAGCTGGTAGGATCAGGGAGCCTCATTATTCAAAATACGCCGTAAATACACCCCTGTAGGCCTGGCACCCATGCGGCTGACGATTTTGAACAATGAAACGCCTTTGCATACAGGCCGACAGCAAGCCACTACAGTATATTAAGATCTTATTTAAAAGTCTCTATTAATATACTAATATTTTAGCCCAGAAAGGTGTTTTTATTGATTAATCTCCCTTTTTTTGCAGTAAACAAACCGCGTGAACCTCTATCCCCTCTTCTCGCCCACTAAACCCCAGTCTTTCTGTGGTTGTCGCTTTTACATTAATCTGCGATAAATCCAGTTTCAGATCATTAGACAAATTTCCCCGCATATCATCAATATAAGCAGACATTCTGGGAGCCTGGGCAATAATCGTGACATCCAGATTAACCACAATATAGCCACATTTATTCGCCATCGCGTAAACCTGCTGCAATAAATCTCGGCTATTAGCGTTTTTATACGCATTGTCGGTATCAGGAAAGTGCTGCCCAATATCGCCCAGCGCCACGGCCCCTAGCAACGCATCACACACCGCATGCAATAAAACATCGCCATCGGAGTGTGCCTTAAACTGACTGTGATGGGGTATTTTCACACCACCAAGCATAATATAATCGCCGGCTTCAAAGCCATGCACATCGTAGCCATGACCTATGCGGATAGATGAAATCAAAACGCCCCCTGCTTAGTGTTAGTTGTTTAGCGGTTAATGGCTAGCATGTGTTCTCTGCTCGCCATAAAGCTGTCGATAAACGCCATCTCGTTGCACCATTTCATCATGAACGCCCTCATCAATCACCTGACCATCATCAAATACATACACACGATCCGCCTGTTTTACCGCGCTTAAACGATGCGCAATAATGAGCGTTGTCCGGTTTTTCAGGAACGCTCGCATTGCCTGATGCAGTTTAAACTCGGTTTCAGTATCCAGCGCAGAGGTAGCCTCGTCAAGTATAACCACTTTAGGCTGAGATAAAATCAGACGTGCGACGGCCATGCGCTGGCGTTGTCCGCCGGATAAACGCACGCCGTTTCTGCCAATTAACGTATCCAGCTTATCTGGAAGATTTTTAATCGTATCTCGCAACTGTGCCACTTCAAGCGCTTCCCATAGCTCACTGTCTTTATAATCTTTGCCCAGGCTCAGATTATTGCGCACCGAATCATTAAACAGCGCCGGATATTGTAAAACGGTGGATACATTATCGCGCACCACATCCAGACCAATATCAGACACCGGCACGCCATCAAAGTATAACTGACCACGCGCCGGCGTGTACATACCCAGTATAATCTGCACCAGTGTTGACTTGCCACCACCACTGGCACCCACCAGGGCAACGGTTTCACCGGCTTTTATGTTCAGCGAAAGGCCATTTAAAATCGTTTCTGTTCCAGTATAACCAAAATGAATATTTTCAACACACAGGCCAACGGTATTTTTATTCTCAAATGGGTTCTGGATGTGTTCATATTGCGGCTCAGCTTCCAGGCCGAGTAAATTATTGAGCCGGGCCATTGCCGCATTAGCCGCATAATAGCTGTATTGAATACTCAGAATTTCCTGAACCGGTGACATCATAAACCACAGATAAGCATAAACAGCGAACATCTGCCCAATAGACAGATCTGAAATAACCACCAGCAGCATACTAACGGCCCTGAACACCTCAAAACCTGCCAGGAAAATAAAAAATGAAAGCCGGTTCGCCGCATCACTTTTCCAACTGTATGCAGATGAATGTTTTTTTATTCCATGTGCTTTATCAATAACGCGCTGAATGAAGTGGCGCTCCCTGTTTGCCGCACGGATCTGGTGGATACTGTCGAGTGTTTCACTCAGTGCCTGCTGAAACACCTCAAATGCCGAATTCTCCTTACGTTTAAGATGCTTGACCTTACGACCCAGTACGGTTGTGAAGTAAATAACCAGCGGGTTCATTACCAGAATAAACAGTGCCAGTTGCCAGTGTATCCACAACAGGATACTCGCAACACCCATAATCGACAGAACAGCAACAATAAACTTGCTCAGTGCACTACCAATAAACTCATCAATAGCCTCAACATCTGTTACCAGGTGTGAGGCCACCGTGCCACTGCCGAGGGTTTCATACTCGGACATGGAAACAAACTGCATTTTAGTTAAGAGTTTCCTGCGTATCTGATAAGTAATATTTTTGGCCACCTGAGTAAATTTAAAGGTTTGCCAGACTGCAAACATCATGGATGAAAGGCGTAGTACTATGGTTAATAGCATAATGCCCAGAATATATAACACGGGTTGCTGCCAGCTCTGAGGGTACAGTCCATTCATTGCATGCAGTAAAAAACCGGGTTTATCCAGTAACACCTCATCAACCAGCAACGGCATTAACATCGGCACAGGCGCGCTTAGCATGGCAGCCAGAATAGCAATGATATTTGCCTGGATTAAAGTGCGCCTGGATTTTCGGGTCATTTGCAGAATGGATGCCCAGCTAATTTTTCTGTTTTTAAACAACTCTGTCATGAAAAATATAATTTATATCCGAAGGCTGATTAAATTTGCCCTGATGATTTTAAATCCAGGTAGGTATTGGTGAGTAACAGCGCCAGATTCTCGGGTAATACATCCAGCGTGGTGATTCCACTGCTACGCAATTTTCTTACCAGCAGCTCCCTTTTGGACTGATAAGCATGGGTTGCAGCTGTCGTTAATGCATCATCTAAATTAATCACCGGTTTCTCTAACTGGTCAACAATCGCCTGCTCCTGCAAGCTGGCCACCACAACTTTATGGTGCTTTTTTAAAAGCTGCACCGCAGATTGCAGGTCATCATGGTCATCATCACGTAAATTGGATAATATTAATACCAGTGAGCGTTTTCGCTGACGAACAATCAGATCCCGTGCCCCCGATGAGTAATCAGGTGCTGCCGAGCCGGGCTGCAAATCAAAAATACCGTTCAGCAGATGATTTATATTTGCCACACCCTTCACCGGTTTTATCCAGCGCCGATCATCATGGCTAAAGGTAGACACCCCCACCGAATCGCCCTGTTTTAACGCCACATAAGCCAGCAAAAGCAGGGCATTTAAACTGTGATCAAAATGGGACAGCCCTCCATCCTGTGCCAGCATTCGATGGCCACAGTCCATCATAACAATAATTTGTTGATCGCGCTCGTCCTGATATTCTCGCGCAATCATCTTGCGCATACGAGAAGAGGCTTTCCAGTCAATCTGCTTTATACTATCACCTTCTCGAAACTCACGCAGCTGGTGAAAATCCATGCCCTGACCACGCCGGCGATGTTTCAGTATACCCATCATGCTCAGGTGGTTTTCGGTTGCCAGCAGCGCATATTCAATAACCGGCGCATAATCGGGGTAGACTTTTACCTTATCAACAACTTCTACTCTGTGCTGATATTGCCAGAGCCCGGATGGTGATAATACCAGGCACTCCACCTGCTGAAAGTTTAACGTTCCCCGTTGCAGTGGCTTTAAGGAATAACTTAATTCCGAAAACTCATCAGCGTCCAGATATAGTCGACGCGGCAGGCCGATTATTTCAAGCCCTTCGGGCAACTGCTCAGGGAAATGATCATAAACATCAATACATAAATTCATTTTGCTGGTATTTTTTATATAAAGCTGAACATTATGGGTTACGCCCACAGAAACAGCTCCGGCAATTGTGCGTTTAATTTGCGGCGCTGCAATTCTCGACACTCTCCACAAATCCAGCAGCGCAAATAGCAACAGGAAAAGCACCATAATCAGCCAGACACCTTCAAGCGAGGGCCAGATACTACTAGCCAGACCTGTAAGCACAACAGGAATTAATGCCTTTAGCAGCCGTGATGCAGGTTTAAAACGAATTTTTCTCATTCCGGTTTACTTACGAGGTGCATCCACGGTATCCAGTAAAGCCAGTATCACTCGATCCGTATCCATGCCTTCAAGTTCCATTTCAGGCGAAAGAATAATACGGTGGCGTAGAACAGGCAGTGCAACCTGCTTTACATCGTCTGGTACAACAAAGCGCCTGCCCTGCATAAAGGCATGAGCTCTGGCACAGCGTATAATTGCAATACCCCCACGAGGGCCCGCACCGATTGCAATACCGGGCCAGTCACGGGTTTTTCTTACAATTGAAACGGTATAGCGTGATACTTCATTATCCACAGAAACATCTGCAACCTGCTTCTGCAAACGCACAATATCCTCTGGCGTAAACTGTTTCTGCAGTTTAGTAATGTCAAACTGATCACCCACCTGATTTGTGGTTACCGATTTAACCATCAGATGCTCTTCAGCAGAACTCGGATAATCAATTTTCACCTTAATAATAAAGCGATCAAGCTGGGCCTCAGGCAAAGGATACGTCCCTTCCTGCTCTACCGGGTTCTGTGTCGCCATTACCATATACGGCTCAGGCACAGGCAACGCCTTACCCTCAAGTGTTATCTGATGCTCCTGCATCACCTCAAGCAAAGCAGACTGGGTTTTGGCCGGTGCACGATTTATTTCATCGGCGAGTAGCAGGTTAGTAAAAGCCGGCCCCTTGCGAATTCTGAATTTATTGGCTTCATTATCAAACATAATGTGTCCGGTTATATCACCAGGCATTAAATCGGGCGTAAACTGCACCCGGGAATACTCACCACTAATTGAACGTGCCAGCAAACGAACCAGTAAGGTTTTTCCCAGCCCGGGAACCCCTTCTATTAAAATATGTCCTGCGGCCAGCAGTGCGACGATTACCTGATCAACAACATCAGGCTGACCAATAAACTGACTGTTTATTTGCTGTTTAAGTTCGTGTATCAGCAGAGCGTCCGCCGAACTGATTTCTGACTGTTGTTCAAAACCACCCGGCACGTGCGCTGCAGGGCCATCCAGATCTTCATGGCTCATAAACTTTTCCTCAGTTTTTCTAAAGTTTTAACTTTGTTAACAAAATCACTCGTATGCTCAACATTTGTATCAAACAAGGCACCTTCAATTGCTGGGCGCTCCAGTTGACTTAAATCGGAAAAATGATTTAGCTGATCATTTTTACTCAGATTTGTCCACTCCGGATACTTAAGTTTTACCTGATGGCTTAACTGCTGTCTCACTTCATTTAATAAATAAGAATAGTTACCCTGCCGCCAGTGATAATTACCGGCAGCACTCAAATGATCTAAAAAGCGACGTCTGATCGGCTGATGAACATTAATGATGGGGCCAAAGCGAGGTGCCAGCCCCCATAAACCCGTCACCAGCACTATCAAAATTGATATCATTAAGAGATATGCATTGTTCCACAGCCACTGGAACAGTGAAATCTGTCCCTCATAAAGTGAATAATAAAAAACACCGGACTGACTAAAACCTGCCTGCACATTGCTTAAACTATAGAGAAAAGCGGCATGATCATATTCATCAATATAACGGTTACGAAACATTTTCATATCCGATAACACCGTCAAATGCCCCTGCCCCAGTTTAAACTGCACACCATAAGTTGTATCATTATCAACAATAGACCAGATAATTTCATGTTGAAAGTCTGGCTTTGCTATATCAGCGATCAGATCATCAGTAAAGTCACCGGCAAGAACTATCTCCTGATTATCTATAAAATCCACCTGCCAGAAACCCTCTTCGTCCAGCACATCCAGATTAGCCGGTAAGTCTTCTTCGCCCTCGCCCTCATCTTCATCCTCAATCTCCTGGCGACGAATTTTTACCCCCAGCTCATCCAGAATATAATCATGACGACCCACCTCATCAGCCTGAGCAGCCATACCAGTGATAATTAAGTGCCCGCCCTTCTCCACCCAGTCCAGCATCTCCCGGGATCGCCCTCGATCAAAAGAGATACGAGAACTCGCCACCAGCAATGTATCGTTTGCTTGCAGGTGGTTCTCATTTTCTATAAAGAGACTGATTTTTTCTGCCGATTGCCCCATACTTCTTAAAAAATACTCCGCCGCCAGATAATCATTCGTCAATGCCTCGCCCTGAAAGCCTCTGTCCTTTTCTTCAATACGAAATTCAAGCATTGAATATCCCCACCAGGCAAGACCCACAACGGCAATAATCAGCAACGGCACAATAAATCGGGATGTATTATTACGTAATGACATTTAAACTAACCGGGTCTGTTACGAGATGAAAAACCGGGCATAAACCGCTGATTCCAGTTTTCGCAAAGCCGCCTGAAGGTTCTCTCATCGGGCAACCGATGTGCATAGGCGACCTTTATCCACACTTGTGTTAACTGTTTAAAGTGAGATATTCTGGCCGTTATATCCGTTATATGCTGTGGGTTAGTGCGAATATCCTCTTCAGCCTGCTGCTCTGAGAACTCTAATTTCCTGATACAGTCCTGTTCAGTCGCACCAGCTGATAGCTCAAACCTGTATTGATTAAACAAAGAAGAGAGAGAGCCTCGATACAACAGACTGACAGCCTCACGGCATTTATTTTGCTGCCACAACTGAAGCGCCGCCTGCTCAATATTATCCGGCAAACTGTGCTGGCGAATATCCAGACCAAATAACGTATCGGGTAATGGCTGAGCGGCCTCTTTTCTGCTCTCCCCCTGAATAAGACCGAGCCAGTATTCACGGTAGCGATATAAAAAGAAGATAACCACAATGGGAATCACCCAGAACATCGCCTCTACTAACATCGCAAAAAGACCGAATACCCCTGCCAGAAAGCCAAAATCCGGTTCATTTTCAGGCTTCTCCTCCTTTTTTTCCCTATTATTGAAAACCAGTTTTTTTTCTTTCTGAATATTAATAAAAGGCTCTTTAGATTTAATATCGGTTATTACTGATTTTGACTGCGCTATATCCGCACGCGTATCTTTTATTTCGGGCAGCCAGTTTTTTTTATCCACTTCCCTTATCTCGCTCTCATCAGACATTGCATACACTGAGGCGAGTTGAAAAGTAAGAATAAGAAACAGTACTGGCGAAACTCGTTTAAACATGATTTTCGCTTCTTAATGGCGATTGAGAATGCACAATATGCATACCTGGTTGCTGCCCAATCCGCTGTACCAGCTTCTTAAAATCAATTTCAATATCCCATCCCTCAAGTTGCGTGCGCCGGTTCAGATACAGCATAAAACCAGCTGCCACATAGAATGGTTCGAAAATAAAAAGCGTTACTCCATAAACGATGATACCCACAACATACTGCACGCTTTCTCTTCCATCCTGCATCACAGCGGAGTTCTCAGTATCGGTGCTGAAATAATCAGCAGCAATATCCGGTGCAATAAAAAAGATAACTGAATACAGCGTAATGCCAAGCACGGTTTCAAAATGCACACCAATAATAGTTACTGCCGCCGAATTCAGGCCAGCCACTCGATGCAATGATAAGAGGCGTTTTCTACGGGCATTTCCTTTTAGCCCCTCCAGCAGGTGTACCGACATATTAAACGAGCGCGCAGGTGAGAATCGCCAGAAAAACAGCGATGTAAACAAGCCTGTTTTAAGCCAGCCAGCTGAAAATGAAAGCACATCTGAGGTTGACGGATACTCACCAAACACACTGCGACTTAAGATATGCAGCAGCATACTTTCATAAACGGGCTTAATCCACCACATAAAAATTAAAGCCAGAATCCCATACCCCAGATATTGCACAAACAACGCAAATACCAGTACACCTGAAATTAAAATTAACCAGGGAAATAATATTACGGGCCACAGCCCACGCATTAACTGCACACCCAGGTCCATTGCTTCCCATGAATTGCGCTGCCTCAGGGCAATAATTATTTTATCGAGCTGCATTACGCCGACCCGCAAAAACAAAATAAGCGATTAATAGTAGCCAGGAGACAATTCCCACACTGTATTTAACCATCGCCGGTATTCCCGCCATTGAGGACCAGTAAGCCTCTATAAAGGCGGCGATAAGAAACATCGTCGAAACACCGTACATCATATATACCGCTTTAACAGCACTGTCTCGCAATGCACGTAAACGACTTTTTCGCCCCGGCATAATAATTGAAAAACCCAGCATAAACCCAGCGGCTCCAGAAAGCACAATTGCGCTTAACTCCATTGCACTGTGGCCTGAAACAAAAGGCCAGAATGTTTCACCATAACCAATAAAAGTCAGATACCCTGCTACACCTCCGATGGTTAAACCATTAAATACCAGCGTAATAACTGAACCGATACCCAACAATAAACCACTGGCAAATGTTTTTAAGCCAATGCCCGTATTATTGAAGATATAAAAACCAAACATTTCAAAATCGCTGCCTGAATCGCGCCCGCGACCAATAATATCGGTTTGTGGATTATACATAGATACCATCTTTGCAATCTCTTCACCCGACATAACGGTATAAATCATATCGGGGTAAAACTGAAGAGAAATTAGCATGGCGAAAAATGTGCCGAAGAAAAGGCTCCCCGACAGGGCCACCCAACGCCATTGTTTGCGCACTGATTGTGCAAAGCCCGAAGTAAAATAAATAAGAACCGATGCCAGCAAGTGCGTTTTACGTTTATAAAACAGCTGATGAGTATTAATGACCAGCTTTTCCAGCCGGTCTACTAACAGCGGGCTATAATGGCGCGACCTTGCCAGAGACAGATGATGACATAACAGGCGGTAATTTTCTGGAAACCCCTTGCCCAGATCAATATCTGAGTTCAACCTGCCTGCCAGGCCTTTAATGCTGGGCGATTTTTTTACACCCACCGCCTTATTATGGGGCTGATTCATACTACCAGTATAAGCCTTTAAATTAATATTTAGCCTGTTTTCCAGTTCAGCCCAGAATGACTGGTACTTATTTTCGAAATCAGTCTGTTTCATTGTCGTCCTGTCAACCCATTGGCGATGCCCAGCAGTTTTTCTTTTGTCATATCACCTTGTTTAACATCCAGCGGGTCGAGGATATCAGCAAGCTCATCCAGACGTTCATCCGAAAGTTGTTTTGAGCGTTCTGCATAGTAAATAATGGCCTGCTGTTCTTTCAGATTTAATTCAAACCCGGGCTTTAGCGGTGGGTGCTGAGGAATTTCGGGAAAGGCCGAGGTATTATCATAATACACGACCAGAGTGTCTGCAGCGAGATCTCCCAGCCTTTGAAAACGCTTGTTAGATAGCATTGACAGCAGACCGAGACCATAAAAAAAAGGCAGAAAATCGACTGTTCGCAAGATATTACGCAGCATGGAGGCTGACCAGCCTATCGGTGTCCCATCACTGTTCAAAACCTGAATGCCTATGGATTTCTTGCCCGGTGTCATGCCCGTGTTCAGCACTTCAAACACCACGGGATAAAACCACTCAATAATAAAAATTGAAATTAGCAGTAGCCCATTGCCAAAGTCCCCCAATGAGTCCAGAATGAGCCCGAGCACAATATAAACCGCTATACGAATAGCAGAATCAATTAACCAGGCAACGCTGCGAGGCCAGATACCGGCTAATCGCAGGTAGATATCGACACCTTCAGGGGTTTGCACTGCGCTTAAAGAATCTAGTAAGATACTGTTTTTATTGATGTTATTGTCCTGTGTATACGCTGGACTGATCCTCCAGGTTCAGACCTGAGCATAGCATTTCCAGTTTATTTTGCTCTTTTCCCAGTATACCAAAAAAATCAGTCAGATTATCTTAATTTATAGCCGAAAAATACAATGTTATCGCCATGGCAGGTGGGGCTGTAAGAGACGCAGACGCTATTCCTGCCTTATTGGGCATTAGCACCAGGGAACCCCGCAGTGGCTGAAACACACTTGCAGAATACCACCCACCATCACAATGCATTTGAGCTATATCAGCAAATTTCAGAAAATACTGACTAGTAAAGCGGAATAATCGGAAATTCACCGGAAAAATAAAAACTAACGTCTAAAATTATACCTACTACCTTAGATTTATAGCCTGGAGAGCACCACAATGGCACATATCAAATGGACTAACGAACTAAATACCGAGATACAGGTTATTGATAGCCAGCATCACCGCATTGTAGATTACATTAACAATCTTTACGATGTTCGTAAAAGCCATGACAGGAATGAAGTAGAGAAGGTATTGAATGAACTGGTGAATTACACACTTTCGCATTTCGCTTTTGAAGAAAGCCTGCTTGAAGACGTTAATTATCCGTTTATTAACGGCCATAAAAGGGTTCATGCGCTCTTCATTAAAAGAGTTAGCGCCTTCCAGCAACGTTTTCAACTGGGTGAGGACATCACCGATGAACTATTAGCGGTATTGAAATCATGGCTTATCAATCATATCCGCAGTGATGATAATGACTATGCAGCCATTGTTCGAGCCAATATGCCGAATGTTAATGCCAATGCCAATGAAAACGCGGGGTGGATTTCACGTTCGGTTAAAAAGTTTTTTGGTTAGACTCGCTGAATATCATGTACCTGCACTTAATCATACGGAGTGAAATATGAGCTATATTGAGTGGACCGATGACTTCTCCACCGGCATTAAGGTGATAGATGCCCAGCATAAGCGCATTATTCACTACATAAACCAGCTAACCGATGCACAAAAGTTCAACGAACCGGAGCTTGTTGGTGAGGTTCTACTAAATCTGACTGACTATACCCTGTCCCATTTTGCATTTGAAGAATCCCTTATGGAAGATGCTCAATACGATGCAATATCCATTCATAAAAAAACCCACGATTCATTTCGCAATAAAATCATCAGCTACCAGACCCGTTACCATGCCGGTGAAAACATATCCGATGAACTGTTTCAGATACTCAATATCTGGCTCATTAACCATATTGCTGATGATGATAATAATTACGCGCCGGTTGTCAGGAAAAACATACCCAATATTAATACCACGGATAAAGATGACTGGTTAAAGAAAAAAATCAGGCATTTTTTCAGTCGTAGTTCAGGATAAAAAACATCGTTTATTTTTTGAGTGGTGGAGCCCGCCCACCTAAACCGACCCGGGATAAACGAAAGGTCTCTGCCAGCCGCTGCTCCATATTAACAAACCTTGAAGTTTGCCAGCAAAGGTTTTCAGGGTTCCACCAGAAAACAAATCTGGACAGTGGTTCATCGGCTTCATGATACACCTGTTCAGTGGTTTGCTGTAGCGCATCCATTGCCTGCGTATTATCAGCATCGCAGAAAAGCACGCAGTCTGCATGGGGTACAGCCATCGCCATACTCGGCCATTTCAGCTCTTCAAACATACTCTGCCAGAAAGAGGCATGCAGTAAAGCCCCCGCATCATCCGCATAATGGTTTTCATGAGACATTTGCCACACCGGATCATAAAGTGGTCCAGCTTTTGCGTTCTGTGCCTGTGCAGTATCCAGGTTATCCAGAGCAATACTATGAAGGTTCTCAATTTCAATCCCCAGCGTGTATTTTAACTGCTCATGGGTCAGGCAATGCAGCTGGCCTTCTTTATAAACGCCATAGCATATCCATAAATCCCCCTCATAGCCCTGGTAAATAATCTCCTCGGCCTGCTTATCGCTCAGCCCATGAATAAACGCCGTACTTTTTATCACCGGGTAAACAAGCGCGATATCCGTAGGCCAGATATTCGTATAACCCAGTGCTTCATTTACTTTTTTCCCAAAATAATACAGTAACTCATCATCCGTCAGTGATTCGCCCTGCAACTGATCTATCTGTTGCTGCAATGGCTCAAGGGGAATCGTGAAGATATGGCCCTCAACCGCCTTTACTGTAAGCTCCATTGCATTAATAACTTCTACACTCTCAACCTGATACAGAGACAGACAGACCTGGCTGGCATATTCATGAACAAATTCAAGTGCTTCATCACTGCTACCAAACATGGTGTTTACTCCAGCGTTTATTATGTGCAGAGATTAAACTAAAAAGGGATATTTTTCAATTGGGCCGAGGCTAAAACCACTCTATCAACCCTGATAACATCAATAATCCCTTTTATGGAATATATCGGAATATTATAAAGTGAAAGCGATTGAATATTCCATTTCCGGCCCAGCTGCTGATAACAGCCCTGTAATGGGAGAACACAGTGTGTATTTACGATGCTTATTTTTCAGCTGCATTTATCCCTGTACCTGCTCAGGATACTAAACCCTCTTTTTTACTTAGCCACCTGCAAAAAAACAGGGCGCTCAATATATCAATACGAGAACAGGCATGTCCGATAATTTCTCAATAAGCCAAACAGAATGTGAATAACGTACCCGAATGAAAAGCTATAAAAAATCTGTAAACCATATGTACTACCAGTGCATATGGAAGGAAACCCATTATTCAAAATCCTCAGCCGCAGGAATGCGGATGCCGAGCCGACAGGGAGGTATTTACGGCGACTTTTCAATTGTGGGTATCCTTTCTACTCGTTTCAGTAGTGTATAACACCGAAGAGTCATCATCTTTTAAAAAACAGCGGGGCTTTTGGCTGCCGATCAATGACTAAGTCAAACCACCCCGCAAAATCTCATTTACGTCGATTTTATCAGGCTGAAATGCTCGCTTTAAAACCTCAACCGCCAGCATCGGCTGAGTTGCACCACACATAAACACATCGAATGCAGCATAATCCCGTTCGGGCCAGGTGTGTAGACTAATATGCGATTCGGCAAGTATGGCGACACCGGATATTCCACCACTGTCGCTAAACTGATGTAAATGAATATGCAGTAATGTTGCCCTGCACACCGTAACGCACTCTTTTAATGTTGCTTCAATAAAGGCAATATCGGTTAGTGATGAAGCACCCCATAAATCAATTAATACATGTATACCTGAGTACTCCTGACCATTACGAATAATAAAATGATCAGACGTAGACTGAGCTTCATTTTCTGCCATTGCGATTCCAGCGTTTTTTGTCGAAGAGTTCATATCCGGGCAGTTCAATATAAAAACACAAGCACATAAACCGACGCGAGTGCAATATGCAACAGCGCAAAAGGAAATGCTTTTTTAACAAACCCTGCAAACGATAACTCTAATTTATATTTGTGTATAATTGTAACCGCAACCAGTGTAGAGGCACTGCCAATCGGTGTCAGGTTGCCCCCCAGGTTCGCGCCAAACACTACAGACCACCATAACGGTGAACTCTCAGGTGTGCCACCCGCCACCAGTATTTTGGATAACATGGCCGCCAGTGGAATATTATCCGTTACCGAGCTGGCAACCGCTGATGAAACCAGCAGCATACTGGTTCCGAACAGGCTTAACTGTTCGCCGATAATAATATTAATACCACTACCGATCAGCTCCAGCACTCTGGCGTGTTCCATTACACTGATAACAACAAAAAGCGCCATAAAAAAACCAATTAAATCCCAGTCCAGCGATTTATAAAACTGATCCACTTCCGATTTATGACGAATCAGCATAATGGCCGCAAACCCCATTGCTACAAATCCCATACCCAGCTCTTTTTCAACAGGCATAACAGAGGCTGAAGCAATCGCCACAATAAACAACAGGAGCATCACACTGGCAAACCAGAAAAACGCCCTGCTCTCAATGCCATCGTTTTCATCAAAACTGGAAATCAGGAACCGCGCCTCCGTTTTTTCTTCCTCGGTACTGAGTCCTTTAATTGAAAACAGTTTAGTGCTCATATAAATAGTAGCAATAGTAGCCACCAGCACAAACGGGCTGGCTTTAAGGAAGAAATCGACAAAACTGATATTTGCCGCATTGCCGATAATGATATTGGGCACTGAGCTGATCAAGGTTAACAGGCCACCAATATTGGTTAGCAGACCTTCGGTTAGCAAAAAACCGAGCAGCAGTTTTTTCCGATTGAGCTTTCCCAGAGATACTGCGGTTAAGGAACCCACAATAATCATTGCCGTTACATTATTTAACACCGCCGAGAAAACAACCGTCATAATGCCGTAGTACCAGAGCAGCTTCAAAGGATCACCGCCTGATGTTTTGGTCAGTTTAATCGCAATCCAGCCAAACAGGCCAGATTTTGACGTTACATCAACAAAAAGACTGGACCCCAGAATAATGGCAATAACCCCCCAGTCTACGGCCGAAACATATACTGGCATTTCTATCTGATGCCCACCTGGCAAGGTAACTTCACCAAAAGGAATAATGTTTAAGGCGGTACCCAGCACCAGGCTAACAATAGAAAAGAGCCCCACAATCAGGGATTTTTTCGCGTGAATTTTCTCTTCCAGCGCCAGACTGAGTATCATTGCGGCCAGAATTGCGGTAAATAACCAGGTAATTTCGGGGGTAACCTGCGCAATTTGTACGATTGCATCTGTGGGGGTAGATTGAGTTGACATACGGATTTTATATTTTCCTGAAATTTACTCTGCGGGGTATCTGTTTCGGGTACCTGTCTGGGGTTCACCCAGAAGGTTCTAAATCATTAACAGGGGAATCTGTCGAAGCTCCACCGCCAGTGGGTAGGCCAGACCATGCATCGCCATTTGCTGATGATCTCTGGCATTCATCACCAGCAAATCAACCTTATAATCCTCAATACGTTTTCTGAATTCGCTCAGGTGATGACCAAAACTCACCTCTGATCTGACATCAATATTAACCTTCTCATCTTTCAGATGCTCTATAACAGAATGTATATAACTCCGAGGTTGCTTCAGTAACTCTTTTGCCAGTTTTTCTTTTGCATCCTCAGTATCAATGGTCTGAATTCTGGATATTGCATTAATATAACGATTAAACGTATCTATATCTTCAATATGCCCCAGATACAATGTACCTTTATCCTGCGTGAAACACACGGCATGATTTACCAGAGCATGGTCATTTGATAAATGATCGGTCAGCGCCATCACCACATCACGATTTTCCATTGCATGATCCATCGCATAACCGGCATCGGGATGCGGCAATATAAAAATCGGTGAATCTGTTTTCTGGATGAGCACATCAAGGTGTTCTCCCAGACTATGGGGATGTTTCCAGGCCGTACTGTATATATTGCGATAAGTGAATATTATATCGGGTTTTATGTCAGAAACCGCATCCAGCAGTTCTGAGGTCGTAAGAAAATCACCTCTGGCTAAACTATGCCATTTAGCATTTTCAAATAGTTTCGTTACTAATAAGAATTTTTTAACCTGTGTGCTAAATTCTTCATTTTCTACTGCTTCCAGATCGGTAACGATCAGTAAATTACTGAAATTCAGTTTGCTGTATTCATACACATCATGAACTGCGGAACGAAACAGACTTTCAAACTGATCTATATTACTCATAACAATATCTCATAACAATATCTCATAATTTATATTGAGGACAATTTTTTCATGTTGCCCCTCCAAATGACTGCTTCATTTTTTCAAACCGCCTCTGAAACAATTCAACCAGCTCATCCTCATAAGATATAAGTATATTCTCCTGGTTCACATCCGATGCACTGCGTGTCCAGTTAAAACTGCCATTTAACAACACCTTATTATCCACTAGCATAAATTTATGGTGCATATGATGTGGTGACTGATCAAGAATGACATTCAGGCCTTTATCAGCCAGCCGGTAAATGTCACTGCCTCGATCATTCGCCTTGTCGTTATCGCTGATGATAGCCACCTCAATACCGCGCTTGTGTGCCTCAAGTATCGAATCCGTTATTTTATTATCTGATATGGTGAAAACACAGATACAGAGCGATTTTCTGGCACTTTTAATCAGCCGGATAATATTGTCCCGGCAATCATTCCCCGGACTAAAACAGGCAAAAGACTGTATCTTCATATTTGAGCGAACCGGCTGAATTGCTTTTACCACCCGCTCTAACCAGTTATGCACCCGAATCGCATCAACTCCCCCGGCTTCAATAAAAGGCCGACTTAAATCAAAGGCCTTATTCTTAACGAAGCCAATCTGGTCTTCGCTCAGCGTATCAGACAAGGCTTTGAGCTGCATTTTCTCATCCTGATCAAGCTTAAAATCCTGCAAACTGCTGGACAATATTACTTCAAGTTCCTGTAAATTCATAATAACTGTTTATTCCTTAATTTTTGAAACACAAAGGCCGCTGCCATTAAAATACTGCCGATACACATCAGGGCAATTACCTTGTGTATATTCTCAAAATCATCCATATCATGGAATATGACCTTAACCGCCGTTATAATATATAATGCAATCGAAAGGCGCAATAAGCCCTTGTATTTTTCTGACAGCGTCAAAAACAGCAGCATCACCGCATGAATTAGCAGCGCAATCGACACGCCAACGGCCCAGTCGGTAAAAATCAGGTTTAATGAACCGGTGTACCCGGCGACCAGCAAACAGTGAAATATCCAGTATTGTACATTGCGGCTGGTATATTTTCCCGTAAACATCCGCAAAACAGCACTACGCTGGTGGGTTAGATACCACAGACCAGCGATTGACAGCAGATTTACCGCGATGAGTATCATAGCAGTGCTCATATCGCCTGTCGATGAAAGCACCTGATACAGGACCAGCAGCGGTACACTTACCAGACCCAGCCAGCCCAGGGCATAGGCAATGTGAAGTGATTCACGCATTACATTAAATAGCCTGCGTGCCTGCAGCAGATATACAAAATACAGCCCGATAATGACGGGTATCAGAGCTATCTGATGGAATAAGGCATAGCTGAAGCTGGCAATTGCAAATCCATAAAAATACGGACTTACCAGCTGGAGTAAAAAGTAAGGTGATTTTTTAATGTTCTCACATAACAGGGTTTTCTCAACAGTGTGAAAAATACTCGCAATTATAACACCCGCACTCAACGCGGCCAGCCCGGCAAGCTCATTACCGCCATTGAGCGCACTCATAGACATGGCAATCGTAGTAGATATCGCAATAATAAAAAGTGCGGTGAGTTGTTTTAATAACGCATCGATTCGAAGCTTTCTGTACATTAACCAGCTGATCGTAAATGAAGCCCAGAGTGCAACTGAGAAATAATCCTCATATAAGCGTAAAACACGCGGCAGGAATAAAAGCGGAATCAGCAGATAAACACCAATACGGACATAGCGTGAAAGCTGATACCCTCTCCCCTTACAGCCATTACGGTCATAAACTAACTGTAATGCCCAGGCACTTAGCAGCATTTGTGCCCAGCCGATCATGGTTGCAATCGGTTGAGATGAGAAATGCAAATTACCTACCAGCCTGTAACTTATCAGTGTCATAACGCCAAAAAACACGAAATGCAACCATGCAAACACTTCTGTTAAAGGTAGCTTCTGTTTTATACCTCGGTGTAGCAAATACAGCAAAGGTAACATTGCGGCATTATACATCCACTCGGCAAATAATATTGCAACTGTATACAGAAATATAACGCTTGCCAGAAGTGACACTGTCTCATTTAATACATAGCGATATTTCGCAAAGCATTCAGATTCATCAAATCTCTGTGTTTTATTTATTAACTGATATGAAACGGCGATTAAACCTGCAACCAGTATAAAATCGAGCCAGAGATAAGCAAACGCCAGGGGGTATCCATTAAATACATTTTCATCAAAAACACGGTACAGGCCAGACAGCACTAACACCACTGGTATATAGAAATAAACGCTGTGCAGTTTAAACGCCAGTGCCCTTGTACGGCCGGGTAATTCGAAAATCTGGTAATAAAATCGCACTCCCCAGATAAAACCGAATAGCTCAAATAACGCGATCCAGGTATAAACTGTCTGTCTGGAAATTGCGGCAGAATTAATATCTAATATGCCAAAAATAATTTGTGCAACAAATGCCAGTGTTAAAAAATAACCGGTTATCTGAGCAAATTTCAACTGATGCCTGGCAGCTCGATAAAAACACCAGACAACTGGGATAACGGCCAGAACAGCCATTGCATAGGATGTATTCCAGATGATGATGGCAGTCAGGGAAATTGCACCCCAGAAGCTGAATAGTTCATTCTGAACAAATGCAGCCTTAAGCTCTACAGCGACAGCCTCATCTTTAAAATAATAAATGATCCTGTAACCTGCAAAGCTTAACACGCCAAATGCAAACAGATTTATCCAGTGCCACAGTATATCAGTATATGAAGCCGCATCAAAGGCAAGAAGAGACTGCCAGGCCAGGCCAGACATTGCAACAATATAAATAACATAGCCTTCGCCGCGAATGAGTTTATGCGTGTACTTAAACCCGATGTATAACATGGCCAGACCTTCAATGGCCCAGACAATACTGGTGATATCTGCGGGTGCCAGAACAAACACCGCAGTGGCAGTTAACAGACCGGTTATCAGCATATAAACCGGGCCCGCAATACTCTTTATTAGCCTGAGCACCTTCATGAGCGCAACAAGTATCCCCGCGTGAAGCGCAAAAGTCCCCGCAATAAGATAATCACTCGTCTGAAGCTGCATGACAACATAGATAAAATAGAAGGCATTTGCAACTAATATTGTCAGATCCTGCTTAGAGAGCGCATCTTTAAGCCGCAAGCCATTAAATGACCAGAACCAGGTATAGGCGTAGAAAAAACCTGACAGCAGAACAACAGCAACAGCAGGATAAACTGCATCACTGATACCTGTAAACTCAATGACAGAGAGACTAAGAAAAAATGTGATCTGCGCTAAAGCAGGCCACTTGATTCTGTAGGACAGGTAAAGATTACCCATGCAGAGCACGAACAGATACGCAAGAAATACCAGCCCGGCAGACTGCGCTTCACCCACAATAAATGGCATAAAAACACCACCAACAAGCGTGATAGCAGATACCACCCGCGTTTCATAGATAAGCGCAAGTGAAAATGCAGCCAGCGTTACACCCAGCAGCAGTACCAGCCCCGTTGTTTCATTAACAATATTATAATATGGCCCGATAAAATAGGCCGTCAGATAATTAAATATAATACCCAGCGCGATTACACTGGCACCATAGTCTTTAAAATCCGTTTTCTTTTTCGAGAGCAACACACCCAGCCCGATAATAGCAATGCCTATGACAAAACCCGTGGCGGCTTTTAAAGTATCACTGAACAACGTGGTAAATGAGTACTGGAGCAGATAACCGAATCCCACAGTAAGTGTGATTAATCCAGCGACCGTCATTAGGAAAACCGGCGCTTTGCCCTGTTTCTGATAATGGAAATAGAGTTTGATCAGGCGGGTATACAGATCCTGTGCAGGGGCGGCGAAAATTGCCAGTGAGCTTAATAAATAAGCAAAAAACGTTTCAGAAGCATTTGATATAAAAATACTTACAAAGCCCGGTTCAGGTTTACTGACGGGGTGATCTGGCTGTGGTTCCTGTACTCGATATGTTTCAGTAGATGGCTGAACGGGTCTGGCGGCGGCCTTTTTATCATCTGAGGCTTCTGACTGAGGTTTAGCGGCCTGCTCCCCGGCAATACCAGATTCAGGCTGAGCGGAAATTTTATGTAGATTAGCGGCCTGCCTTTCAGCATCGGTATCAGTGGTTTTAACCGCCCCTGCTCCTGGTGCCTGCGACAATGGTGGCGTTTCTGAAACAACAGCCACAGAATCAGATTGCTCACGCAACAATTTCAGTTCCTGGCTTAGCGCCTGTATCCTGGCTGAAAAGTCTTTACGACTAGTGCTAATGGAGGCTTCTAGCGCCTCAATCTTGCTCTGTAATATGTCATAATCATTCATCGGTGTTCCCTACAAAACTGATAATGTGTTTTTTATTTCAGAAACACATAATTCATTATTTATTATCCACTGGCCATAGGAAAGTGGAAATATATCAAGACCGGCCCTTGAAAAGAGATAGTAAGTTTCCAGTTCCAGAAATTCACTGCACTCCCCTGGAAAGCCCGTTAAATCGATTGCTAATGTACTGGTTTTATACCTGCACAGTATATCAACATTTCTACCCGCAACAGGGTATGAGCGCCGGGTTGTTATACCATTAGATTCAAGTACATTACAGACTTCATGCTGAAAACTGTCAAATTTGGCCTCATCAGCATTAAATACCGCCTTTTTACTGCTAATGGACTCCATATATTGTCTGAATAAATTATTTACGGGTAATTTACTGTGATCAATTGAGCTAAATAGATAGATTTTCTGCCTGGATCGCGTAACGGCAACATTAAACATATCCGCCCTGTTAAGATAGGCTGCCGCACGCCTGGAATCATTATCAACAGACATGGAAATAAGCATATAGTCCTTTTCATCGCCCTGAAAACCATAAGGCGTGGCAACGCGTATTGCATGCGCTTCAATATCGCTCAGCGAGACATGTTTTAGTAATAGTTTCTGCAGATAAACAGCCTGATCCCGATACGGCGATAATACCCCTATAGAGGGCTTTACTGCATAGTCAGTATAGTTCAAAATTAACTCTGTAAGCATTTCAATAACGGCTGTAGCCTCATCCCTGTTAACGCCCTGTTTGTTGCGAGTGCCTGCTGAATTTTTTATAATAATATTTCCCGTCATAAACTCATCGGGCCTGTGCTGCATGATTTTTAGCCGTGAATTATAAAATTTATCATTACTAAATGAAATCAGATCCGGTTTACTGCGATAATGCTCATCCAGCATTACAACAGAATCCTGTGATTTAATTACATTAGAAACCAGATCCAGAATACTGTTTCTTTTATAGCTATATTTTTCATAGTTCTGCTCGTCCATGCCACTCTCAAGATACATTTTCTTTTCATTCTCATACGAAATAAACGATACATGTTTTAACTGTTTACTGTCCCCTACAATTAATACCCGCCTGGCTCGTTGTAAGGCAGGAATAACACTGGCAATATCACATTGTGTAGCCTCATCAATTATCAGCAGATCAAACAGATGCTTTTTCAGGGGCAGGCTGTAATGTATCATATCGAGACTTGCAAGCCACACAGGAAAAGCACCCAGCAAAGTCCTGTAATCTATTTCCTCATGGAGCTCAAGCTGTTTTTTTGAACTCCTCGCTCGAATCGCCATATTAAACTTCGATAACTCTTCACGATTATGCTTTAAGAGGTTTCTTATTGAGCTATTCAACCATTTTTTAAGATAAAGCGCTGCCTTTTTATCCCGCTCTTCCAGCAAAGATTCCAGCTCATTTATTTTTTCCCAGTGAGGTTCAGAAACCTCAATTCTCCACTTTATATAAAATCGTTTAATCCTGTCCAGAAGCGTTGAACCAGCCAGACTATGCCCCCACGCAATGGACTGATTTGCTCTGGAGATAAATTTTTTTTCTGTTTTCTGTATTTTTTTCTGAAGAATCTGGAGAGATTTTTTTAATTTTTCAATTTCATCCTGAGCAATATACACAACACCTGTTTTAAGCCAGTCATCCAGTGTTTTTTTCAGTTCCCTTAAAAATTCTTTCTTACCCGTTCTAAGTGCCGCTTTGCCTACATTAAAATCATCCGCCAGCTTCGTATTAATCACATCCAGCGCCTGATCTGTTTCGCTTACAATAAGCACATGCTCGCCCTGCAATATTCTGTCCAGGGCAATTGCAGCAATCGTATAGCTTTTGCCCGTACCCGGTGGCCCGGATACAAGTCCAAGCACATTATTTCCAGCGATATCTAATGCCTTAATCTGCGCCATGCTCAGCAGACCAGGTATTATCGTATCACCGGTTTCTTTATCAGCAACCTTTGAAGATCCACCATCAGTGTAGCCCGTCGAAAAAAGCGCCATCAATGGTGCTGAATAATGCTTACAGGATTCCAGTGTTTTTAACTCATGCAATACCCCGCGTGAACCTTTCGGACGATCCACCAGCAATAATGTCGCTGCGGGTAGCGCGACTAATTCGTTATTTTTTTTAGTCAGAGACCCTGTTAAGGTCCTGGCTGCTTCTTTATTAAGCAGCTTTGGAAAACGCACCAGTTCAAGCGTATTGTCTACAGTTGAGCTTTTATTTAACCAGCTTACAATATTCCCCACTACCACATTATCAAGACCACCTGAAACTTCAGGAAAATCATCCTGCGCTGAATCTTCATCTTCGCTGCTACTGATTGCGCTAACAAGTGAATAGTTTATATGCGGGTTATCTACATCTATTTTTATATAATAATTTTCATCCTGATATTCTATTTTTGCATCATAATAGATCAGGGGGCTGCAAATATCCCGTTCAGTTGAAAAACCACTTAAACCCGTTAGTTTTCCTGCAATAAACGCTACTGCATAGACAAGATTTGATTCACGTACTTTTAATTCGCATTTCTTCAGCAGCACTTCACCCGGTTCACGGGCCAAAGGTATTCTCGGAAAATCGCCCGTTGCAAGCTCTTCGAGCGTCGCATCAGGCCAGTAGGCATCATCGGCTTTAAAAACATTCCATATCGATAAATCTCTGTTATCGGAGCGGTAGCATTTTCGGTAAAATCTTATAACGTTAGAAATACGCTGCATCTGTAGCTCAGTTCAATATTGCAGTTAAAACAGATATAAAATCGCTTACAGTCTGGCACAGACTTCAAAGTACCTCTACACCTTGTTAAACACTGTCTCTACTGCCCGCTCCTGTCAGTGGGTGGCGTTTTATCAGGAATCACCTTACGCTTCATCCTGGCAACAACCGACATGCTTTTTTCCAGACTGGAGATATCTTCACCCAGCGCCTTAACGCGTACCCATATATCATGATCCATATTCAGCTTATGCTCCATCGCACTGACCACGGGCAGTAATGAAGTCGTTATTGCATCCCCCATTGCATTGAGTACCTTGTCCATACCGGGCACCGGCTGATTCACAACCTCAAAATTCATTTGCGCCTTACTTAACCAGTCACCAATTTGTCGTAACTCATCAGTGACCAGACTTAATAGCTCAGATTTATCTGAGTGGGCCGTTAAAACATCCTGTATTCCGCTGAGGTTCTGGCTGATTTTAGAGACCTGATTAGCCAGTTTTGTAGCCGAGTCGCTATCATCTCCCCCCATACTTTGTATACGTGCATAATCCTGCTTAATTTGATCCCAGCGAGCCTGCTCATCTTCTGTCAGGCTATTATTTAGTTCTCCGAGCTTTAATAAATTCTCTTCAGCCCCGGACGTTAAGGTTTGTGCTTCACCCAGGTAATGATCTCGAATTAGATTATTTAACTCTTCATCGTTCATAATACCGCTGATTTTTTCCGCCATTTTATTCATATTACGGTAACTACCCTGTAATTTGAACGAGGGTTCAATCCGGTATTTGTCGTCCTGCGCTGCTGATAAAATATACTGCTGATTAACCCTGAGTACTACATTCTGTACTTTTGCGAGCTTTTTCAGCACATTAACAATTTCATTCACTTCAGCACCGCTGTAGCTATGATCAAGATCGGTATTGGCTACATTCTCACCTTCCGACATGCGCATAAATTTATATACATCTTCCATACTCCGTGTAGCCAATGGTGCCAGAACGGCATTAGAGGTCAGGCAGTTCTCAATATAGCTCATGGAAAACTGCTTCTCCCGACCGCTGAGCACATCACCCAGATTATATATATCTGCACGGTTGGCTAACATGTCCGGAATTTTGAATGTATCACCAGACTCTGTATATGGGTTACCCGCCATAATCACACAGAATTTTTTACCCCGCAGATCATATGTTTTGCTCCTGCCTTTCCATACACCTTCAATGCGCCGTGAACCATCACATAATGAGATATATTTTTGCAGAAATTCAGGATGGGTATGTTGAATATCATCAAGATACAGCATCACATTGTTTCCCATCTCCAGGCCGAGATTTATTTTTTCGAGTTCCTGTTTTGCGGTTGCATTGGGTGCCTGTGCCGGGTCCAGTGAATGTACATCATGGCCTAGAGAGGGGCAGTTGATTTTCATAAAAATCAGCCCCATGCGGCTTGCAACATATTCCATTAAGGTTGTTTTACCATAGCCGGGAGGCGAGATGAGTAGCAACAGTCCCATTAAATCAGTCCGCTTGTTCTCCCCCACTGTGCCCATCTGTTTGGCCAGATTATCACCAATTAATGGCAGATAAACATCATTAATGAGCTTATTACGCACAAACGAACTCAGGGGTCTGGCTTTAAATTCCTCAAGACGCAAACTTTCCCGCTCGCGATCTAGCACCGACTGCCTGAGCTGCAAAAAACTCTGATACTCAGGAACCACCTGATTTTTATGCTGATACAATCGACTGGTAAACTCATCCAGCGCCACCAGCATCGACTGGTTTTCAATCCGTGAATGATCCCCCATCAGGCCATCAACCACTGCCTGCAATTCAATCTTCTTTTCCTCTATATTTAAACGCTGATTTACCAGCACAATTGATATTGCTTCAGGCACAAACCGGCGAATATCATCCTGTTTGTTAAAAGTCAGATAGCCATCAATCCAGGACTCAACCAGAGCCCACTGTTTATCCAGAGAAGATGAAAGACTATCCAGTGTGGCCTGATAAGAATTCAGATGCCTTATTTTTTTAAGGTGCTCATTTAAGCCTGTCGCCAGTGCCATGCCATACTGGCTGCACCTGAATATTAGTTTTTCAGTTTCCTCACTCGCAGATAATTCCAGGCACAGATATTCCGCTGAAAGCTGACACTCCTGTTTACTTACAGCCATATCGTAATCTGCAAAGTACGCTGATATTTGCGACAGTACTTCTTCACGTATTTTTAGATAGGCCGCCTCTGAGCTAAATGACTCAGAGAGCAACGCTGCACTCATCGCGCGTGGCTGCCACTGATATAGCTCAGCTACCTGCTGGTTACTGGTATGATACATCCAGAAGAGGACTGCAAGTGCTCGCACTTTTGGCGGATAACGTAACAGTTCAGCCTGCCGGCGGATAGACAGTAGTGTATGGAGGATTTTTGCCGCATCGTGATCATGAATACCCTTTTCATAACCTTCCTGATAGCGCGTTGATATAAACTTTTTAATTAGTTTTAATAGCGCCTCTGTTGAAGTACTGGCATTTTCCAGGGTTTCAATATCAAGGCCTTCATGCCGTGCATCTGCTGCATCCAGCAAAGAGGCCGCAAGATACTCCGCACGATAAACCTCCGCTGATTCAGATACAAATGATTGCTGCCAGTAGGACTGCAGGCTCACCAGCTGCTGGTTATCTATTGCATCAAAATAATCAGTTCCCGTCAGGTGCAATGCCAGCGCTTCGTCTCTGGGAACAATCGTTAAATCAACTGCCTGAGTGTTCACGCTAAAGCGATGTTTGCCCAGCTTTATAATACTCCCACCGTCTTCAAAAATATCCTGTTTGTCACGTTGTGCCCGAACCGACTGATCTTTTGCAAATTTAAGGCGGCTATCAATATCATCCGAGCGAACAGAATCCCCCAGCGCTCTTAACTGTTCTGAAAGATCACGGCATTTTGATACCATTGCATCCGATGCAAAGAATGTATTAATTTCATCGGGGTCAGTGAATCGCTCTGTTCTGCGAAAAACACCTTCAAGAATCCTGTCTGCGGCACTGGACAGGTTATGAATACGGCGCTGGCGTTCATCAAGCAACGCCTGTTTATGTGCCTCAAACGACTCATAAACCTCTTCCCGCTTACTGAGAATATCGGCAAGAAACTCATCATGCTCACTAAAGCGGCTTTCCAGCTCCTCTAACTGCGCGATCAGGCGTGTTAGCTGATCATCACAACTTTCGGGAGACATCGATAAACTCAGGGCATTGGTAATACTTTGAGAAAACAACGTAAACTGAGCAGAAAATTCAGATACAGCCTCCGCTGAGCCCAGTGTTTTATTGTGGTTACGCGCATGTGCTTTTGTCTGATTAAGTTTTCCATAAACTTCTGAAATAGATTCCAGAATTTTAGTCCGTACTGTTGCATCCTTAACTTTTAGCGTGCCCAGCACCTCGGTTAATAAATCAAGGCCTGCGCTCATTTTTTCAAGCTCTTCAATCACAGGCGTTAACTCAACAACCGTTTCAATAGACGGGATATGCGCCTGTAACTTAACGACTCGTTGAGTGTACTCTACAAATGCATTTTCCTGATTTAAAAAGCGTACGGTATTCTGGCTTAATCGATCCTGCTCTTCTTCAAGATCTTTATCTAGCTCACCAATACGCTGTAGATTAATGTAGCGTAAATCTTTTATGGTGACCAGGTGCCCTCGGTGATTACGTATTTCATCCAGGGCCGTTATAAAATCTGCCGGTGATTTCCATTGATACTGCGAAATCGATCTAAAAAGCGCCTGTTGCGTTATTTCTGCCTGCTGAATCGCCTCATTGGCTTTAGCCCGAATGCTTTCTACTTTTTCAAACTCATCCAGCACCAGCTCCGAAGTTTTCTGAATTTCCTTAACCAGAGCACTCAGCGCTTTAAATTCACCCTCTTCAATCCAGTAGTAAGTAGAGAATACTTTTTCACAGTCCTGGATAAGATTTTCATACAGCACAGAAGAAGCGGACTGTTCACGAACCGCTCTCACAAGACTGTATAGTTCAGAAATTGCTCGTACCAGTTCAGCGTTACCGATTTTACCCAGAAACGTCTGGCTTTCAGGTTGATTACTGGCGTGATTATCACTTGCAAAAGGTGTATTCCATATTTGCATGGGATGATTGCGTGATGGTTCTTCCGACTCTGCACTGAACAGAATAGCCTTGCCATCTTCAAACAGGCTAAAACCATGCCCGTAAAGTGGTGTAGAGAGTTCCTTGCGAATCAGGTTGTAATTAAACAGCCCCAGCCGTCCCTCATCCGCTTTATAAAACAGGTATAATACATCTTCACCATTGGGTGAATTGATCGCATTTTCATAAACCATTCCCTGGGCATCATCACCAAATGATTTTTTCTCACCACTTTGCAGGTAATAGCCACCGGGATAAATAATGCCATGATCCTCTGGCAACTGTATGCAGGCATCTGCAAGTGCATCGATTCGATTAACCTGATTATTAACGGTATTGAAAATAATGTAGCGCCAGTCTGTTTCGCGATAGGGCAATATTCTCAGGAGAATCAATGAACCGAGTTTTGCATACTCCACTGCCGCATCCGCCAGAGACTGATTTTTATCATCAACCGCTTCCTGGTAAATACCCAGACCATCTTCTGTATTATTTTCTACCTTGATGGTCAGGTTTCCACCGAGTGTTTCTACAAACAGCTCATCAAGTATACTGATATGCGGGTAGCGCCCGGACATATGATTTTCGCGGGTGGTTTCTATCCATTCAAAATCATAGCGTAATGGTTTAGAGTATTCTCTCTCTCCACGGTCATCGATGTATTTTATCTCGCCACTGTTTTCAATAGACCAGCGAAACACACGAACATCTTCAATCTTTTCACCTATCTGAAAAAACGCCAGCAGCCTGTTATGTGTTTTGCGTAATTTCAGCAGGTGCGTCTGTTTGTAATAACCATATAATTCGTGAAAGGCCTTAACAAACTTCGCATCCGCTAAAAAGCTCCCCTGTACTTCTGCTGGCTCAACTTTAAAACCACCATCCGATTCACCAAGCTGATATAAGCCAAAAACATCATTAACCGCCGTTTCAGTTTTAAGGCCAATAAATACATTATATCCAAACAACAGGTAATTACTAACACGCACAATATCCCGGGCAATACAGTTGTTTTCAGTGCGCACACGCACGCGACCTGCCACGCCCATGGAGGTTTCACCAAACTCTTCCAGCCGGTCAGTATTGAGCTGACGCGCAGCCGAGTCCAGTTGTGTCGCCTGCTCTTCGAGACGCTTTCGAATTAAATCATATGCGCCACCTTCGGCAACCGCATTTTCAACTTCAGTGTTATGATCTGGTTTTACACTCACCACTTTACTATCCTTCCTGCATCCAGGTGTACCTGAGATCGACGGGTTTCAAAACGACATTCTATCCTCATCCCTGTCTGGCGATAAGTTTACAGGCCAGGGAGAAACACACAGCTTTTAGTTATCTTTTGAAATACTTCCCATTAGTTTTTTCACCAGATCCTGTTGCTCTGTACTACCCGATTTCATCACCTGCGCCAGAAAAGCACTCACGGTCAGGTTCTGCACGTTTCCGCTACCTGCGGTGAGCCCAGCGAAAACTTCTTTTATATCACCGGTTAAACTTTCCTCACCCTCCATATAACCCTCTATCACTTTGCTAACAAGCTTGCTTTTATCGGCTACACCATCAATGGATTTACCCACTGCAAGTGCGTTAACAAACTTCTCAAAGTATTCGCCATTACCGCCCACAATATCAATATTAGCATCGCCCAACGCACTGGAGAGCACTTCAGCCTGATCATGCGCAATATCTACATTTGATTTAATACGCTGCATTGTCTGCTCATGCGTGAGATCAAGATTCATGCGGAACTCTTCATGGCTGCGCGTATTATCATCCATTTGCTGCATGGCAATAAATTTCTTTTCAAGACCTTGCGCTTCTGCTGCAAACCGATCGGCAATTTTGCTGGCCTCTGCTTCACCCATAAGTCGGGTAGCGCCGGCATCGGCTTCTTTGACTTTGGCCGCTGCAACGCCCACTTTCTCATCGCCTGCTGCCTGAGCCTGCAAAAGATCAGCCACTTTACTGGCTTCTGCTTCGCCCATAACACGAGTAGCCTCGGCATCTGCCTCTTTAATTTTAGCTGCCGCTATACCGATTTTTTCATCACCAATAGCCTGAGCAATTAAGCGCTCTTCCAACACTTTCGCATCTGCCAGTCCTGTTTTTTCATCGGCATCTGCTTTGGCTTCCTGAACACGTACTTCAGCCAGACCCGGCGCCGCCTGTACGGCTTCTATACCATCCGCTTCCTTAATTTTGGCCTGCGAATCCAGTTCTGATGCTTTTAAACGACCACCTGCTAATACCTCATATTCCTTAGCTTTATGTATGGCTTTCTTTTCATCAGCTTCCGCCGCTTTTATCTCTTTAACCAGCGCTTCCTGTGCCTCACCTTCTGCTTTGATAATGGCCGCTTCTTTCTCACGCTGCGCATCTGCCACCAGACGTACCCTGAGGGTTTCTTCTTCTTCTATTGCAACTGATTTTTCAACAACAACCCGTTCACGAACAACATCCGCAATGTTTTTCTTTTCTACTTCCAGGGCTTTTTCCTTGTCTATCTCTTCAAGCTCAACGGCACGCTCACGCTCAACCACTTCCAGCTCCTGCGCACGTTTAACCTGTTCTTTTTCAGTGACCACAACACGCATGCGATTTAAACCTGCCACCTCCACTTCGCGCTGCTTATTCTCTTCTGCTACTTCAATTTTTTCTTCCGTTGCTATACGCGCCTCTTCATGTTTAAGCCGCTCTTCTTCCTGAATTTTCATAGTTTCTGCTTCTTCGCGAGCAACAACAGAAGCGACTTCGCGCTGCTGCCTGGCTACCGCATCTTTTTCCTGACGTTCTAGCTCAAGAATAGTCTCACGGGTTTCAACATCCTTTTTCTTGATCTTCATCTGCTCTTCACGCATATAATCATTTGTGCTGATATGCTCAATTGATGTCAGTTGTGTGATTTTACGAATACCCTGTGCATCCAGTATATTATCCTTATCCAGGCTTTCTATCGGCGTTTGTTCAAGATAGTCGATGGCTGCATCTTCGAGAACATAACCATTTAAATTCTGAAGCTCCGCCTTGATTTTGTCTCGAAACATATCCCGCTCCTGATACAACTCAACAAAGTCCAGTGTTTTACCCACTGTTTTCAACGCCTCAGAGAACTTTGCACTAAACAGCTCTTCCAGTGTTGACTGATCTGAAGCCCGCTCACAACCAATAGACTGCGCAACCGCCAGAATATCATCTTCAAGGCTGTTAACGCGCACAAAAAACGCAACTTTAATATCCGCACGTATATTATCCTTACAGATGAGTCCATCCTTACCACGGCGATCTATCTCAATATTTTTTAGCGATATATTCATTATTTCCATACGATGAAGAACCGGAATGACCAGCCGCCCCGTTAACGTTACAATTGGGGTTGCCCGAGTTGTATTCACAATCATCGCATAGCCCTGGTCAACTTTTTTATATAATTTGGCATATAAAAAAAACATGGCGACTATAAAAAACACCACCAGACCGATAATTACAAAGATAAATTCCATAATTTTGCTCCTACTTTTAATTTATTGATCCTAAAAACAATCATCTGCTTTTAAACATCTGTTTTAAAAACTTACGCGTTAACTCTCCAGATTTTTTTCAAACTCTTTATCACTGATAACATGGTATATACCCTTTTCTGCATCATATGATATAGGCCTGACAATATCACCTTTTTTAATATCATTGGGTGATTCCGCCCGTATGTGTGCAACAATGCCTGCACCTGCGGCCTTAATTTCACCATCACCCTGCGTTTCATCCACTTTGGAGGAAATAACTGTACACATCGCGCCCAGAAAATCCTTGCTGGATTTGGCATTATTTTCCAGTGACAGTTTTCTCAACGGTGAAATAATTTTTGTGGTAATCGGTACCGCCAGTACCAGACTTCCAGCCAGCGTCGCGGTTCCCGCAATTATCTTTAGAATGGTACCGGGTACCAGAGGAATAACATAGGTCGAGATATAGTAGGTAAAAATCCAGGCCAGAAAAATCAGTACGGTGAGTACAATTGTAAACGGCACACCTGTAAATCCCAGTGTATGGAGAAGCCCGACAAATCCGGGGATTTCAACATCTGCGTCAATATCAAGATCCACATCTATATCGACATCAGCATCAAAAGATATAATATCGATATCCAGCGCACCAATAATTGCAAACAGCCAGAAGACAATGAGCACACCAATCAGTACTGTATATATACTGGTTGGATAACTGCTCAGCGTGTCCCAAAGCGTATTCATTTCCATTTTTCTTCCTGTTCTAGTCGATTTATATTCGTTTAATAACGCATCTAACCTTATCTGACTCGTTGATTAAGCATATAATATCATGACATATTATGTCAAACCGCTCATCCCAATATCTGGATTTTCAGATCACATTTCTCAGGTCACATTATCAGGGGCTGGCCTGTTTAGCATGCTATGCGCTGCGGCGTTTCGCTGTAGCCCATAAATTATATAAACAGGCTATAGCAATAACAAACCAGCAGCTTATCCAGAATATTTCAGGCAGATAACTTAATTTGGCCAACGTAGCGCCATCACCCAGATTGCGCCCATCCAGCAAATAGAGCGGACTGCGAATCGCATCAAGCAATACGAACACCCCTACTAGCTGAATAAAATATTTTGCCGCCTTTTTAAGTGAAAAGTACAGAGGTAATATATACATTGCCAGTAGAATAAGCAAAATGATAATCGTCGGCATATTCCTTGCCCACAAAGCCAGTGTTACCACAAACATGCCAATAAAGACCATCACCAGAACACGGGCCTGGCGCACACTGAGTGAGTCGGCAACCCTGTATATGAGGAGTCCCCAGAGCGCACTTCCTGCATAACCTGCAAAACTGACCATAAAATGTATGCCACCACTGGTTGTACATAAACCTGAGCCATCAAAATTCAGAGTAATTTCATGAATCCTTCCTCCGGTTAATATTGAGGCCAGGCCATGACTTATTTCATGAAAAAATGTTTCACTCCACAGAAATGGCAGGTTTACCAACGGCAAATAATCCAGTAAAAATGCTGCAATAATAAATAAAATCAGCCGCTGATGTGCTGTTAACTTCACCTGAACTCCTTAATTGACCTGTGCTCCTGGTCAGATAACCCCTGATTCGGCAATGTCTACGACCCAATTAAACCCGCAATTAACAGCCCTACCACAATATAAATACTGCCTTCAATCGCGCCCACCGCAATATTTCCCTGTTGACCGACTTCTTCAGCAATGTTAATACGATGCAGCACGCCATGGCGAATCATAATGGCCACAACGGTTAATAACACAAACAGAACCAGTGCAACGGCAAACCAGAGCGAAAATACCGTTGTAATCGCTTCAGGGTCATAAATAACCGCTGAAAATGCCGCACTCACGGCGATTGCAGTGCCAATGCGATAAGCACTGAAGCGCAATGCCAGTGCAATATTGCTCTTTTCGATGGCAGTGTGCAGCTGTTCACCATTATGACGCTTCTCAAACACCTTGCGCCGATAGAGTGTCGCCAGGAGCATAATAACCTGAGATGCAACAAAACTAATGACAACCGCCAGAATAGCAATCATCGTGCTGCCTTCAACCCAGATCATTGCGCCACGTATAATAAGTGCCGTAGCGATCATATTACAGGCATCAATAATCCCCGCCGCCAGATTTCCTTTCATAATCTGCTCATGTATCGATAACCCCGGAAATGAAATCCGGTCAAAAATTATACGTGTTACCCACATCAGTATAATGCCGGTAACACCATACAGAACCACTGATATGCCTTCATTGGCAAGGCTAAAACCGGCATCACCAGAAACAACCCCCATCAACATTATGCTAACGGCCAGCATTCCCCCGGCAAGCGAAACACCAAAGGCCTGATTATCTTTCTTCGATATTTCATGTGTCGCGGAGACATTGCCCACCAGGCCCGACAAAAAGCGCATACCACTGAGCAGCGCAACTGCAATGACAAAATCAAGCAGGTAGAATAGTGCGAGGTCAATATCGACTTTAATAAAATCTAAATACATATTTAATCTCCTTATTTGCCTGATCGATAGCTGCGTGAGCTTGACGATGACGAACTTCGGCTACTGGAACCATAGGCACTGGACGAACGAGAGCCATATGTGCTGGAGCGAGAAGATGATTTATTGCTGCTTTTACTGCTCCCGGATGCTGACCTGGACGATGAACTGCCATAGCGCGAAGAACGTGTTGAGGAGGTTGCATAACGCGCCCTGGTTGCCGAACTCGGCTTGTTGTATTTGCTCGGATTGCTTCGACTCAGATCATAATTACGATTTACATCATAGCTTGAGCCCCAGCGATTTCGTCCATACTGGTTATAATAACTGTAGTTTGGACGGGATGACCATGAGTCGTAGTAGTAACGATTCCCGCCCATAACATTGCCGAACATGGAGTACATGCCATACCATGCCCAGAATGAGCGCCCATCGCTGCCTCTTTGCCAGTTGCCATAAGAGGGATTACCCACCAGTGCATTGGTTTTTTTAGCCGCCGCTCTATTTGATGCAGGTACATTAACCACTGCCAGCTCACCATCGGAGAAAGATGCCAGTGTGTTAACGACATCCGCCAGGCTATTATTAAACTCCGTTTCATCCGCCGCAATTGCGATGAGCTGAATCTCGCTTAAGTTCGCCTCCGCCATGGCTTCGCTGGTGGGCTGAAGATTTATTTCATTTAACCTTTTCACCAGCCCCTGATAGGCCTTACCCTCTGAAGTCGCTTCTTTTTTGAGCAACAGGGCGACATCTCGATAGTTCGGTTTTTTGCTCGCAATAACATCTGCGTATTTATCAATAAGCAGTATATTGGTCAGCTGTTTTCTGTCTATCTGATCTTTTAAATAAGAAAGGGTATTTTTTGCTCGTTTTTTTTCGTTTGTTAACGCTTCTTCAAAGCGGTTTCCGCAGCCTGAAAGTAACAAAAGTAGTATAACCATAAAGCCGGTAACGAGCTGGGCTTTGTACAGGTTGACTGTTTTCATTTTATCTCCTTTGAAAGCAGTACGTAAAATTGATTTATGATATAACACACTGCTCCAATCTACTTCACAAATATGCTATAAATTTTTAAATACAGGCGACCTGTAGTGATGCCTGCGAGGTTATTTTAAACTGAGCCTGATATATTAGCAGTAATTCAGCCTGTAAGTGCCATTTTTTACCTGCTAATTTCATCTACTAACAGGTTAGTTACTAATGAGTCTACAGGAATGGATATCCATTTCATGTGTCCCTGTAGTAAATGCTAACCCCTGCACATACACCTGGCAATACCTGCACAACCCCCCACCGGATTCTATGCCTGATTTGCCTGGATCAGCTCTTCTTTAATGCGTTCTCGAATCAGCCCCTTGTCATCCGGCTTTAATTTATAGCGTTTTGCCAGAATAATATAATCTTCAACCGACAGGCTAATGCTTAATCGGGGGCGTACGGGTTTCTTGCGTGGCAAGCCAATAATGTCACGAATATAGTCTGAAGGGCTTAAATCCTTTTCAATTGCTTTTATGCGTAAGATTCTGGACTGTTGCTGCTCAAGTTCAAAGATCACCTGTACTGCACGTAGGCTTTTATCCGAGCCTTTCCAGGACTCAGGTGCGGTCTTTTTTAATGACATTGATTTTTGCCTGTTATTTTGCAGCACAGTTACAGCACCGGGGTGTTCGCAAACGACCTGCGCCTGCTAGAAATAGCTCGAACAGGCTGTAACAGGGTTCTTCATTTGAGCATCAGGATGTGTATGCACTACGAATCGCTTGCAGGCCAGTACTCTTCTACTTTATTCAGCGGCAGATAGACAATCAGATAAACATCGGTTCGCCCACCGTCATACACTTCAATACGAACCGCATACTGGCGATCGTCTGTCACCATGAGCTTATAATCAAAGCCACTCCAGTCCGATTCCTTCAGATCCGATTTTCTGCAATCCTTTGTGCTGCGATAAGCTTCATTGGTTCGCTCCTGGTAGTATGAATCACCGACAAACCCCTGAATCAGATCCTGCGTAGAACCCGATAACTC